>OLSC01000204.1_pt1 | contig 77106 bp, 72 predicted proteins | sample 1672881 | NCBI WGS metagenome assembly OLSC01 (sample SAMEA3136733, study PRJEB25190) | human gut metagenome | biome: human gut; feature: human-associated habitat; material: faeces | place: Austria | collected 2013 | reverse complement strand
CTTAACGTCATACGTAAATCTCTTAAATTCGTCACATGTTCAATATTTAAAGCATATGTTTTATCAATCAATTGTTGTGCACGCTGTGCTGCTCTCATTTTATCATCTTGTGTCACAATAATAAACTGTTGTCCATTATGTCTCGTCAACAATCCTTCTTTAAACTCACTCTTAATTAACTCAAATACTTGCTCAATCACCTGATCTCCAGCAATATATCCATATGTCTCATTGAACTTTTTAAAATTATCTAAATCAACAACAAAAACACTTCCATTTGGATATTTCTCCGAGCATTGATCATATAACTGTTGTAACGTTAAAGCTTCCATCTCTTTATCAGGTAAGTCTTGTTTTTTAGAACGTAAACTTTTTCGTTTTTTATTATAACAAACAAACAAAATCGTTGCGAGTAATCCCCCAACAAGAATCCATCTGCCTATTATTAAGGATGGATTCTTATCGTCAACTTTATCACTCATCGTATTTTTAAGATTTTCTTCAATCAAATTAATTTGAATCGAACTTTCTGATTTTAATGGGGTAGGGATTTGACTTGCAAAGTAAAAAGCTTGTTCATAATTTTCTAACTCAAGATTTTTTTGAATGATATCCTTTAACAATAAAATTCTTAATACCGAATCAATATCCCCTTTCATTACCTCTTCATAAAAATCCACATAAAAATCAAGCAGTTCTTGTCCCTCGAACTTAATGTCACCATAGAGCTTATTTTTAAAAACATTTAGAGACTGAATTTCATAGTTCCCCTCCGCCTCAAATTCGGCTGCCAATAATTGTTCTAATGCTTTTTCCTTTTGTCCATCCTCAATATATAACTTGGCTCTAATGATTGATTTGTAGTTATTTTCATACTCACTCTCTTCTAATACTGAGTTAACTCTTTCATCTTCAACCAACTCTAAGGCTTTCTCAATCCCGTACTCATTAGCAATACTATAAATATACGGCCCGAACATATAAAAAGGAAATTCCTCTTGCCTTGCCACAATTAAATCTTCATAAATCAAAATCACATTCGTATAAGATTCATTGAGATACTCATTAATAACTAAACTACTAATGCCACAACTTAGTAAGTCTTCATATCCATAAGTTTGAGCAAGTGTGATAGCTTTTAGGGCATACTGATTCGATAAATCTATCTGTAAAGTTCCTAAATAAAGATTCTTTAAGATTAAGCAACTCATAATATTTTGATAAACATCTGAACTAAGTTCTATAGACTCTTGTAATAATTGGACTGCTTGATCAGTATTCACAAGTAGATTAATGTAATCTTTAGCTCGCATCTGATAAATCAGCGATAACAACTGATCATTCTCACTCTCAATAGCAAGAGATTTAGCGTATTCAAAATACTCATCTGATTTAGGATTATTCTCAAGATATAAATAATTTTTAGAAATCCCCATCAATACGATTGCTTCTACTTCTTCAGGTTGATTTTTTCCAATAGATAATTCCTTTACAAAGTAATTATTTGATTCTTCATACTCTCCTTGATAAAAGTTCACATATGCTAGATAAGAATAAGCTTTTTTTAATTCATTCCGATTTTTAATGTCATCGAGCCTCTCAATGACCTCTTTCTCATAGCTTACTAACACATCTGGGGTTAGACTCATGAGCTGATGATCTAAATTCTCAATAAACTCACTTAACTCTAACGATTCTGTTGTTTCCTTATGATGAATACCGATTCCAACGAGTGTTCCCAAAAGGAGAAGGACGAATAAAATCCTCTGCAAAATAATCCACCTCAATATATAATTTTTAGACAACCATCCCCTGTTGTCTACGTCTCTTAGCTTCTAAAAAGTTAGCACTAAATAAATAGGTCTTTTAAAATTGTAAGTTATGATTTAAAAGATAGTTTATCAAAATAAACACCTAAAATGTAACTCCCTACTCTGCTACAATAAAGCATATTCCCCACCATCATATCACCATAAAAAAAACAAAACAACAATTCACGTAATAACGTCATAAAAACCGACAAAAAAGAATGTATTATTTCAATTAAGATATAACGCTTTCCCAACATATATCATATTAGGATTAGTGATCCCATTCAACTTCACTAATTCGGAAACCGTTGTACCATATTTAGCCGCAATCCCCCACAACGTATCCCCTGCTTTCACTGTATATTCAGTCGTTTCAACTCCACTCGATTCACCTGAAATTTGTAATACTTCCCCAACATAAATCACATTAGGATTACTAATATCATTCAATTTCACTAATTCAGAAACCGTCGTACCGTATTTATTCGCAATCCCCCACAACGTATCCCCTGCTTTCACTGTATATTCAGTCGCTTCAACTCCACTCGATTCACCTGGCATTTGCAATACTTCCCCGACATAAATCACACTAGGATCACTAATATCATTCAACTTTACCAATTCAGAAACCGTCGTACCGTATTTATTCGCAATCGCCCACAACGTATCCCCTGCTTTCACCACATAATCAAACGTCGTCTGTGGTTGAGACGGAATCTCAGGTTTTGAAACCTCAACTGAAGATAAGAAAATACCATCCGTAAAATAATCTAAATCAACTGAATTCGTTTCAATCCCATTAACTTCTCCTGCATCACTATATTGAAAACCAACCCAGTTGGACCATTTTCCATTATCCTGTGGCTCAGATCCCCCGTAATCTGCTACCCATAGTGGATAGCTGGCTATCTCATCATTCCAAATGTTAATCGCATTATAACTATCACTATATACGACGACCTCTTTCCCACTCAAAGCTTCAACCTCTTGAATAAACGCTAATCCAACCTCATTAATCTCCTCATTATTCAACAATCCAAACGACTCAAAATCCATCGCTAACCGGCAATCATATGAATAATCTTCAACAAGTGACACAAAAAAAGACGCCTGATTCTTTGCTTCCTCCACACTCATCGCTGTCACATAATGATAAAAACCAACTTTTAACCCTGCTTCATTCGCCTTCTTGGCATTTGCCTCAAACTGCTGATCCACATAATCAAAACCCTCACTACTTCGAATATACACCACCTCAACCCCAGATTCCTTAACTGCCTCAAAATCAATATCACCTTGCCACTCACTCACATCAATTCCATTATATTTCAAATCACTAGACGGAGACAAAGCTAATGCCTTTATATCAGAGCCTAAGATAACACTCACCATCACCACAATAGATACCATCCACTTTTTCAACTTAAAACACTCCTTTCAATGATTAAATAGATACTATAACTTATGACAACAACAAAAAAACGGTCCTGCTTACGCAGAACCGCTATCTTAAATAACGCATTTAAATGTTTGTTGAGTGACCGCTAACTGTTCTCTTGCCAAGAAATTAACCATCTTCACATCATTTATTAACTCATGTAATTGAATATATGATAAGAAATATTTTTTTCCCCAAGCGCGCACTGCCGTAAACAACTCATGACCATAATAATTTAAATCAAGCTCAGGCACAATATAAAAGGACATCAAATCCAAATACTTATACTTCACGCTTCCGGGAACCGAATACGTCTCCTTAATTTCAACTAAAGCCATTCCCTTAATCTCGTTATCAACCTCTAATAAAATATAATCTCGATAACGAGTTTTAATATTTTCCTCAATCCATTCCTCATCCATACTTTTTCCTTGATAATTCGTTGGTTGTAAACTGTGACGATGACGATTTAAGGCAAAATGCAGATTATGTAAAGTTTCTACATCTTCAAGCGTTGCCATTCTAATATTCATATTTCATTCCTCCTACTTCATTCAAGGTATTACTAACCTATGAACGATAAGTAATCAAATATGAACGAATCGACAAAAGCTCTTAAATAAACTGTCCCTCTTTCAAAATAAAAATCCAAATAAACATCGTGATGACCGAAAACATCGAGCCAAACACAACAAGTTGTCCTGCCAAATCTGCATCGCCATCCATTTGCTTCGCCATACTAAACGATGAAACTGCCGGAGGAGATCCAAAAATCGCAAGTAAGATTGCTAAACTCGTCCCTTTAAGATCAAACATAATCGCCAGGGGTAAAAAGATAACAGGTGCTAACACCAATTTTCCAAGTAATCCAATACACAAGTTTCTTAAATTGCCTCGAACGCTCGAAAACGTAAATGATGCTCCTAAAATAACGAGTGCCAATGGCGTTGTCACCTTTGATAAATCGCTAATTGTTTTCTCAATAGCCGATGGTAACTTAATGCCTATAGCCAAAAATAACAGACCGAGTAGCGACCCGATAATTAATGGATTCGTGACAATTCCTCTTAGAATTTTCCTCACATGGATGCGACTTCCACGAAATGTTTCGAGGGTGATGACCGCTAAAACATTAAATAACGGCACAATAACTGCAACTAATAAAGCAGCTGCTCCTGTCGATTCAGCCCCACATAAAGAAGTCGCAATTGGAATTCCAAAAATCACAAAATTACTTCGAAAAATAGCCTGAATCAAAACACCACGCTTAGGATTTTCCTTCTCAATTAAACAAATAATGCCCCAAGTGATTAAGAAAATAAGTATCACACTGAAAATCGCAAACAACATGAGTTTTAAATTAAAAACTCCTGCGATGTCTGTTTGATACACGTTAATAAATAACAACACTGGTAAAAATACTTTGAAAACCACTGTATTCATTCCATTAATCGTATGTGTGTCCCAAATCTTTAAAACCTTTAATCCATATCCTAGTACAATCATTAAAAACAGTGGTAGCACTACGTTTAATGATAAAATTAAATTCTCCATACGTCTCCCCTACAAACTCCCTTTAGTTTGAGTACTCTCCTTTTAATGTGAAGCAATCTAAAATATGACCGTCCATCGCACGATAAAGCTCGTTCATATAAAATCCTGGTTTTAAATCAAGTAATGTATCTAATGCATAAACATGTGTCTCATAAAGATGAGGGGCATTGGGTGGAGCCATTCCTCCATAATAACTAGAGGCTTCAATACTTTGATTATCTCCTTGAATGCTAATCCAACTATTGACACCTTGAATAAAATCAGTAGCTGTTTGAGATTCACCTGCTAATAATTCATCACGCGTTAAGTTAGCGACTAACCAATGAATCCATGAAAAACCACAAACTGGAACTGCGTCTTTATCTTCCATCACAATGGCAAAAGACTTCGTACCTTGTGGTGCATCTTCAATTTTTAACGGTAACGAATATAAAGGCATCTCATTCTCATTAAATTGAGTCCCTTTTGCTCCATACTCATCGGCAATGATTCCATCAATAATACCTGTACTTGTCACTTTCATTTAATCATCTCCTTTTAAATACATTATAACGTTTTCCACATCAAAAAAATAGGGAGATTCCCAATCATTGTATTAGGATTCTCTCTATTTTTATCTGAACACCCACTTTTTATGCGATTAAACTAAAGGACGAACCTAACACTCGTTCTTTTTTATCTTAAAGTTGTTTGATACCCCGTATAAATCATGCCCACTAACAAAATAAGACAGGCTAAAATAATTAAATATGTCATCCGATCCGGGCGATATGCACGCTGTTCTTTGACTGCCTTTTTCACACGATTTTGTTCTAAAAATAGGCCTACCATATTTAAAAAGATATACGGTAAAATAAACAAAACTAGTTGACCTGCTTCTACTGTATTGTTACTAATATTGAAAGCTAATTGAGTCACGATTGTTGCAATCACCATAATCATAATCGAACTGACAAATACAAGGACAATCCACATTCCAACGCGTGCTTCTTCTTGTTCAGATGGCTCTACGAATATCTCTTGACGATATTTAACATTAATCAATAAAATTCCACCGATAAATTGAATCATAAAGATAACGATTAACAACATAAAAAGCAAAGAAATCTCTAACTTCATCAAACTTAGGATGATATAAATCAAACTGTAACTAAGCGTCGTAAAGAGACAATAAAACTCAGTGATATACGCCATTTTTTTAAGACTTGAATCATGATAATGAACTCGTTTATCGTATCCGGCCACTAAGGTATAATCACCTGTTTTAATGCCATGTGTAAACACAAAATAAATGCTAGTTGCCATCATAAAAAAAGTTAACAAGATGATGAGAATACCAGAAACTTCATACCTTGGACTAAGCACAACAAAAACGAAATAACCAATCAAAGAAAAAAGCTGTGTTAAGTACATCCACTTTAGAGGCTTTAAATTTAACTCAACGGGTTCTTCTTTAATATCTGACTTTATGCCTATTAATCCATCTAAATCTGTTTCAAAGATAGCTGCTAACTTCATCAACATCTCAAGATCAGGTTGCGTCATACCTCGCTCCCAATTTGAAATGGCCTGCCTCGTCACACCTAGTTGGTTTGCCAACTCTTCTTGAGACATTCCCCTACGTTTTCTTAATGTTGCAATCTGAGTTCCTAACTGATGATGCTCCATTTCTCCATCTCCTCTTTGTCTCTATCTGGTGATATCTTACTAAATTCTACATCAGTATGCTACTTTTTATGCGCTGCAGTCACGCAATAATCTGTTGCCTCTCCCTTTTGTTGATTTAATAAAGTGGCAGATTTTAAAAGTGGATAGTCACACTAAGTCCACCCCATCAAACGGAGATAGCTAATATAACAATCTTCGATTGTTCTTCTTAGCATGGGGGCTGCACCCCTTTTCCTAGGAAATATTTTGAGATATTTTGTTGGTGTGATGTTGAAAAACAGTGGATGAAAAAGAGAAATTGTCATAGTTAGATAAAATATGTTAGTTAGTTATGAGTTTTGATTTAATGTGTCTTTTTGACTGTTTTTATTGTAGATAAAAATAAAAGACAAATCGATGTGATTTGCCTTTTTAAAAGAAATGAGACCCTATATTTAGAATCAAATAAAATAAACTATATGCACTAATTAAACCAATCAAAAGCCTTCGTGATAATCCACTATCCATCCGAATCAACCCCTCATCATTTCATTATACGGATAAATTAAACGGAATATGTCAAAATTATAGATTAACTTAATAAAATGACGTTATTTTTTAAACAAGATGATTTAAAGGTCCACGACCATGCCCTAAATCAAGATTAGCCTTTAACGCTTTAGTAATATACAACTTCGCATTTTTTACACTCGTTTGAACATCATAGCCTAATGCTAAATTACTCGTAATCGCAGAAGAAAGTGTACATCCCGTCCCATGTGTATTAGGATTTTCAATCTGCTCTCCTAAAAACCATGTCACTTCTCCATCAACGTACAATAAATCATCTGCACAATCATCCAAATGACCACCTTTAATTAAGATATGTCCTTTATAAAAGGATGCAATCTTTTTAGCGGCTAAAACCATTTCTTCTTTTGACTGAATGTTAAATCCACATAAACACTCAGCTTCTTGTAAATTTGGCGTAATCATTGTAGCCAATGGCATCAATTTTTTAATTAAGACGCTCATTGCTTCTTCATTTAATAAGCGACTTCCACTCGTAGAAACCATCACAGGATCAAGAACAATAGAAACAGCTTGATACTCCATTAACTTTTCGACAATTGCTTCAATAATAACCGACGATGAGACCATTCCAATCTTCACACTATCCGGTACAATATCCGTAAAAATAGCATCCAATTGAGCACGTACCATCTCAGGGCTCACTTCTTCAACCATTGTAACTCCTAATGTATTTTGCGCTGTTAATGCCGTAATCGCACTCATTCCATAAACACCGTGTGCGCAAAACGTCTTTAAATCCGCCTGAATTCCGGCACCTCCACTACAATCTGATCCCGCAATACTTAACACTTTTTTCATAATACCCAATCCCTTTTTAAATTTTTTGCAGCTTGCATTATATCATCTGACGCTAAAATAGCTGATACGACTGCGACTCCACAAATTCCGCTACCAGTTAACTCGTCCACATTATCTTCATCAATTCCCCCAATCGCAACGACTGGAAGATTCACAGCCTCGCAAATTTCTTTTAATACCTGTAGGGGAACATGTTTCGCATCCTTTTTGGTGTCAGTAGAAAATACAGCACCAACACCTAAGTAATCCGCACCTTGTCTTTTGGCAATTTGAGCTTGTTCAACAGTTTGAACTGATACTCCAAGTATTTTTTCTTCACCTACTAACTTTCTAACTTCATCCGCAGGTAAATCATCTTGGCCAATATGGATTCCATCTGCATCAGACTGAATCGCCACCCAAACGTTATCGTTAATCATAAAAGGAACTTTATACGTTGTAGTCAATTCCTTTAACTCTAAAGCTTTTAATAAAAACTCTTCATCGCTTAAATTCTTTTCTCTTAATTGAACCATGGTCACACCACCTTTAAGGCCTGCTTCAACTTGTTCAACTAATGATTGATCTTTAGTCCAATGTCGGTCAGTCACTAAATATAGACTTAAATCTTGCTTATTTAGTTTCAATCTTCATTCCTCCTTCAAGAATGGTTTCATTTAATGTGCTCATTGCATCAATTAAATGCATTTTAAAACTTGAAGTTCCTTCACATTTGGTTGCTGCGATTTCTCCACATAATCCCATTGCACAAATTGCAGTAACTGTTGCCTCTATTACCTGATTTGGATTAGCTCCACAATATGCTCCAATCACCGCAGTTAACATACAGCCTGCCCCTGTAATTTTAGACATTAACGGATGCCCATTTCGAATCATAAAAACTTGGTTTATATCTACTACTAAATCAATAACACCACTGATGGCAATCACAGCACCTGTTTTTTCACTTAATGTTCTCGCCATTTCGATTACTGAATCTATGTTTTTATCAGTGACTAAATCGGCTGCACTAGCATCTACCCCAAGTGTCTGACCTGTTCCAGCCGCTAACGTCTTAATCTCAGAAATATTCCCACGAATAACTGAGAACTTCACCTCTTTAATCAATCGTTCGACTGTTTCAGTCCGAAGTGTCGATGCTCCAGCCCCAACTGGATCTAAAATAACCGGATGATTTAATTGATTTGCTTTTTTACCAGCCGTAATCATTGCCTCAATTGTACGCGAATTTAAAGTTCCAATATTAATGACAAGACTTTGACAGATCGTCGTAATCTCTTCAACTTCAGTCATTTCATCTGCCATGATTGGAGATCCACCACAAGCTAAAATAATATTGGCACAGTCATTAACGGTCACATAATTCGTGATATTGTGTACAAGTGGTGTTTGGTTTTGAACATTCTTTACGATTTTTTTTAACATTAAAATTCCCCCCATCATCAAAAAAGGGATGGACCATAGGCCCATCCCTTACATCAAAACGATATACGTTAAAATTCCAGTACATTCCCTACGTTGGCATTATCCAAATCAGGTTATAGGTCGACGCTCCATTTCGCATCCTCTCAGCCGGCTTGGGCCAGCTCCCTTTCCATATTTAATTATACTTAACTTTATCATACGACTTAAACTCCGTCAACAACATAACTCTAAAAATCAAAATGAGCATCAGGTTCAGCCCAATGGTGACTAAAACGAACATACTATCCTTTGGCTCCGACGAATAAAATACAAGATATAAAAGAGGGAGTTGCAACACATATAAAGGAACTGAAAGTTGCTTCACTAACTTAAATACCTTTGATTTGAATTGAACCTTCATCAACACGACCATAATGCCTAGTACACTAGCAATCGGTAATAAAAAGTTCCAACTAATAGAAAGCAGCAATAAAATCCCACAAATTAAACTCAGATTTAATAAATGCTTTCTTAATATCATAAATACAACTTTTTGATAACGTGCAACCCACATCCCAACCATAACAAAGATTCCTGGCCCCCCAGCTAACAAACCAAATAGACTCAAAATTTTTATATTTTGTGTAAATCCCATTAATAAATAAAACACAAACAACGTCACAATCAAAGACGCCTGACTTCCATCTAAAAACTGTCCCATTATCGTATGCTGTAAGATTTCAAACAACGAAACTTCCTCACCAAGATAAATCTGAACCAATCCCATTAAAACGTTACCTGATACAAACATCAAAAACAAGCGTATTGCCCTTTGAAACATCCTCTTTTTAATCAATCGATTTGCTTGAATTGAAAACTTCCTAAATTCTACCCCCACCAAAAACAAATAAACAGCTAAAGCGCCAGTTCCTAGGGTTTGAAGAAACTGAAGTATTAAATCAGGATGGCTCACTCGTTCAATCACTTGGTGAAACAAAATTAAAATCAGACAGACGCCTTGAATACATTCAATATTCGATTTATTTAAAAATGCATAGCTTCCGTGGCCATAAAAATATGATTTATATGCCAAAAGCACTGGCATCAAAAATGCTACAAACATAACTAAAATCGTTGAGCTACTTATATTTAGAACCATAATCCACCTCTTTTCTCACATTATATAACGAACAAAAATTATTCAAAACAAAAACCATGTCGAGCGACATGGTTTTATTTTAATGTTGATGAGACTAGTTATCCTTTAGGATTACGCCGAGCTAACCGCACACCTCAACCTTTTATCTAATCCAGCTTCGAGCGACAATCTTTCTATAAAGTCTCCTAATGCTACTAAACTCATAAACCGAGTTTTGAGCATTAGCTACGACTTTTACGCAAGATTACCCGTCACTCTCAGCCTTTTATTTACCTGATGATCCGAGTGCTCCTGTTCCGCGTTCTGATTCGATTTTTAATAAGTCTTCGTAGCTGATTTCTTCAATCGCCATTTTCGGAACTTCAACCATCATACACTGTGCAATTGCTTTTTCATATGGATAAACGATGCAATCTTCAAAGTTTTGTGCGACACTTTCCTTTGCGATCACTAGACGTTTATTATTATGATTCGTCATCGGAACGAACCATTCTCCACGGTATCCAGAATCTACCACTCCGCAGCGCTGTCCGATTCCTTTTGTTCCTGTTGAGCCGCGTTCTTTTAAAATTGCCACATAATCTGTTGAGAATGCTGATGCTAATCCTGTTGGGACTAACTTCGTTTCATGCGGTTCAAACGTGATAAAATCTTCTTCAAAGCACGCATACACATCAAACGCACCGTCTTCTAGGCGTTTTGATGGAATGATTGCGGATGGTTTTACCTTCGCAAAATTAATTTTTAACATGTAAATTCACTCCTAAAAATCTTCTAGCAAGCACACTTGCCCCTTTTCCAATGACTGTGCAACATTAATAATACGTTGGTTGCTACTACCACGGAACCTAAGTTTTAAATTTTTCAACTCTTGAATAAATGGACCATCGACTAAAACATCGCAATACATAAGGATTGCCTTTGTTTTAGGATGTGCCATAATTTCCTCAAATGTATATCCTGAATAAATCCAAATATTTTGATTTGTTTCAGATTTTATACGTTGAACTAAATGCAACAAATCATTATCGCGCACCTGATCCATCGGCTCTCCGCCTAAAATCGTCACACCCGCTACATTTGGATTTTTTAAATGCTTAATAAAATCATCCTCAACTTCTTTCGTCCAAGCATGACCATACTTAAAATGTTGATAATCTCTATTAAAACATCCCGGACAACCATGAGTACACCCTGATACAAATAAACTCGAACGAATCCCTACACCGTTAGCTGTATCAAACTTTCGAATCTGTGCATAGTTCATTCAATTCACCACTTTTCAACAAAATTTAATCTGTTATTAGTGTATCACAATATTCATTATACTAATAATTATGTACTCTTAAAAGGGGATGCCTTTAAAAGACATCCCCTCTCATTATTATTCTTCACAAATTAACTCAAATATTTCTTCTTTTGAACTAGCATTTAATAATTTTTCTCTAAAGTCCTCGTGAATGAGTTTTCGCGAAAGAGCGGCTAGTGCCTGAAGATGTAAATCGGCTTCATGTCCTTCAATGGCTAGCATAAAGATTAAATGAACCTTTTCTCCATCAATCGCATCATAATCGATTCCCTGTTTCGATACTCCTATCCCAATGCAACACTGCTTCACATACTTTGATTTCGCATGAGGAATTCCGATTCCAAATCCAATGCCTGTATTTCCTTCAGATTCACGTTTATATAAATCTTTTTTAAATTTTTTAACGTTTTTAATATAACCATTTTGATTTAATTGTGTTGCCATCTCTTCAAATAATTCATCTTTTGTTTGAGCCTGTAAATCCAAATTAATGTTCTCTAACTTAATTAACTCTGCTAGCATCGCTTTTCTCCACCCCTATTATTTTTTTAACAATCGTTGACGATATCCTCCATAGATAATAGCTCCCACTAATGAACCAATAAAAATAGCTAATACCCATTGGAAAGCACCTGTTACGACTGGTAAAACTAAGAATCCACCATGAGGAGCTGGAACTTGTACTTTCATTAAATAAGTTAAAACAGCTGAGATAGCAGAACCAAACATTAACATTGGAATCACACGTAATGGATCTTTGGCTGCAAACGGAATGGCACCTTCTGTAATATGAGTAAATCCTAGAATATAGTTAACGAGTCCAGCTGCTCTTTCTTCTTCATCAAATGCATTTTTAAATAAGGTTGTTGCTAAAGCAATCACAAGTGGTGGTGTAATACAAGCAGCCGAAACACCCGCCATAAAGTAATAATTTCCTTGGGCTAAAAGCATGGTTCCTGTTACATAAGCCGCTTTATTAACAGGTCCTCCAAAGTCAAAAGCACACATACATCCAATTACAATTCCTAAAAGAATGGCATTACTATCTTGAAGATCTGCCAACCAACTCATAACAGCATTATTAATTGCTGCGACTGGTTCCCCTAAGAAAAGCATTAACATTCCCGTTAACAATACCCCAATAATCGGTAAAATAAAAATGGATTTTAAGCCTTCAAATTGGCGTGGAAGGCCTTTTAATAAATGGATTAAACCAAGAACTAAATACCCAGCAAAGAACCCAGCCACGATTCCTCCAATGAATCCGGCACCCGTATCATTTGCAATCATCCCACCAACAAACCCAGCAATTAAGCCTGGGCGCCCAGAAATTGAAGACGCAATATACGCTGTAAAGACTGGCACAATAAATCCAAACGCAACGCCTCCAATTTGTTTTAGCATCGCCGCGAACTGGTTATACGTTTCATGAGTTGGATCCGCAGAATGGATTCCCCACAAGAATGAAATAGCAATTAAAACACCACCTGCTACAACAAGTGGTAGCATATGAGAAACCCCGTTCATCAAATGTTTATAAATACTGTGTCCAACGCCTTGCTTTGCAACAGGTTCTTCTTTACTTGAATGAGTTGGTTTACTTCCACCTTTAATCGGAGCAGTTTCCGCTAAAATTTGTTCAACTAAATATTTCGCTTTATGAACTCCATCTTTTACAGATACTTCGATGACACGTTTTCCAACAAAACGATCAACTCTCGCATCCTTATCACAAGCAATAATAACGCCAACTGCTTCTTCGATATCTTGAGGTGTTAACTCATTTTCAACGCCAACTGCTCCATTTGTTTCAACCTTAATTTCTACTCCTAATTCTTTTGCTGCCTTTTTCAACGCTTCTTCCGCCATATAAGTATGCGCAATTCCCGTTGGACATCCTGTAACAGCTACAATTTTCTTCATACACGTACCCCTCCGTATTTTAGATTTATATTTTAATAGAGACTCCTTTTCACAACGATTAAACTTTGTGAGATTATCTCTAAGTAATGCCTTGACTCAGTAAAACGAATTTTTCCCCACTAGAGGAGAATAGCTAAGAGCCTTTTGGCTACTTAGCATGGGGGCCCGCCCCATTAAAGGATGATAGCTAAGAGCCTTTCGGCTACTTAGCATGGGGGCCCCACTAGTATCTGCGTAACATTTATTTCTTTCATGTAAGCTTTATATTCATTAAAATCACCTAGTCCGTAAGACTGTGCAACATTCGCTCCTACGGCCGATCCTTTTTTCAAAGCAAGCTCAACATTCGTCTTCCACTCACTCAAAAACGCCGCCAAACAGGCATCTCCTGCACACGCCGAGCTCACAAGTTTTACCGGTTTTGCTTCACAGAAATACATTTTTTCACCATTGAAAAAATACATCCCCCTCTCACCAAGCGTCAGTAAAATATTTTGAGCCCCTTCTTGGTATAAAAACGTCAAAGCTTCTTTTATATCGTTTTCCGTCTCAAGCGTTAATCCAAAAATATCTGCTAACTCTTCATCATTTGGCTTAATCAACTTAGGTCGATACTTCAATAAATCTTTTAACTTCTTAGAACTGATATCGAGTACGACCTCAATATCTTGAGCCTGACAAAACTTTATAATCTCATCATAATAACTTTCATCAATACTTGGTGGTAAACTACCACTAATCACAAGCGTCTCGCAATCTATTGCATATCTAAGTTCCTCTAACAACTCCTGTTGGACACCCAAATTAATAAAAGGCCCCTTATTCACAAACTTATACTCTCCATCAGGCACTGTAATAAACGTATTAATTCTTGTATTTTCTTCAATCCAACACGGTCGAACTACAATCTCTCTTTTCTTTAATTCATCCACAATATAACGTCCTGTAAACCCTCCGAAGAAACCTAAAACAGTACTATCAATGCCAAAATACTTTAAAGTCAAACTGACATTAATGCCTTTTCCATTCGGTGAATATACAATATCAGATGTGCGATTCACTTTATTTAAATCCGATGTCTGCGATAAAAAATTCATATCAATAGCTGGATTCGCAGTCAATGTATAGAGCATCATTCATCCCCCTTTTTTTAAATCTTACCTTCTCTCTTACACTTTCATTGTACGCCAAACTCTCACGAAAATGTTTTCTTTATTTAGCGCTTACAAACTTAAATCTTTCTGATATAACCACGCTTTTTAGATTTTCAATATTTTCAAAAAAATAGCTACCTCTTCGAGATAGCTATTTCTTAATAATCCTTATTTCTCTAATAATTAGAGATTGTGCTTCATATCGCCCCACTAAAGGAGGATAGCTAAGAGCCTAACGGCTACTTACCGCGGGGGCACACCCCACCAAAGGAGAATAGCTAAGAGCCTAGCGGCTACTTAACGCGGGGGCCTGCCCCAACAATTGAGGATTTCTAAGAGCTCTTTTCATTCGCTACTTAGGTTGGGGTCCCCATATTCAATTAAATAATCTATGATGACTCGCGAGATGACTTGGAGTGGGATTCTTGAGGTGACCTCGAATTCTTTAATTGAAATATCGCGATGCTTCTCTCCAACAATCATGATATCTGCTAATGAATTTAGGGTACTATTTTTTTCACAACAACATCCTACTACCTTGACGCCATTTTCTTTAGCATTTTTAACAGCGTCTATAATCGATTCTGTTTCTCCCCTTAATGAAAAAACGATCACTAATTCATTATACTTAATGTTCTTAGCCAGCTTCACCATAATATTTGGGTCATTAATTAAAAAAGCATTATATCCCATTAACTTAATTTTTGCATCAAATTCCTGTGCTACTAATTCACTTAATCCACGCGCAAATAGATAAATACGTTTCGCTCGATCAATGGAATTCACAACTTCTACTATATCTCGTAACGAAATGTTTTCAATCGTTCGGCTAACTTCAATCAACGATTTTTCTAAAATTCGGTTCACGCCTTGATAAGCCATGATTTCTGTATCTTGCTTATTTTGATTTAATAACCGATATCTTAATTCAGTAAATCCATTCATCCCAATTTTTCGAATCGTACGACTCACCGTCGCAGGTGAAGTAAAGGTTAAATCTGCAATATCGACAATGGACATATTCATTAGCTTTGATTCATTGTCATTTAGAAAATCAACAATAATTTTTTCACTTGTCGTCAATTTTTCTTCTACCTCTTTTACTAGTTCAATTAACACCGAAATCGCCCCCTAGTCAAATATATGCTTAACGTTTACAAATTATAAAAGTAGGAATGATATTTAATCGTTCGAACGAATATATTGATAATAACTAGATATGAAACGAGGTGTTTATTATTAATTGGCGAAATGTAAATTCAGTTAAAGAATTGAAAACTCTTGGAAGCTTTAAAGAAGTTAAAGAATGTATTAGATTGGATACTAAACAAAAAATTACTGCCCGTGGTTGGGATGATCTTTTCAAAAAAATAAAAGAAATCACCACACCATCAGAGCAATACTTTATCTCTCCGTCAATCGAATACATTTTCTACTTAGTTGAACTAGATGGCGAAATACGAATGAACAAGCTAAATATTACAAGTAAACTATTTAAAGACAAAAAAGAAGCTAAATCATGGCGAGATAAAATCTCAAAACTGATCCATCCAGACGTATGCCCTCATGCAAAATCTAGTGAGGCTATGATGAAACTCAATGAACTTTATCAACAAATGACAGGAAGGGAGTAATTCATATTAGTAATGATCTGATTCCTTATAAAACAGGAAAGGACTTAAACTATAACGAGCCTGAACTATCAGATAAAGTCACCCCTAAAATGAAAACAGAAATCTCAAATGCTTGGAAAAATAGTGTCCTAATAGATGGAAAAGGATGGATATGGGTTAAAAAGGAAAAGCTACATAGCATTTTAAGAACAACAAAGGATAACATCAACTTTATTGTGATGAAAATGCCTGATGAATACAAACGAACTTATGATGGTAAACTTTACATCAGAGGATTTAAAGTTATGGAGCAAATTATTAAATCTGAAGAAGAAAATGGAACTGGAACTAAGGGAATTAACCTTCAAGCCTCTAAACAATATTACGAACAAATACACATGTGTGATACCGTTAAAATGTTACGGCTTGATTATGATAACCAGCTGAAAAGCGATCGCTCCAAACTTAAGAAAAAACGTCGTAGTACCTATAAAATTACGCACGACGAGCTAACTGGTGAAAAACTAAAAACAAATTATGAATTTTCTCATATTCGTAGTTATTCTATGTTTCGAGAAATTGCCAACAATATTGATAACGGTCTACTCGTTAACAAGGACATCCATCGCCAAATTACTGAGCGGGGAATTAATAACGAAGATCAACTATTAAAATTCTGTGAAGAGCACGGCTACAAAACCGACTGGTATCTTCCCTATAAAAAACTATTTCCATAAAAAAAATGGCGAGGACTTACGTCCACGCCATTTTTTTTATTAACTTTTCAAAAACGTTTGATTTCGCCTTTTTTTACTCAATCTAGCTTCCTCATGCATCCTGGCTATCAAATTCGATAAATCTCTTTGAACAAAAACGTTCAATTGGCTTTCTCTTCATTTGTACGCCAGGATAACCGCATGATTCAGCCTTTTATATTCAATCCAGCTTCCTCAAACAGAAGCCCTATAAAGTTTCTTTCCCCTAGATGACTAAAAAACAGCCATCTGTGAAAGTTCACTTTTACGGGCTTCTAAGCGTTTGATTCAGCCTTTTATATTACAGATGCATAACACGACATTTAATTTCCGCTGTTTTCCCTTTATTCCAGAAATTGTCTCCCAAATAACCACAGGTACGACGAATAACATTCATCTTCGCTTGATCCTTATTATGGCAATTCGGACATTCCCATGATAAGTCATCATTTAACGTAATTTCACCTTCAAAGTGACAAACATGACAGCAGTCAGACTTCGTGTTAAATTCAGCGTATTGAATATTATGATAAATATAATTTACTAATTGTTTTAATGCTTCTAAATTGTGTTGCATATTTGGAATCTCAATGTATGAAATGCATCCACCTGTTGAAATCGGTTGGAATTGAGATTCAAATTGTAACTTACTGAACGCATCGATTTCCTCACGAACATCGACATGATAAGAATTTGTATAATATCCTTTATCAGTAATATCCTCGATTTGACCAAATTTCTGTAAATCAATTTTTGCAAAACGATAGCACAATGATTCAGCCGGAGAACCGTATAATCCAAATCCAAGACCTGTTTCAGCCTTCCACTTCTTCGTTGTCTCTTCTAATCGTTTCATTACCTTAAGTGCAAACGCCTCACCTTTAGGATCAACGTGAGAAACACCTGTCATTAACTTCGTCACTTCATATAACCCGATATATCCGAGTGAAATGGTTGAATATCCATCCATTAATAACTTATCAATCGTCTCACCTTGTGGTAAACGAGCAATGGCTCCATATTGCCAATGAATTGGAGATTCATCTGCTAACGTTCCTTTTAAGGCATTGTGACGGCACATAAGTGCTTCAAAACATAAGTCTAAACGATTATCTAGTAAATCCCAGAACTTCTCTTCATCTCCTGCCGCTACAATTCCGATTTGCGGTAAATTTAAGCTGACAACCCCTTGGTTGAAACGTCCTTCAAATTTATACTCACCATTTTCATCTTTCCATGGTGATAAGAAACTTCTACACAAACGAGGGTATATTTCTATACTGGTTACTCGCTCTGACTATATCTTCGCTCAGGACTCCCACATCCGTCTACGCGCCCTGCACTTCCAGTAGGTGCATCCCCTACTGTACTCTACTCGCTTCTTCACTCAATCACGTTGAGCTATGCTTTCGATAGTCGATTGACTTTCTATATAATCTTCATAATATTTAAAATAATAACCCCTATAATCTGATTTTGTTCTTCCTCTACATCGGTTACTTACCATCCCTAGTGTTGTCACATTAAAATGATTTTTTAGCTCCAATAAAGTATCAAATATTGACACCTCGTTTGTGAGCTTAGATATTGCAACACATTTTCTAGCAGATGGAGTTTCTTTACCTCTTTTTCCAAACATTCCATTTCTTGAACCTCTTAAACCGCCGTTCCTTCTCATCGGATTTTTATCTCCGATTTTACTCAGTCTAATCTTCTCTGAAATGGCAGTTTTATTAGGATGACTAGATAATGTATCGCCGCCGCATTTCCCTTTACTTGATTTTGTATTGTATCCCTTATTTACAGCATCAAAATAATTAATCCAATACAGTTCCTTTTCATCAAGTTCTTCTTGAGTTACAGCAACATCAATTTGCTCAATACAAAATTTATCTGGCCCATATTTCTTTATTGCCCTATAAAATTTTGTATCATGCTCATCCTTTTGATATCCAATATGACGACTAAATCTCTTTTCAAGAGTTTCACTTGTTTGGCCAATATAAATTTTTTGATTTGAAGTACAAGTTATTTTATATATTATGATTTTTATCACTCCATTTTGATGGAGATTATATAGCTTAGCACTGGATTACCATATGCCATAGCACTTAGGCTTCCCAGTTAGCACACTCTCAAACAGTCATTTCCTACTGTTCCAAATAAAATTGTAGAATGCACACCTGTTACGCACATAACAGTTCACAAGGTTTTACATGAGCCGAGAATTGACCCATTGGGCTAAATACATTTCCTTCATAAATCTTACGCATTTCTTTAGCAGAAATATAATCCGGATATAAACGTTTAGAACTACATTCAACCGCTAACTCCGTAATATAATCATACTTACCACCCTCTAAACAGTTATGCTCATGTAACACATAAACTAATTTAGGGAACGTTGGCGTCGTATAAATACCTTTTTCATTCTTAATTCCTTGAATACGTTGTTTCAAGATTTCCTCGATAATTAAAGCAACCTCTTCAGCATACTCATCATCTTCATTTAAATTTAAAAATAATGTAACAAATGGGCTCTGCATTACCCTCCGCCTTATTTCTAAGGGGACTGACTATCTCTTCATCCGGTCTGGATGGGTGGCGCTTCGGAAAAAGGACTTTCACCTTTAACCTACTCCCATTACGGGATAGTCGATACACCTTTCCTTGATCAAATAACATCATCTTTATTTAATCTAGCTTTCCCATATATTACAACTATAAAATTAGATTAACCCAATATGAGTAAAAAACACTCATACCGGCTTTCTCTTCATTTTTACGTCGCAATATTCGCATGGTTCAACTTTTTAGGACTTGGCACGATATTGGCATATTACTCTATAACTTTAAAATAAACTCCTCTATAACAACACTCTGTTTTACCCTTCATACATCGACATAAACTTCCATTAGATTTTCCATTTTTAGAAACTGAAATTTCTGCAAGTTTCATTGAGTCAAAAACCTCACCGGTATTTAAATTAATTATTTTTTTCACCTTTCTTTTTGAAGGTTTTTCTGGCTCGATAATATTATTATTCTCATCTAACCATCTAAAAACCAATCCCCCTGTACTCCCTCGTGTACCTCGACATACAGCGGAAATATGTGAAAAATTTAAATCAAGTATTTTAGAACACTCCATTGCAGACTCATAAATCTGATTATTAGTTAAACAAATAATTGGTTTAGAAGTAGGACTCAACTTTCCCGTCTTTCCATACGCATGATTCAACACACCTTTTTGAGACTCACCAATTTTACGTTTAGTTTCTTCTGAATGAGACCCTATAGAATCTCCTCCACCTTTAACATTGTATCCCCATCCACCTTCAATTAAAGAATTATATTTTTGAATATAACCTAATTCTTTTTGATTTAATTCTTCAACAGAACTAGCTATATCTATTAATTCTTTATCAAAGTTATCCCATCCATATTTTTTAATAGCTCTAGCAATAGGATAATCTTTAGTATGTTTAAAGTTTGGTGAGTTTTTATGAGCTAATAATCTTTTATTTAAATCTTTTAACGTTTGACCTATATAAACTTTATTATTTAATTTATTGGTAAGTTTATAGATATACATTTGAATATTCCTTAATGAGTTATTATAGAGTAACTTAGCGTTCATCGTTAGCATTTCTATACGAAACACACCCTACATTTGTAGGTTCACCACCTGTTCATCTTATTATTCCTAATAAGCGCGGCCAATTTTAACCGTTTGTTGTCATTAATGTATTAATTTGGTATTGAATTGTTTGTACTCCAGATGCGAGTTCTTTTTTCATTAAAGCCTCTACCGTTTGGTCAAGCTCTACTTGTGATGAGATACACTCTTTTAACATATTATAATACTTCATCTTACTACGGCGCAGATACTTACCTAGATGACGAATATCAATTGACTGTCCACCATATTGACTGCTTGCTACTTGAGCAATAATCTGAGTCATTACTGTACAAGCGACTTGGAATGACTTAGGACTTTCAATCATACGCTTATTAATTACAGTTCCGTTATCTAACATATCTTTGATATCGATTAAACAGCAGTTAAAAATAGATTGCATGAAATAATCCATATCATGGAAATGAAGAACTCCCTCATCGTGAGCTTGAACGATACGAGCCGGCAACTTCTTACGACGTGTAATATCTTTTGAAACTTCTCCTGCAATTAAATCACGTTGAGTTGAGGCCATCATTGGATTCTTATTCGAATTCTCATTCATAACCTCTTCGTTATCTAATTCAATTAAACTTAAAATACTATCATCCGTTGTATTTGTTTCGCGCTTAAATTGTTGAATCGCACGGTAACCTTCATATGCCTTAGCTGTTAACTCATGTCCATTTTCAATTAACTTTAAATAGACAAACGTTTCAATCTGAAAAATCGTTGGAGTGGTATTTAATGTATCAAAAATTAAATTAATTTCATGGGCAATCTTCTGTGCTAATTCCTCATCAACTACCCCGCTTCCAAACTTCATTGCTTTTAAAATGGCTTGATAAATTTTATTTTCATCAAACACTACATGACTTCCATCGCGCTTAATTACCTCACGCATTAGACCATCTCCTATACCATTAGACATAAAAATCTCCATCCCTTCGTTTGTCCAATATGCTCGAAAAAAACAAAAAGATGAAGATTTAATATCTCATATAATACTAGAAAAAAACAGATTATTCAAGCAAGATGTTTATGTAAATTCAGGACATTATTTTCATTAAATTTGAAAACATTTACTCCTTTACTTTTAAGAAATTCATGTTATAGAGCTAAAACAAATAGCCTAAATTTTATGTTTTTTTAATCTAGCTTCAAGTGGCAACATCCTGGCAAATTCTCGATAGTCACTTGTGCCTATGCCACTACGGACTCTCATCAAATTTCAGCGGATGTTAATCGCCTCTTTCAGCCTTTTTTGTATAATCTAGCTTCCACAACCTAACGCTTGAGAAAAATCGAAAGCAACTTAGGTTTCACACATCGAAACCCTATTTACTTTCTTGCATTTTTTCAAGCATCAAAACGGTTGTCTCAGCTTTTTTTGTTAAACGGATAAACTGGGATGAAAGTTGCTACTAAAATAAATACTACTCCAACCATAGCCAGTCCAATATATCCTATATTAAAAACGGCTGGATATTGTTCAGACACGTGAAATAGTGTTAATTTTCCTAAATTCATGATTTCAAAGAAACCTTGATTGGCTAACCATCCATAACTTATTGAAAATAAGAAAGCTCCAGCTAGTCCACCTAAAATGGCACTGATTGCTTTTTTAAATCCACCGGTCATCGCACCTGCAACACAAGTTCCAGGACACGTTCCAACTGATCCAAATCCAAGCCCAAAAATTAAACCACCGATTACAACGCCTAAATGAAGTGGCTTAACACTTAAATGAGAAACATCAAACCATCCGAATCCATAAAAAATAGATAATAAAACACTCGCCAATCCAATTGCAAACACAATAATTTTCATCAAAGTTAAATTTTGAAAACTCAACATTGAAATTAGATTATCCATATTAGCTGCTCCCACTTTATATAACGCAAATCCAAAAAATCCACCTAATAAAATAGCTAAGACAATCATCATCTTACAGGCTCTCCTTTCTTTGACGTAATCGAGTCACAATCAGTGCTGTCGGTATGGCAACCACAAATACTGAAGCCGCAAAAGCATAACCACTCACACTTCCTTGCATCATCCCACTCATCATATGACCACTCGTACAACCGCCTGCCATACGCGCTCCATATAACAATAAGATTCCACCAATAAACGGTAGCACATAAGTACGCCATACATTTTGCTTCACTGAACAAGAAGCGTCCTTTTTAATCTCACGACGTTTTGAATCTAATCAATAACCTATATATCCTCCCACCGGAATCGCTAATACAAACACAAAATTATAGTTCCAGGGATGTTGAATTTCCTCTGCAATCTTCCCATTGTCCTTTTGATAGTATGCATTTTCCTCTAAGGCGTCAGGATTAATCGCGGTATGAATGATTCCACTTAGTACACTAAACTGAGTTGAAACCCCGACTGGCTTTACCAACCAAATCGCTAAGAAAAACGATAAAGCTAAAATTATAGCTGCCTTCATCCATTTTGGCATCTTCATCACTCCTTTATGAATCTAGTATATACAAAATAAAAAAAACATTCCGTGACAAAGTCACAGAATGCTCTCCATCTCTAGTACCACAATTTTTCCACGCTCTAGTTGAATCAATCCTTTACGCTCCATCGCTTTTAACGTCCGACTCACGACCTCACGTGACGTCCCAATATCAAATGCAATCTGCTCATGCGTCTTATAAAACGTCACACGCCCCGATTGCTTATGACTATTTTGCTTCAAATAACCAAGTACCCGTTCCTCAACGCTTGAAAAACTAATCTGCTCAAGCGTCGTGACCACACTCGTAAACTTGCCATATAAATTTTGAAATAAAAACTGTAAATAAGTCGGATGATTCATTAAATACTTCTCAAAAATCGGCATTGGAATAATCGCCAACTCACAATCTTCCTCCACCTTCACATACGCATATGTCTGTGATTTAGCTAACGCACAAATCACGGTCATAAAACAACTATCCCCTTTTTCTAAACGATAAAGCGTCACCTCACGCCCTTCCTCATTCAATCGATAGACACGAAGCTTCCCACTTAGGATAAATGAAAATCCCCAACAAGCCTGACTTCCATTGATTAACATCTCACCCGCTTTAAATTGACGTCCGTTAAGATGTTTTTGAATTTGGTTTAGAGCCTCTTCATCTAATTTCTTTAAAAATGGATAATCCTTTTTTAACAACTCTAACATCTCGACCCCTCCTAAACAAAATAGGATTGCACCTTGCAATCCTATTATATACCTTTTATTGATAAACTAACACTTCACCGACTTCATCTTTAACCGTTATACTGATGACATCTAAATACAAATAATCCCTGTACTCTCCTTCCTCTATTCTTGGCGTTCCAATCACTTCAATCCAATCATCCACTGCTGGCCACTCTCCCTCATAATTTAAAAAGAAGCCACCCCAGCCATCATCCCCACAACAACCAGGTCCGAATCGATACACAACATGAAATTCTGGTTCATCACTATCATAATCAACACCATAAAGACCTTCTACCTTGACAACACGATCCTTATACAAATCAAAATTAAAGAAAATATCAGAAATCTGAAGTAAGAAATACTTTTCTCGAATCTCTAAAATTCCTTTTTCCTCAACCTCAGTTCCTAAAGTTAAAGAATCAGCTTCTAATACTTCTGGCTCAACAAATTCAAGTGTCTCAGTTATACGACTACATCCTGAGCAACTAATCATCGTCAACATTAAAAAAAAACCAATCGTTTCATTACCTTTTCACCCCTTTACTCACAAAAGATAGTAACGAATAAATAAAGAACATCACAATATTCATCGCAACTACACTAGCACCTGGCGGTGTTGCGGCTAAATAAGACATCACTAACCCTAAAAAGAAACAAATAAATGAAATAAAAATCGAATGAATCATGACCCATTTAAATGAACGACATAATCGCATCGCTGTTAAGGCAGGAAATACAATTAAACTAGAAATCAACAAAGTTCCCATCAAGCGCATCCCAAGCGTAATCGTTAATGCTGTTAACACAGCAAGTAACATTTTATAAAAGCCAACCCTAATCCCCGTTGCCTTCGCGAATGTTTCATCAAACGTAATCGCAAACATTTTATGATAAAACAAAATAAATAAAAGTAAGACTAAAGCTGAAAGAACCATACTCAAATAGACGTCTGACTGTGTCATTGCTAAAATGCTTCCAAACATATAATTACACACGTCTAAATTCATCCCCGTCGTTAAAGACATCACCAAAACCCCAATAGATAATGAGCCTGTTGAAACTAATGCAATCGCAGCATCGCCTTTGATTAAGCTATTTTCATTCATTCGCAGCAAGAAAAATGCTGCCGCTACCACAACCGGAATCGCAAATGATAAGGGTGCCACATTTAAAACAGAGGCAACAGCCAACGCCCCAAATCCAACATTCGATAATCCATCCCCAATCATCGAATAGCGTTTCAAAACTAAGCTTACTCCAAGCATCGCACAGCAAAGTGAAACCAATAGACCGACAACCATCGCCCGTACTAAAAAGGGATACGAAAACATCTCAACTAAAATCTCAATCATTTAGAATTCTCCCTTTTTCAGATGAACGACCTGTGTTGCATGCTCTATTTTGTTTTCTATATCATGGGACACCATCACAATTGCAATCTTATTTTCTTGATTAATTCGATGCATTAAGCGATAAAAATCTTGCGTTGCCTTCGGATCTAAATTAGCTACCGGCTCATCTAAAATCAATAATTTCTTCGTTGCACATAACGCCCTTGCTAACAAGACACGTTGTTGTTGTCCGCCTGATAATTCACGATAACAACAATCACGCAACTCATAAATTCCTAACTCTTTCATCCACTTTACAGCTCGCTCTTTATCTGATTTCTTATACAGCGGTAGCCATCCACACTGATTCAAACATCCTGATAAAATAATCTCCCAAACACTAGCCGGAAACTCTTTTTGAATCACGGTTTGTTGAGGTAAATACCCTACTTCAGATTGTTTTAATGTCTCATTAAATATAATCTGCCCACTACTTGGTTTCTTTAAATTTAATAACCCCTTTATCAACGTACTTTTCCCTGTTCCATTTTCTCCAATCACCCACACATAGTCACCTTCATGAACTTTAAAACTAAGATTTTTAATGACTGTATACTGATCATATGAAAATGAAACACCTTCAACATGTAATAATTCCACGTGTCTAATACCTCCCTTTTTAATCACATTTATCAGTTTAAAATCATGCTCACTTTAGCATCTTGACTTTTAATGTAATAGGAGTAAAGACTTTGATAAGTTGGTTATCTATAGTCCCCCTCATCAGCAAGAAATAAACAATGAGTAGCGTAACCCTTAGAAGAGGATTTGGGGGCAGTAGCGATTCCATCTTATCTTTTGTTAAGGAGCAGACCACACAAGTGACTTCCTCACAGTGGTGATTTGGTTCAATAGACAGATGTAAACTCACCATTAGATAAGAAAACAAAACAAAAAGACATATTAAAAACGCCCATCTGTCTTTATATTGTCTCATCATAAGCTCTCCCCCCCTTCATAAAAAAAGGATTGCCCTTTAAGGGCAATCCTTTTATATACGTTTTGTTACCCATCCTATCAATGAAAATAGAATAAATACAACGGCATTCACAATGACAACACTCGCTCCTGCTGGGAGTGAGTATAAAAATGACAATGTCATTCCAATAAAGAAACAAACAACTGAAACAAATCCAGCAGAAATAATCACTGACTTAAAACTATTAAACACACGCATTGAAGTTAAAGCCGGGAAAATAATAAGCGAAGAAATCAACATTGTTCCCATAATACGCATGCCTAATACGATCGTAATAGCCGTCAAAAAAGCAATCAACATATTATAAAGTTCTACCTTAACACCTGTTGCTTTAGCAAAGTTTTCATCAAATGTCGTTGCAAAAATACGATCATAAAATACCACAAACAAAATAAATACCACTGCTGATAACACAATACTAATATTTACATCATTCTTCGTCATTGCCAAAATACTTCCGAACATATAGCTATTAATATCTGCATTCAAACCAGTTGTTAACGACGTTACCGTTACCCCAATCGCAATGGATGTACTCGAAATCAATGCAATGGCTGCATCCCCTTTAATCTTACTATTTTGACTAATACGAAGTAAGAAAAAGGCTGCCACGACCACAACCGGTACTGCCACTTGAAGTGGCGCTAAATTCATCGCCATTGCGATGGATAAGGCTCCAAACCCAACATGCGATAATCCATCACCAATCATTGAATAACGCTTTAGCACCAAACTCACCCCAAGTAAAGCTGAGCATAGTGCCACCGCGCTCCCAACAATAATCGCACGAACCATAAAACTATACGAAAACATTTCCTGCCAAATACTAATCATGCTTAATATCTCCTACATGACGGCACGCATTCGTGTGACACAAATACTCTGCCGGCGTCCCATAAAATAATACTTCTTTTTTCAATTGTAAAATCTTTGTTGCATGATTAAGTCCACTATTCATATCATGTGTGACCATAATAATACTCATGCCATACTCTTTATTCAATTCCTCAATCAATTGATACAAATTCGCGGTGGTGATTGGATCAAGTCCCGTCACCGGTTCATCAAGTAATAACACTTTCTCAGAAGCACAAAGCGCCCTTGCAATTAAAACACGTTGCTGTTGACCTCCTGATAAATCGCGGTAACACTTATTCTTTAAATTTTCAATCTTCAATTTCTTTAAATTCTCCATCGCGCGTTGCTTATCTGCTTTTGAATAGAAGGGACGCCATCCGCGCTTATTTAAACAACCTGATAACACGACTTCATAAACTGATGCAGGAAAATCACGTTGTACAATCGTCTGTTGTGGAAGATATCCAATTTCATTTTGCTTTAACGAAGAACTAAACTCAATACTTCCTGACTTAGGAGAAACCAATCCTAAAATTGATTTCATTAACGTACTTTTACCAGATCCGTTATCCCCAACAATGCAGAGATAATCCCCTTCATTTAATTCAAAACTGACATCTTTTAAAGCTTGTGTTTGATCATACGAAACATTAAGCTCTTTACAGGTTAAAATACTCATCTTAATCAAGCCCTACTTTTAAATTTTCAATATTTTGTTGCATCAATGAGACATACGTTACCCCATTATTAAAATCTTCTTTTGAAACATTATGCGTAGAATGAAGTAATAACAACTGCGCACCTGTTTCTTCACTAATCATCTGACCAATCTTTGGATCAATTAATTCTTCATAATAAATAGCCGGAATATTATTAGCTTTAATCTCACTAATCATCTGAGCCACTAATGCTGCACTTGGTTCTGCTTCAAATGGAGCTGATACATAATCAATTCCATAGTCTTTCATTAAATACTGCAGGGCAAATCGTCCTGAATGATAAATCGTTGTACGTTTAGCATTCGCTACTACATCTTGTAACTCCTGGTCTAATTTATCTAATTGTAATTGATAAGCCTCTGCATTTGTTTCATAATAATCTGCATTCTCTGGATCAATCTCACATAAAGCTTCTAAAATATTATTTGCCATCACTTTTGCATTCTTAGGACTTGTCCAGATATGTGGATCATACGTATGATTATGTCCATCATTTGCCGTATGTTCTTCTTCCTCGTGATCGTGATCTTCTGCTTCATGATCATGATCATCTTCTTCCTCAACTCCTGTTCCAAGTAAAGTCACACCTTGTGAAACATCTAAAACATAAACATCCTGACTGTCAATACTTTCAACAATTTTATGAGCCCATGTCTCCATCGATTCCCCTGTATAAATAAATAAATCTGCCTTATTGATTTTAATAATATCCGCCGGTGTCGGTTCATAAGAATGGGACTCCATCCCTGGAGGTAATAATAATGTTACCTCTGCTTTATCACCCGCAATTTGACGCGCAAAATCGTACTGTGGAAATAACGTCGTGACAATTTGTAATTGATCAGTATCTGATGTTGACGTGGTTTTAGACTCTCCACTACATCCGACTAAAATTAAACTCATCATGATAGACATCATATATATCAATTTCTTCAACTTTAAATACCTCCTAAAAAAAGTCATACTCTCTATGTTATGTCTATTATAGCATAACTTCATTCAAATGATAGCCATTATCAATTAAATGAATATATGTGCAATCACTCATACAACGTCAAAAAAAACTAGGAAATTAGCTTCCTAGTTTGAAACAGAAATATTTTTACCGATGAAATAGATAAGTCGCGTTAATTTTTTAAAGTGTCCAAAACTAATCTGGACTTATATCATTTTAAGTTTTCTTAATAAAAGAATGATGACATTTTGGACAAGTAATCTCAATTTTTCCTTTTCCTTTTGGAACACGTAATTCTTGTCCGCATTCCTTGCATTTATAATATCGATACTGACGCTTTGTTTTAAATTGGCGGTATTTATTCATCATTTTCGTCTGAATCGGATACCAATATCTTAAAAACAAGATATTTTCTTGGTGTCTCTTCATTTTATTTTTAGATAACATACGATAATAACAATAAACTAATGGAATCCAAGCTAAGATGATTAGCCATTTCCATCCTAATAATTGACCAATTAACGTGATAAAAATACTTAAAAACAATAGTCCAATCGAGAAATGATCAACCCCTGTTCGTCCTTCCATAAATCGTTTAAACCACTCCACAATAACACCTCACTTTATTCACTTAAAATCATTATACACCTATCATGTTAAAAAAACCGCGATTTTTTTCGCGGTTTTAATTTTTATTCAGTCAAGCTCTCACCATTTGTCGCAATCACTTCTTTATACCAATAGAACGATTTCTTTTTATAACGTTCTAACGTTCCTGACCCATCATCATGACGATCCACATAAATATATCCGTAACGTTTTTTTAGTTCAGCAGTTGAGGCACTGACTAAATCAATACATCCCCAAGATGTGTAGCCCATTACCTCTACTCCATCTTCGATGGCTTCACGTACTTGAACTAAGTGATCGTTTAAATAATTAATACGGTAGTCATCCATAACTGTTTTATTTCCATGTTCATCTTCAACTAACACATCGACTGCTCCTAATCCATTTTCAACAATGAATAATGGTAATTGATAGCGGTCGTAGAATTGGTTTAAGACATAGCGTAATCCTTGAGGATCAATTTGCCATCCCCATTCAGATGCTTTAAGGGTTGGATTTGGAACTCCCCCCATAATATTTCCTTTACCAACTACCTTTTTGGCTGGATCAGCGGTTTCGCAGATACTCATGTAGTAACTAAATGAGATAAAGTCCACCGTATGTTTAAGGATTTCTTCATCACCTTCTGCAAACTTAATTTCGATATTATTTTCACGGAAATAGCGTTTCATATAACCTGGGTATACCCCTCTCACATGAACATCTGAGAAGAAATAGTTCATATGTTCTGCTTTCATCACCGCAATCATATCATCTGGATTGGGTGTCAGTGGATAAGTTGGCATACTCAAAATCATACATCCAATTTTAAAATCTGGATTGATTTCATGACCAATTTTCACGGCTAAGGCACTAGCCACTAATTCGTGATGCACGGCTTGGTATAAATCTTGTTTTGTCAATTTTGATTTATCTGTGTAAATTCCACCACTTAAGAATGGCGCATGTAACACGGAGTTAATTTCATTGAATGTTAACCAATACTTTACTTTATCTTTATAACGTGTAAAAATCGTACGAACATAATTTTCGTAGAAACCGATTAAATCACGACTCACCCATCCATCGTATTTTTTTGATAAGTGTAATGGCGTTTCGTAGTGAGAAATAGTGACTAATGGTTCGATTCCGTGCTTCGCTAATTCATCAAACACGTTATCATAAAATTGTAATCCCGCTTCATTTGGCGTTGCCTCATCCCCCTGCGGAAAAATTCGCGACCAAGCGATTGATAAACGGAAGGTTTTAAATCCCATTTCAGCAAACAGTTTAATATCTTCTTTATATCGGTGATAGAAGTCTATTCCCACTAACTTCATATTATCAACAGTTGGCTCTTCTGTAATCGGCCCCATGATTCCTTTAGGTGCGACGTCTTGTGTTGAAAGACCTTTTCCGTCTTCGTTATAAGCTCCTTCAAATTGGTTAGCAGCTGTCGCTCCTCCCCATAAAAACCCGTCTGGGAAACGTTTCGTCATGTCTGACACATCCTTTACTTTTGTGATGCTTCCCTTATATCACACCCAATTCCTTCGTTTCAATAGATGTCAAAAGACCTGGTTGAATGATTCAAAATCATCAACTAAATAGGATTTAAAACTGAAACAGTGTTACAAAAACTTTTTGTATAAATCGTGATATTCATTAATCTCTTCGTATCTTTTATTTTGTCTGATACTATTTTCAAAATTTTGCGAAAAAAGAATCGCAAATAATAACTCAAAAATATATTCAGCTGACGTTTGAAAAAGTAAAGTTCCCATATCTGAAAAACGGTGAACGTTATACACATAAAGGTGTTCAGTGCTTAAACCCGCTAATGTTGAATTTTTAGATTCTGTTATCATGATGATTGGAATATTCTTTTCTTGAAGAAGTTTTGCTATCCGAGCGAGCATGACGTTTTCTCCAGTCCGACTGATCATCATGGCAACATGACCTTCACTTGACACCATAGCCTGCATGAACTGAGCGTTACTTCCGTCTTGAATCGCGCTATTTTTCCCTGCATAAAGAAAATTGGCAGCTGCATATTTTGCTAGATGCAAGTTGTTATCAAAAGCATAAAGGTCGATAAAAGTTGAGTGATTTAAAAGTTTAGCCACTCGTGTCAATTGATCAAGGTCAATTCCTTTTTTGGTTTCTTCGATAGCGGTCATTTTTAAGGCGGCTACTTTGTTTAAAATAGTATGAATGGACTCATTTGAGGTAATTGGATTTTCTCGATTAATGTGTCTTGGGGTTTGACTAATTTCTTGAAGGTATTTTAATTTAAATTCCCCATAACCACTCATGCCGACTTTTTGACAAACTCGAACAACGGTTGCAGCTGAGGTATGCGTTAAAGTGGCTAATTGACGTGATGATAGTTTAGCAATTTCTTGTGGATAGTCAAGGAGGTAATCGACCACTTGAATTTCGGAGTTCGTTAGTTTGTTGAGTTGCTTTAGTTCTTTTAATTCCGTTACTAGCTTCATGATTTCACCCGTTTCTTTTCTCTCTTTATTTTAACTGAAATGATGACTGGCTGACAACGTTATCTCATCTGATATCTGTTTACGGGAGTCTTAAGTTTTGCTATAATATCTTTCCATAAGGTGTTAATTTTCAATAGTTTCAACCAATTAAAGGGGAGTTGAATGAATGAGAAAAACATTAAGAATATTACTTGGACGTGTTGGCTTTTGTGGAATGCTGATCGCCCTACAAGCCTTAATCTTAATCGTTGTGATTTGGCGGTTCCAAGAATACTTTGTTTACTTTTATGCTTTTTGTGTCTTACTGAGTGTAGTCGTTGTGATGGGAATCTTAAATAATCGTTTAAATCCAGCTTACAAAATTGCTTGGATTATTCCAATTATGCTGGTTCCGATTTTTGGGGGATTATTTTATATTCTCTTTAGTAGTGATCAAACTCGTAAAAAGTTTTTAAATGAAATGAAGCCTATCAATGAGAAGATGAGAGAATGTTTAATACAGGATGTTGACATTACTGAAAAACTTAAAACTCTTGATAAACGTGCCTTTAATCAATCCAGATATATTTTAGATTATGCACAGGGGCCTATTTATGAAAACACCACAACTGAGTACCTTACACCCGGAGAAAAAAAGTTTGAACGTTTACTTGAAGAATTAAAAAAAGCAAAACATTATATCTTCCTAGAATACTTCATCATTGATGAAGGGATGATGTGGGATACGATTTTAGAGATTTTAAAAGAAAAAGCGGCGCAAGGGGTTGATGTACGCGTCGTTTATGATGATTTCGGTTGTTTATTTTTACTTCCTTCTGGCTATGATAAAAAGCTTGAAGCAATGGGAATTAAGTGTTGCGTATTTAATCCATTCGTTCCGTTTTTAACACTTCGTATGAATAATCGTAATCACCGTAAAATTGCGATTATTGATGGACATACTGCTTTTACAGGCGGCATTAATATTGGAGATGAGTATATTAACGGCTATGAAAAACATGGGCATTGGAAAGATGCTTCGATTATGATTAAGGGCGATGCGGTTTGGAGTTTTACCGTCATGTTTTTAACGATGTGGGATTTCCTTCGTAAAACGAATGAAGATTACGAACCTTTCCGTCCTCATATTCATCACAAAGAATCGTTTGAAAGTGATGGATTTGTTCAGCCGTTTACGGATAGTCCACTAGATAATGAATCGGTTGGGGAGACCGTTTATTTAAATTTAATTAATTCGGCTAAAGATTATGTTTATATCAATACGCCTTATCTGATTTTAGATAATGAAATGATTACAGCTTTATCACAAGCCGCTAAACGTGGAGTCGATGTCAGAATTGTGACTCCGCATATTGGTGATAAATGGTTTGTTCACGCCGTAACTCGTGCTAACTATGCTTTCTTAATTGAAGATGGTGTGAAGATTTATGAATATACACCTGGATTCATTCATTCTAAAACATTTGTGGTAGATGGCGAGTATGCCGTTGTTGGAACGATTAATCTTGATTACCGCAGTTTATACTTACATTATGAGTGCGGAGCTTGGTTATATAAAAATAGTAGTATTAAAACCATTTACGATGATTATGTTGAGACCTTGAAAGTCTGCCAATTAATCACGTTACAAGATTGCCATAATATTAAATGGTACAAAAAGTTCATGTATGCTTTCTTACGAATTTTTGCCCCATTAATGTAGGAAAAGGAGTTCCGATTTGGAACTCCTTTTTTTATGAATCCTCTTTAGATATATTTTAAGATTTCTTGGTATTGTGTTTTAAGTTCTTCATCTTTTATTCTGCGATTAGCAGGGCTTGGAGATGGGAGCACGATACAAGGAATGTTTGTTTTAGGGTAACAAAATTTTATATAGAATTCGGCTGCTTTTTTTCCGGTTGTAAAGACGGCGTGAATAGGCGCTTGTTTTAGGATCATGCTTAAATCATTTGGAATTGGATTTTTAATGCTAGCATCAGAGGCTCCTTCTATGTCACAACTTTTTAATACGTCCCAAAGGGCAATATGGTGACGATGTAGGAAAGCTAGTCTATCTTCATTGGTAAGTGGTAATTCTTCATGAAAGATGTCTGCTAGGACAGGCCAAAATCGATTTTGGGGATGACCATAGTAAAACCCATTTTTTCTAGACTTTGGAGAGGGCATGGTCCCTAGTATTAAGACTCTTGAATTTTCATCATACACTGGCTTAAAGATATGTTCGACGACTGCCATCTAGTTCACCTTCTTCATTAGAAATTTCTTTTATTATAGCATGTTTTCTAATGAATTTTTTTAAGGTTAAGGCTTCATCTATCATGAAGGCACCGCAAATGAAAGGACAGATGACGAACCACGAAGAAAAGTGTTGATTGATAAATGGATCGACGAGCATTGGTTGAAAATAGTTAACTCCGATAAACGTGAGGATCATCCAACAGATTGAAAATTGAGGACAGATTAGTCCTTGTAAATTGAATTTTAGCATAGAGTAATCCCAGTAGTCCTGATGAAAAATATGACGCGTCAGAAGTCCTGATAAATATTCAACGGTTGTTGGTACGATAAGGCACAGTATTAAAATGGAAATTGGCGATAGTAAAAACGTATCTTTCATTAAGATGAGCAAAGCCATTGCGATTGCATACATCGGTTTGAAAGGTCCATATAAAAAGCCATCTTTTTTCATTTGTCCTGTTAGCATATAAGAATAAAATTGTTCGATCATCCATCCAATGACACCATATAAAAAGAAGTTAAATAAAAAGTACCATGCGTAATACATACTAGACACCACCTGTTTTTAGTGATAGTTTGTTCCCTCTCCCCTAAATTCATACTCCACCTCTTTTTATTTTTTCCTTTTATCGTTAAACTATAAATAAATTGGAATTTTATTGTAACAAATAGTTTTTTCCACTCATTAAAAAGAATGGAAGAAGGTTAACAAATATGGTGATTAATAAAAAAAACATCTATTCAAGTCACCTTGATAGATGTTTTTTAGTGTGTGTGCTTATGTTTTAAATTAGATTAATGATCTATATAACCCAATAATATCTTCAAGGCTTGCCTCTTTTGGATTTCCAGGAGCACAAGCATCAGCTACTGCTGATTCAGCTAAGAACTGAATATCTTCTTCTTTCACGATTTCTTTTAAATCGGCTGGAATATTGATATCTGCTGATAATTGACGAACAGCATCAACTGCAGCTTGGCGATACTCATCTTGTGTCATATGATCAACACCCTCTACTCCCATTGCACGTGCAATTTCACGGTATTTTTCACCTGTTGCATCTGCATTAAATTCCATAACTGTTGGTAATAAAATTGCATTTGCAATCCCATGAGGTGTATCATAAACAGCTCCCAATGCGTGAGCCATTGAATGAACAATTCCAAGACCTACGTTTGAGAATCCCATTCCTGCAATATATTGTCCAAGTGCCATTCCTTCGCGACCTTCTTTTGTATTAGCAACTGCTCCACGTAATGATTTAGCAATGATTTCGATGGCTTTTAAATGGAACATATCCGTCATCTCCCAGGCTGCCTTTGTAATATATCCTTCAATCGCATGTGTTAAGGCATCCATTCCTGTTGCTGCCGTTAAACCTGCTGGCATTGAAGACATCATTTCAGAATCAACAATTGCAATGACTGGAATATCATGTGTATCGACACATACAAATTTACGCTTTTTCTCAACATCTGTGATAACGTAATTGATGGTCACTTCAGCCGCTGTTCCAGCAGTGGTTGGAACGGCAATAATTGGGACACTTGGATTTTTAGTTGGGCTGACACCTTCTAAACTACGAACATCCAAAAACTCTGGATTATTAATAATAATTCCAACTGCTTTGGCTGTATCCATTGATGATCCTCCACCAATCGCGATGATATAATCAGCTCCTGATGCCTGATACGCTGCTACTCCATGTTGAACATTTTCAATTGTTGGATTTGCTTTAATATCTGAATAAATTTCATAAGGTAATCCTGCCTCATCTAGAACAGCTGTGACTTTACCTGCTACCCCAAACTTAATTAAATCTGGATCGGTACAAACAAATGCCTTTTTAAATCCACGGCGTAACACTTCATCTTTAATCACTTGAATAGATCCTGCCCCATGGTAAGATGTTTCATTCAAAACAATACGATTTGCCATTTTCCAATTCCCCTTTTCTCATCAGTAGCCTCTCGCTACTTAAAATAATACTTAGCAACTTCATTATGCTTTAATTCTATCACTAAGATAAAGTTATCCCTTCTTTTTAGTTAATAAAGTCCATATTCAAGTCATCAAAATCTATCACCTTATCAACTAAAAGCAAGACTATTATAATGCTTTCTCAGTAAAGAAAATCGTCAAAAAATAAAGGAAACATCCAACTTTATTATTTTAATCTCTTTTTAAATGAATCAAATTGGAAAGGTTAAGAAATGAACCTGTCATTCATTTAGACGTATCGCTCTTCGAGTGAATTAAATTAATAGAACCTACGTACTCAGTCTTTCTCGGATAAAGCCTAGATTAGAAAATATATCAAGAAAATTAAGCTAATAAAAATCCTAGTCACAAAGCGACTAGGATTTTTATTTAATTGGAATCACTTATTGGATTTTAAAATTTAATTAACCTATCGTTATTTGTTCTTCGGGATAATTAAATCTTGGTGCTGCTGTTTGATAAGCCCATAAGCAGGCAATACTAAATGGACCTAAACGCCCAATAAACATGATGATACACAAGATGAGTTTGTTCGCTATATTTAAGCTCGGTATAATTCCAGTTGATAATCCGACTGTTCCTGTTGCGGCAATCACTTCAAATAAAATACTCTGAAGTGATAACTCAGGTTGAATCAATAAAATAAAAAACGTTCCAACAAATACAACTGAGATTGCTAGTAAAAAAACACTAAATGCCTTAATAATACTTTCAGCTGGAATTCGGCGATAAAAGGCTGTAACAGGACGATTAGTGGCAAAAGATTTAATAGTTTTTATAATGGTAAATAACGTCGTTGTTTTAATTCCACCACCGGTCGAACCAGGAGATGCCCCAATAAACATTAAGACCATTAAAATAAGAAGTCCAGCTTGTGAAAAATCATCAATAGGAATGGTAGAAAAACCAGCTGTACGTGCCGAAATACTATGGAAGAAGGCATCAAACCAACTAAAGCCTTCTGATAATTTTAACAAAATGGTTCCGATGATTAATAAAGAGGCTGTTGTTACCATGACAATCTTTGTATTCATACTACATTTTTTGAAATTTCTTTTATGATAGATATCAAGCATGGTGACGAATCCAATCCCTCCTAACCCAATTAGAGTAGCTGTTGTCAATAGCAACACATAATGATGTCGGTATGGAATTAAATTCTGTCCTCCACCTAAAATATCAAATCCCGCGTTATTAAAGGAAGCAATCGCATGAAAGGCACTGATTCCTAAAGCTTCCCAAAACGGATAATGTTGAATGAATGTAAAAAAACTAAGAATCATGCCTACTAACTCAATCACCAGAGTTAATTGTAAGACCGATTTAACTAATCGAACCACTCCACTCAACGAATTAAAATTCAGCCCTTCCATCAATAATAATCGATGATAAACTCCAAATTTCCTTTGCATCACTAAGATAAAAATAGCACCTACTGAGGTTACCCCTAACCCACCTATTTGAATCAGTAATGCAATGACTAGACGACCAAAAGCATTAAACTGTTCAGCTGTTTCAATGGCAATCAAACCGGTCACGGTAACTGCACTGGCTGAGGTAAATAAAGCATCGATATAACTGACATAAGTCCCTGGCATATGCGCAATTGGCAAGGCAAGTAAAACAGATCCTATTAGAATAACTGACATAAAACCTAAAGCAACATATTGAGTCGGTCCTAAACGTTTAGTCCGTAACACAAATCTTCCCTCCAACTTATACTCTCTTCTCTTTTATGATAATATGACACTATTATAACTCTGACAAATGTCGAAAATAACCAAATTTTTACTAAATTCATTTTTTGTTATCATATCATGGACCTATAAAAAAAGCTAGAATGTATACCTCTAGCCTTTGAAAAATTTTATAAATAGTTAACTGAGTTTTATCTTTTACTATCTTCTCGCGAAATCAACAAAAATAAATTTATCCGGTCGATGGCGAGATTCAGTATATTGGAACAAGCTTGTATCCACTAAATAGGTATAACTTCTAACAACCGCCACCATATCAAAGTTTTTTAAATCTAAGTACTTTCGATCCTCATCGGTTGCCATTTGAACTGTGATTTCTTTATTAGCATATGCCACTTTCAAACCAAGTTCACCTTCAATATATTCATATAATGAATCTTGACAGGCTTCCTCTGTTAAATGATCAACATATTTGCAAACCACATAATCTTTATCTAAAATAACCTTTTCGCCATCAATGGTTCTAGAACGGACAATTTTCCACACAGGTTCTTCAGCATTTAATTCCAAGTTTTTACGAATCGATTCTCGTGGAATTTGTTTCTCTAAAAGTTCAACAGTTGTCTTTGCATTACGACCTGAGCGCTCGGTAATTTCTTTAAAACTGACAACTCCCGAAACTGGGAAATTTAATTTATTTATATCAAGTACAAAAGACCCTTTTCCTTTTGTCTTTTGTATATATCCATGTTGTTCTAACATACTTAACGCTTTACGGACGGTATCTCTTGAGACTTGATAGTGGTTAATTAAGTTTTTCTCAGAAGGTAACATACTTGTTGGCTCATAAATACCACTTTCAATTTGACTTACAATGTCATTATAGACTCTTAAATATTTTTTATCCATCGTCATCACCGTAAAACATTTTAACACATATACGGATAAGATAAAAAGCAGTAAAACTTTTTCAAAGAAAAAATTTACTGCTTTTTGTGGGATAACTCATTGTTTCTTATTAAAATTCTATCGAAATGACTTATTATTTTTCTAATTAGTTTTCAATATAGTAAGCAATTGATTCATATGGACGAAGTGTGATTTTTTCTGCTAACTGCTGGCTATCTTTGTAGTTTGAAATTAAAATTTTAGCATCACTCACTAACTCAACTGGCATTTCAACTTCTGTTTCTTTTCCATAGTAATTATTTAAAACAATTAATTTTTGATTATCTAAGGTACGCATATAGGCTAATACTTGTGGATGATCCATTAACATCATTTCAATATTACCATCTGAGATAATGTCATACTCTTTACGTAAAGCAATTAATTTTTTGTAATGATAGAAGACTGAATCTTGATCTTTTAAAGCTGCTTCTGCATTGACTTCTTCGTATGATGCACCTACTGGAATCCAAGGTGTTCCACTTGTAAATCCAGCATTCTCTGTCGCATCCCATTGAACTGGCGTACGAGAATTATCACGTGATTTAGCACGTAAGATTTCTAAAATTTCTTCCTCTTCAATTCCTTGCTCTTTTAAAATATTAAAGTAATTAATGGCTTCGACATCACGGTATTGTTCAATTGTTGTGAAATAAGGATTTTTCATTCCGAATTCTTCACCTTGATAAATGTACGGTGTTCCACGCATTAAGTGAATCGTTGATGCTAACATCTTAGCACTTTCCTTATGATAATTCACATCGTCTCCAAATCGTGAAATCGCACGTGGTTGATCGTGGTTACACCAGAAGACTGCACTCCATCCATTTCCAGCTTGCATACCTTCTTGCCACTCTTTGAAGATATCTTTTAACATGGCAAAATCAAAGTCCATTAATGTCCACTTATCTCCATCTTTATAATCCACTTTTAAGTGGTGGAAATTAAACACCATTGATAATTCTTTTTCCTCTGGATTTGAATATCTTATACAATTATCAACAGATGTTGAAGACATTTCCCCTACTGTAATCACATCAGGATGTTTACCAAATGAGTTTTCGTTTAATTCTTTTAAGTACTCATGAATTTTAGGTCCGTCTGTATAGAAACGACGTCCATCTCCGATTGTATCATCTTCAAAAACTTCAGGTTTTGAGATTAAGTTAATAACATCTAAACGGAATCCTTTAACCCCTTTTTCTAACCAGAAGTTAACTACTTTATAAATTTCTTGGCGTACTGCTTCGTTTTCCCAGTTTAAATCACCTTGTGTGACATCGAATAAATGTAAATAGTATTGATCAAATTCTTCAACGTATTGCCAAGCAGATCCACCAAATTTAGAAATCCAGTTTGTCGGAGCTTGCCCCTCTTTTCCGTCTTTGAAAATATAGAAGTTTTTATAAGTTTCATCACCTGACATCGCCTTTTTAAACCATTGATGCTCAGTTGAGGTATGGTTAAATACCATATCAAGCATAATCTCAATTCCACGAGCTTGTGCTTGTTCCACTAATAATTCGAAATCTTCCATCGTTCCAAAACGTGGATCAATGTTGTAATAATCAGCTACGTCATATCCGTTATCTTTTTGTGGCGAGATATAGAATGGAGTTAACCAAATGTAATCGACTCCAAGTTCTTTTAAATAATCTAATTTCTCTACTACCCCAATTAAATCCCCGAGTCCATCTCCATTCGAATCATTAAATGATTTTGGATAGATTTGATAAACAACGCTTTGTTTAAAGTTTTTCATGATGTAAGCCCTCCTATTTTTCATGAGAATGCGAGAAAAGGGAACAACTTCTTAAAGAAGTGAACCCTAAACCCAAAATTATTTTCTTATAATATTATTTCATACCCGAGTATTTCCTAGCTGGTAAGGATTGTACCTTTCCATATCAAGAGACTCGATTTTTATTTTTTTAATTTACGTTTTGCTAGTACAACAGTTAAGATGAATGGAACAACAATCGCAACCACCATTGCTACTGCAAACATTAACATGTGTGCTGGTTGAATTGATAAGATACCAGGTAATCCACCAATACCTACCGAGTTAGCCATAACACCTGTTGCAACTGAGATAACTGCTGCAATTCCCGAACCGATCATTCCGGCAATGAATGGGAATCCGTATTTCATATTGATACCGAAGATAGCTGGTTCAGTTACCCCTAAGTAAGCTGAGATACAAGCAGGAACTGAAACTTGTTTTTCTTCTTCATTTTTGCGATTTACATAAATCATACCAAGAACAGCTGAACCTTGAGCAATATTTGATAAAGCGATCATTGGCCATAACATTGTTCCACCAAACTCAGCAACTAACTGTAAGTCGATTGCGTTTGTCATATGGTGTAATCCTGTAATAACTAATGGTGCATAAGCAAATCCAAAAACTCCAGCAAATAACCATGAGAATGATGATGTTAATCCAGCATATACAACTCCTGAAATCCAAGAACCAATTGCCCATCCAATAGGACCAAGTACTGTGTGTGCTAATAATACAGTTGGTACTAATGAGAAGAATGGAACAATAATCATTGAGATTGAATTTGGTGTAATTTTTTTGAAGAATCGCTCTAAGTAAACTAAAGTAAATCCGGCTAACATGGCTGGGATAACTTGTGCTTGATATCCAATCATATTAACTTGAGCAAATCCAAAATCCCAAACTGGAGCGACTGCATCTCCACCAACTGCGTAAGCATTTAATAACTGTGGTGAAACTAATGTAATCCCTAGAACAATACCAAGAATTTGTGTCGTTCCCATTTTCTTAGTTACAGCCCATGTAATTCCGACCGGTAAGAAGTGGAAGATTGCTTCCCCAATTAACCATAAGAAGCTATGAACACCTGACCAGAATTGTGAGATTTCAACTAATGTCTTTGTTCCATCTTCGAACATTTTAATGTCACCAATGACATTTCTAAATCCTAAAATTAACCCACCAATGATGATAGCTGGAATTAATGGTGAGAAAATTTCAGCTAAGTTAGCCATTAAACGTTGAATCCAACTCATATTTGATTTAGCAGCTTCTTTTACATCTTCTTTACTTGCATCTTGAATACCTGCTACAGATTTGAATTCATTATAAAATACGGCAACGTCATTTCCAATAATAACTTGGAATTGTCCTGCTTGTGTAAATGTTCCTTTTACGCATGGTAAAGCTTCAATTTTTTCTACTTCAGCTTTTTTTGGATCATTTAAAACAAATCGCATACGTGTCATACAGTGTGTGACAACGGCAACGTTTTCTTTTCCACCAACAAATTGTAAGAGTTGTTGAGCCTCTTGAGTAAATTTCCCCATAATGTACCTCCTTAAATTTTTTATTATGAATCGTTCATGTCCTTCATCCCCAAACATGTACGTATATGTTTGTTGCTACACACTTATTCTAACCTGTACGTATATGTTTGTCAACACAGTTTTTACACCGTTTACATTTTTTATGTATACATTTTCAAAAAAACTCCTTCGACAAAACACGACAAAACCATTGATATTATCACGCTTTCATCATCTTTATTTTTATTATTTTTCCCTAAAATTTTTTTTAAAAAATAAAAAAATCATCAGCATAAACTGATGATTTTAACTATAATTTTTTTAAATCTTTCGCTATCTCATTCATACAATCTTCTGCTTGCGGATAAACGCCACACTTATCTAAAAAGGCATGATCCATCCCCTTATACTGAATATACCTAACTTCAACTCCGGCTGCGTTTAAACGATTAACGTATGCCTCATCCTGTAAACGTAAAAAATCATACTCTGCGCTCACAATCAAAGTTTTTGGAAATTGACTCAAATCCTCTACCATTAATGGAGATAATTCTGGATGAACAAGTGGTATTTCATCACGAACATATAACTCATTGATTAACGGCATGCAATTTTTTATACTATGAATCGTACGCTTAACTAATTCATCATCAGACTCAAATGTATACTGATCTAAACTAAATTGATAACCTTCTTCTGATAATGAAACAACTGGATATAATAAAGCCATATACTTAATTCTTCTTAAACTTTTGACATCTCTTAATACACAACCTGCAGCCAAATTACCACCTGCACTATCACCCGAAATTCCAACACGATTGGAATCAATTCCTAAATCATTAGCATGATTAAAAATATAATTTACAACAGTGTCACAATCATTTAATCCATGTGGAAAAGGAGCCTCAGGAGATAAACGATAATCAATTGAAACAACGACTACGTGCGCTTTTTAAGCCATTGCTTTACATGGATTTTCAACTACATTTAAGTCTCCACCATAAAATCCCCCACCATGAATAAAAATAAGCGCTGGTAATAACCCTTTATGATTGATAGGATAATAAATTCGAACTGGGACACCATCTAAGATTTCATGTTTTACGATAATTCCTTCACTGATATCCAAGTTATCAAATCCCATTCCCTGTCTGATACGACCAATTTCAATTCCTTCAAATACCGTATCATCAACTTTTGAGAATTCTACTTTTGGTTTTAATCGCTGAATCTTTACACGTGGGTCAAGTCCCTTCGTTAATTCCGGTACTTCTTTTATTTGTGTTGGTACGCCATTAATCGTAATCATTTTAATTTTCGATAATTTGTCTAAGCATTGTTGATAATTTAAAATCATGATGGCCTCCTAAAAATAATCATCTATAATGTATACCTATCTTTATATTTCCGTTAGTCTAACATGTAGATAATTAATTGTCAACGATTTCAAAAAAGGAGCTATTTCTAGCTCCTTTTACTATGTCGTAACTAAATCTTTTAACTGACTTATCTCCTGAGATGCATTTGGCTGGTTAGCAAAATTTGAAGTTTCCTTAAGATTCTCAAAAGCAGTTGAAATCATTAGTTTGATACGATTCAGTTGATTGACCTCACTCGCACCAGGATCATAATCGATAGCCACAATATTAGTTCCTGGATACAGTCGTTTAAGTTCTTTAATCATTCCTTTCCCCGTCACATGATTTGGTAAACAGGCAAAAGGCTGCATACAAATAATATTTTTTACATCCATTTCAATCAGTTCAATCATTTCCCCTGTTAATAGCCAACCTTCTCCTGTTTTATGACCTAAAGAAACAACAGATTCAGCACCTTGTGCTATTTCTTTAATGGTTTTAGGTGGTTCAATCAAGTGACTATTTTTAAGAGCCTCTTTCATTAGACGTCGGTACTTCTCAATGACCTGAATGACTGATTGTCCCAAGAGCTTAGACCATTTTGATTTCAATAATAATTTATCTTCTTTGGAATAGGAACAATATAATAAGAAATCAATGAGTCCTGGGACTACAGCTTCTGCTCCTTCAGCCTCAACCAATTCTACAACATTATTATTAGCCGTTGGATGAAACTTTACTAAGATTTCTCCTACTAATCCAACACGTGGCTTTCTAATACGACGAATTGGTAAAGCTTCAAAATCTTTAATCATATCCTCAATATTTTCTTTATATTGTGTTTGATTAGGTGCCATTAAAGCCGTACTACAAATCTGTTCCCACTTTATATATAGTTGATTAGCTGACCCCTTAACGATTTCATACGGACGTGTTCGATATAATAAACTCATTAATAAATCACCGTAAACTAACGCCATTAAAGCACGGTTAATCAGTGGCCAACTTATTTTAAATCCTTCATTTTTTTCAAATCCTTGGGCACTTAATGAAATAACTGGAACTTGTTCAAAACCTGCATCCTGAAGTGCCTTTCTTAAAAATCCAATATAGTTCGTTGCGCGACATCCTCCACCTGTTTGCGTAATTAATAAAGATGTCTCATTTGGGTTATACTTACCAGATTTTAAGGCGTGAATCATTTGGCCAACAACTAAAATAGCGGGATAACAGGCATCATTATTTACATATTTTAACCCCTCATCAACCGCTTCATGGTCAAGAGATGGAAGAACTTCTACTTGATACCCTGATGCTTGAAAAGCAGCTTGTAAGAGGCCAAAATGAATCGGTGACATCTGAGGAGCTAAAATAGTATGTGTTTTTTTCATTTCTGTTGTAAATTCAATCGGATGATAAGTATTATCCACTTTAAGACGTTTAAAATGATTTTTTTCTCTCTCAAGCATCGTTGCTTTTAAAGAGCGTAATCGAATTCTTGCAGCCCCTAAATTATGGCCTTCATCAATTTTTAATGTCGTGTAAACTTTTGAATGAGCAGCTAAAATATCATGTACCTGATCTGTTGTCACAGCATCAAGTCCACATCCGAAAGAATTTAATTGTACCAATTCTAAATCATCTCTAGTTGCAACATAACTTGCGGCATTATATAAGCGAGTATGGTAAGTCCACTGATCCATTACACGAAGTGGTCGCTCTACTTCACCTAAATGAGAAATTGAATCCTCTGTCAATACAGCCATTCCAAGTGAATTAATCATCTCAGGAATTCCATGATTAATATGCGGATCAACATGATAAGGACGACCTGCCAATACAATCCCTTTCATGTTATGGTCCTCTAAATAGGCCAGTGTTAATTGACCATTTTCACGAATATCTCGTTTAAAATTCTCAAACTCTTTCCATCCCTTATCAACACTTTCACGAATTTCTTTCCAGGGGATATTAAAATCTTTAAAAACTTCGTGCAATCGTTTAGCTAATTTATCTTTTTGATCAAATGGCAGAAAAGGTTTAAGGTATAAGATATCTTTTTCACGTAAGACGTCTAAATTATTTTTAATCACTTCTGGATATGAAATAACAATTGGGCAGTTGTAGTGATTATCTGCCTTTTTATCTTCTTGTTTAGAATAAGTTAACGATGGATAAAAGATAAAATCCACCTTTTTTTCAACGAGGTTCATGATATGACCATGCACGAGTTTTCCAGGATAACAAACCGATTCAGATGGAATGGTCTCCATCCCTTTCTCATAAAGCTGATTAGAAGAAGGATCGGATAAAATCACACTAAAGTTTAAATTTGTAAAAAAGGTGACCCAGAATGGATAGTTTTCATACATATTTAAAACACGTGGAATTCCAACAGTTCCTCGTTTCGCAACCGATGGTTCAATGGTTTTGTAATTAAATAAACGATTATATTTATAACGAACTAAGTTAGGAATAGGACGTACTTCTGCCATTTTACCGGCCCCTCGTTCACATCGATTTCCCATCGTAAAACGTTCGCCATCTTTAAATTTATGAATAGTCAGTAAACAGTTATTTGAACATAATCCACATCTTGCACTTCGACTAGTTAACTCAAAATGTTCTAATGATGCTTGATTAATTAACGTTGAGACTTCCCCTTCTACATAACGCTCTTTTGCAATTAAAGCAGCTCCAAAAGCACCCATAATTCCTGAAATATCCGGTCGAATAGCTTGACGATTTGATAACTTTTCAAAAGCTTTTAAAACAGCATCATTATAAAAAGTTCCACCTTGAACCACAATTTTTTGTCCCAATTCTTCAGGATTTCTAAGTTTAATCACTTTAAATAGAGCATTTTTAATAACTGAATATGAAAGCCCTGCAGAAATATCCCCTACTTTGGCACCTTCTTTTTGTGACTGCTTGACTCTTGAGTTCATAAAAACCGTACATCGCGATCCTAAATCAACCGGATTCGAAGCATTGATAGCAGAATTCGCAAAGTCTTCGATGCTCAAATTCATTGATTTTGCAAAAGTATCTAAAAAAGACCCACAACCTGAAGAACAAGCTTCATTTAATAGGATACTTTCAATATTTCCATTTTTAATTTTTAAACATTTCATATCCTGTCCACCAATATCTAAAATACAATCGACACCCGGACAAAAGAAATCTGCCGCCTTATAATGGGCAATCGTTTCAATTTCACCAATATCCACTTTTAAGGCAGCTTTTAATAAGGCCTCTCCATATCCTGTAACAGTAGCCTTAACAATATGAGCCTCTAAAGGGAGTTGGTCATACAATGTTTTTAAAACACTAATCGTTGATTGCAAAGGACTGCCTTCATTACTTCCATAATAAGAAAAACAAAGGTTCCCGTCTTCATCAATGAGGGCAACTTTTGTTGTCGTGGACCCAGCATCAATTCCTAAAAAACAGTTGCCCGTTAAAGTAGATAACTCTCGTCGTCCTACTTTGGCCATTTGATGACGTTTTATAAAAGAATCATACTCATCATCTGATTCAAATAACGGTGTTAATCGAACCGATTCAGACGTGTGAACCTCTTTAATCGTTTGTAAAGAGTTCATAAACTGAGAAAAAGAGATCACTTTAGAATCCATTGAGGATAAGGCAGCTCCTTTTGCTACATATAGTTGAGAATCATTAGGAAGAATGACCTCCTCAGGCTTTAATTCCAGAGTTTCAATAAATCGATTTCTTAATTCTGATAAGAAGTATAAAGGTCCCCCTAAAAAGGCAACATTTCCACGAATTGGACGTCCACAGGCAAGCCCACTAATCGTTTGAATGACAACAGCTTGCAAAACTGAAACAGCAATATCTTCTTTTGCGACTCCTTCATTGATGAGAGGTTGCACATCGGTTTTAGCAAACACCCCACAACGGGCAGCAATAGGATGAATGACTTTATAATGTTTTGCAAGTTCATTTAACCCAAGGGTATCAACTTGTAATAACGATGCCATTTGATCAATAAATGCGCCGGTTCCACCTGCGCAAGTTCCATTCATGCGTTGTTCAATTCCATCTTTAAAATATGTGATTTTAGCATCCTCTCCCCCAAGTTCAATTGCAACATCAATTTGAGGATAGTAACGTTTTGTCACTTTTGTTGAAGCCACAACTTCTTGAATGAACGGAATATTTAGATGTTTAGCTATTGCAATTCCACCAGAACCTGTCATATTCACCGTAATATTATAATCTTTAAACTGTTCATACGCCTGTTTTAAAACAACGGTTAATGTTTTTAAGATGTCAGCAAAATGACGCTCATATGAACTAAATAGAAGCTCTTCTTTTTCATTTAAGATAACGGCTTTTACCGTTGTTGATCCCACATCAACCCCAATATGAATAAGTTTTTGTGTCATACTTACGCAGCTAACCTGCTCCCCTCCTTTATTGATACAACTTTTCCTTAACTCCTTTTTATCAATTTTCGATTCATATTTTCCATTTACAGTATATGGATGGTTTTTTCAATTTAGACTAAAAAAAGCTAACTCAAGATTTGAGTTAGCTTTTTTATATTTTTACTATAGGGTATTTTTAGACATGTTTTTTTGTAAAGTTTAAAACTATATTATTTGTTTTGAATATATTGTGCAGCATTTTCTCCTGCAATACGTCCTGAAGTATAAGCAAATCCACATGCTAATCCTTCATATGGAGGATAACTTCCGTTTGAATAATATCCACCTGCTGAAGAACCAACCACATATAATCCTGGAATAGCATTATAATCTAAATCAATGACTTCTAATTTTTCATTGACTTTAACTCCACCTACTGTTCCCAAATAAACAGCACGTGCTTCAAACGCATAGTAATTTCCTTCAGATACTTCATAAACTAATGAATCTGCTGATTTACCGTAGTCAGTATCTTTTTTATTTTGAACCATTGTATTATAGCGTGCAACAGTTTCTTCTAATTCTTCAACTTTCATTCCAGTTGAAGCTGCTAATTCTTCTAATGTACTTCCTTTGAATGCTGAACCAGCTTCTACAGCTGCATCTGCCATAGCAACGAAGTCTCCCGTTCCTGCTGTATATCCAGGTCCTGCGTCAGATAATTTAATGTTTGCTCCATTTGAGAAATCTTCTAATGTTGCTTCATCGACAATGATGTAGTAACGTCCACCTGCTGAATAGGCAACATTTGACCAGAATACTGTATCATAGATAGCATCTTCATTTCCGATACGTGTTCCTGAAGCATCAACCCATAATAATGGTGCCATTAAAACTTGTGTTAATAAGTCTTCAGAATGTCCTTGAGCTCCTGTTGAAGAGTTTGCCAATTGAGCGGCATGTAATAAAGCAGTTGATGAATCCCAAGGAATTCCTCCTGCTTCAATTGCAGCATCAATTCCTTCACCAAAGTTGGCAACACCTAATGAATAAACTAAATCTGTATGTAAATTTTCATATACTTTTTCAGTATTTGCTCCATATCCACCAGTTGCAATAATAACAGCATCCGCATTAACAGTTAAAATTCCACCATCTTCTTTAGTTGCTGTGATTCCTGTTACAGTTCCATCTTCAGCTTGTAAAATTTCATTTAAGCTTGTATTCGTACGAACTTCAGCTCCCATTTCTTCTAAATGAGTATAGAAATTCTCAAATCCTGCTTGTGAATCAACAAACTTGTGATAAGCTTTCCATTTGTATAAGTTATCTTCATGCGCTGCTTGAGTTGTTGTTGACGGTAAATAGAACTCCATTCCATATGACTCTAACCAATCAACTGTTGAAGCAGATTTTTCAACAATAGCACGTGTTAATGGTCCATTTGATAAATATTGATTAAATTCTAAAAGTTGAGAAACAGCTTCATCAACCGTTAAGTTTAATCCTTCTTCTTTTTGTAAAGTTGACTCAACCGCAAACATTCCTGATGCTAACATTGAGTTTCCACCAACTGAGTTAGTCATTTCAATAATTAAAACATCAGTTCCAGCCTCCGCAGCAGCTAAAGCAGCAGCGGTTCCAGAACCACCTGCTCCAACAACAACTAACTCAACTGTTACTTCTTCATCAACACCTGTTTTTGTTACTTTACGATTTTTCATTAATTCTACATCAAAACCAGCTTGTCCTAACGCATCTTCTACTGCAGTTAAAACACTGTTACTCGTTCCAGTGGCACCTGAAATCGTATCAACTGCAAGACTTTGATGTTCAACAATCGATGCTGCTAATTTAGGTGCAGCTGCTCCCCCAATCGTTGGTGTTTCTCCTGATGCATCAACGTCAATTGAAAGAATTGTTCCTTCATCGTCAACCTCAACTGTTGCGACAACATCTCCTCCAAACCCTGCTGCCGTTCCAGTGTATGTTCCTGCAACCACATTAGCTGTTGTTGCACCTGTTGTAGCATCATTCTGTTGCTCTTCCGTTACATTATTTGACTGACATCCAAATAAAACTGATGCCGCTAACATGATAGACATCAAGCTAAATGTCGTCTTTTTGAAAGCTTTGTTCATCATTAAGACGAACCCCCTTAAATATGTTATTTTTTTCACGATTTACACAGATATTATAACAAAATTTCACAATGTGGTAAGTTGAGCCTAATAAGTAAAAAAGTGGTTTATTTTAAGAAATGTTGTTTAATTTAGTTTGATATTGTAGAATGAGGGGGCGAAAGGATGAGATTGATTTGATCATTAACAACGAGACTTTTATACCATTTCATAAAGCATTACAAATAAAAAACCATCAAGGTTTTACTTTCAATGAATCAAAAAATATTTATACCAAAAAGAATTCATTTAATAAGTTATTTCATTATCAAATCTGCACGATACCTGATGATATCTCATCAATTATAGCTAAATCATCCTGTTTTACCATGTTGATATTTTTCAATAAATGTAAACTTATAATTGGTAATGAAACCATTATTTGCATGCCTTATTCCATTATGTTTATAAAAAAAGGATGCCATTATAAACTTCAAAAAAAACAGTCAACTGACGTGGTTTTTATCTTTGACTGTCATGAAGATTTTTTTGATAACTTCATTGTTTCACAAATTGCAGACTGCCCTATTTTTTACGATTTATTAAATTTAACAGATGCAAAAAATGAGTATCTATTATTTGATTATCAAAAAGATTCATCCATTCTCTCAACCCTTCATTTGTTCTTAACTGAATTGACACAATATAAACAGGCTGTGCATTCCGCTAAAAACTATAAACTGTTGTTAGTGATTCTAATGTCACAACTCGATCGAAATCATATTCCCTACCTCGTTATTCATGACTCCAGTATGATGCAATGCTATGATGAAGGGAAAATTTTAAAATATTTAAGTGATAATTTTTGCACCGCAACGCTATCTTCAACAGCTGAATATTTCAATTTTCATCCGGCCTATTTTTCAACATTATTTAAAAAGCTTTTCCACCAGTCCTTTTCGAAAAAACTTCTCTCACTTAAACTTGAGCATGCTAAACGGTTATTAATAACCACTAATTTAACAACAACTGAAATCATGCATTGTGTTGGCTTTAATGATAAAAGTTATTTCTTTAAATCCTTTAAAACTTACTATCAAATCACGCCTTTACAGTATCGAAAAACGTATTCTTCTTTATATCAAAACAAAAAAAATCCTACTGAGTAGGATTTTTTTTATTCATCAAAATAATTAAGATACTTATAACCACTAAAGCAACTTATCGTTTTAATGCCTGTAACACATTAGCGTAATTCGGTTCTTCTGTGACTTCTTCACAGTACTCTACATAAGTAATCGTATCAGTTTCATCTACAACAAAAACAGCACGAGTTAACAGTCCTAATTCTTTAATATACGTTCCAAACTTCATACCAAAGTCATGTTTTTTATAATCAGATAAAACTTGTATGTTATCAATTCCAGCCGCTCCACACCATCTAGCTTGTGCAAAGGGAAGATCCATTGAAATGACATAAACACTTACATTATCAAGCGCTGCTGCTTCTTGATTAAACCGACGAACCTCTGTATCACAAACGGGTGTATCAATGGATGGAACACTAACATAAACCTTCTTACCTGTAAAATTTTTAGATTCAACCGCATTTAATTCTTGATCAGTCACAACAAATTTCGGAGAAGGGTGTCCTACTTTAACATGAGTTCCTTCAAGTGTCACATAATTTCCTTTAAATTTAACATTCATACAACTACTCCTTTATTTAAACTTATCTATCTTAATATGGCTAAAAAAACTGTTTTTAATGTTACCTTTTTTTATTCTTTGTATATTTTATTAAGAGATACGTTAGGACAATGTCCTGTAGGAGGCGATCTATCATGGTGACTTCACATCATCCTTCATCATTTGCTAAAGGATTAAACTTTTATAAGCTTTTTTGGCTTTTTTTTGTCGCATCCTTCTTAGGAGTCGTCATTGAAACGATATGGTGTATGATAACCCGTGGTGTTATTGAGAGTCGAACTGGCTTAATTCTTGGGCCTTTTAATCTAGTTTACGGATTAGGTGCTTTATGCATGACCGCTGGCCTCTATCCTTTAAGAGAAAAACCAGACCGAATCATCTTAGCAGGAGGATTTGTGATTGGAAGTATTTTTGAATATATTTGTAGCTATTTTCAAGAGCAATGTTTTGGGACTATATCTTGGGACTATAGTAATTTTTGGTTCAATTTAAATGGTCGAGTTAATTTACTTTACTCATTATTTTGGGGATTATTAGCCATTGCTTGGATTCGATATATTTTCCCGAAAGCTTCTATCTTAATCGAAAAAATCCCAAATCATATTGGTATTCCATTAACTTGGATATTGGTTTTCTTTATGGTGTTCAATACATCGGCATCTGCTATGGCTCTTTACCGTCAATCTGAAAGAAGATTAGAAATACCTCCAAGCAATAGAATTGAAGCATTTTTTGATGATTATTATCCTGACGAAGTCATGGAAAAAATTTATCCTAATATGGTTTATATTGAATAAAAAAATGCTCTATAAAAGAGCATTTTTTTATTAGATACGTCAGACTAAGACCTATTTAACAGTCAAAATAATTTTGGAAATTAGACATTTGATCATCTCCATCTGATTCTATTTCATGTTTTTTATGATGTGCACGTGATAAAACTTTCAAGACAATAAATAAAAGAAAACAGCAAAGTAAAATAGAATATTTTGAAACGAGATGAACTAGAAATGTCCCGCAAAATGCACCTATACAAAATGATCCGATAATCGCATAGTATCGCCCACTAATTCGACCGGATTCCTTATCCTTCGTGGATAAATACTGAAATAAATGGCGTGTAGCCGAACGAAGATTTCCGGTACAGGTCATTGTCACATAAGATTGTCCAACTAAGTTTTTAAAGGTGCATCCCTGCATAGCAGAAATAAATGAAATTGAAACATTAATGATACTTGATGGAAATAAATCAGCAGTAAAGGCAATGATTGCTAGTAATATGATTTCAATGGTTAACATGCGCATACGCCAAATCCCTGGACCGATTGCCTTATAGTGTTTTCGAATCGCTTCGGTAACTAAAATTCCAATAAAATATGATAAAATCGGTGCTAGATAATATAAGGCATCTAACCAAAGTCCTTCTGCTAAAATTATACATAAAAGGACTATATTTCCAGTCTGGGCATTCGCAAATACATGCCCCTCCAAAAGATAGGTATAAGCATCTAAAAATCCCCCAACAACAGCTAGCATCATGCCTACTTTTAATGTTTGATGAATAGGGATATACACTTTTTCTTCCATCGCCCTCCCCTCCTTTTATTAGATAAATCCAAATATTTTTAAATGAGTCTTAGCAGTTCAATCTTGTTGATGAAGATCATAATTGTCCTCAACCTAAAAGTTTTTATACAGATAAATTCTTTCTAGACTCATCTATATATTCTTGTTTTATCATATGCTGAAGTAAGAGACTAAAAGCATTATAAATCGCTAGAAAAATAAAAAAAGGAGCTATCTTTTTTCAAGATAACTCCTAAAAATAACAATATCCAAACTCAATTTTTTAAATAAATCCAAACATTTTTTATCAACTTATTCCATATAGACCCGTCGTTGGATCTTGAAATAGTGGGATATGAATCGGATTAAAAGTGAACCAAATAAAAAGTATCACAATGACTGCAATCAAAAACAAAGCAATCATTTCATGAATTCCTTTTCCATATTTATAATTTCGATATCCAACGTACTGTCCAACTAGAAAAGCTAAAAAGACGATAAAGATATCAATTGCCATATTTTCAATACCAAAGGCACCAGTATAAAAGTAATACATAACCGGAACAGCAAGTATTGCAACGACTAAAGAGATAAATTGGCTCGTAAACCATTTCGCAGCATCAATTCGATACGTATGACGTTTTACAAAATAATAAATGGTCCACCACAAAATAGTCGGCCATAAAATAACCTTACAATGCTCCCATGTACTTTCATTCACTGGTGAGAAGATTCCCGCTACCATATTTTGTCCTGTTAAATCATAGATAAAATGAAATCCAACTGCTAAAACAAATAGCCCGATAATCCCTTTTAAAATCCATTTTTGAGGGGGGACAGTATCAAAGTATGACATGAAATCACGACTCCTTTAAACAAGGTATTTTTGAGTAATTTCTTTTAATTGTTCTTCATTTTGCTTAATATAACTTTCAAAGTCTAGTCCTGACTCTTCAACTAAAAGAGCTAGTTCATATAAAAATTCTGGAATACGTGTTTTTTGAATTTCACCAAAGACTTCACCAAGACGAGTTTTTCCTACTTCATATTTACCACCAATCCATAATGTGAAGCATTCTTCTACAGTAGCACCAACCTTTTTCTTTTTACCCGTAAATCCGATTCCACTAATTTGATGTACTCCACAAGAATTTCCACACCCTGAAAAATGAACAGCGGGAAGTAATTCTGTTTTACATTGTTTTTCCTTAAAATATTCCATTGTCTGTTTTAATACACCTTGACTATTACATAATCCAATTTGACAAGTTGGAATTCCGATACAAGCAACACTATGCTCAAACGGAGTGTCTCCTCCCATCGATTCAGTTAATTCTAACAATCCTTTTGCTTCTTTACCCGTTAAGTTTCTAAAATAAACACCTTCGGTCATAGCCAAACGAATGTCTACCCCTTCAATATTAGCTAAATAATCTAAGATTTTTTTCAAATCTGCTACTTCGAATTGTCCACCAATCGGGTGAAGATAAACACTATATAACCCTTCTTGTTTTTGTGCAAAAAGGCGTTTTGATTCTACGTCACACTCACAACCAATTTTATGAATTTCTTGTGGTGTAATATTTAATTCTAAACCACCTTTATTTTTTGCCTCATCTAAATGCTTTTGATAAGCTTCAATAAAAGCTTCTTCACCCATTCGTTCTACGATATATCGAACACGGGCCTTATTACGATTTTCATAATCACCTTCAGCTTTAAATAAATTAACCATTGCTTCTAAATGATAAAGAACATCATTTGGATTAATTAACGTTGGATATTTAACTGCTAGTCTAGGATTTTGTCCAAGACCCCCACCTAAATAAACTTCAAAATAATGCTGACCTTCCTGAGTTACCGCTAAGAAACCTAAATCTTGTACGGTACAATGTCCCTCATCCGCATTACTGCTTGAAAAAGAGACTTTTAATTTACGAGGTAAATGATACGTATAAATTTGTTTTAAGAAGTAATCACCTGCGGCCCATGCATACGGTGTCACATCAAAAGCCTCAAGTGGATTTACACCAGAGAGTGGAGAAATAGCAACATTTCGTGGAAAGTTTCCACCAGCACCTCGTGTGTAAATATCATGGTCAAGTGCTTCTTCCATTAAATCACATACTTCATCAATTGATAAACCATGCAGTTGAATGGCTTGACGTGTTGTTAAATGAATTCGTTCCATATGATATTTTGTAGCCAGATTATAAACTGTATTCAACTGATCAAATGTTAACATCCCAGAAGGAATACGAAGTCGAATCATGAATTCTTTTCCACCTTTATGGGCATAGACCCCAAATCCTCCTGAGACATGTTTAAATTGCATCATATTTAGTTCACCATTAACAAATTGATGCCCCTTCTCACGAAAAACCTTCATTTCGTTACGAAGCACCTCTTTTAACTGACTCATTCTACTACCACCTTATTTTTTTATAATCTACTTTTAATTTGTCTCAATAGAGGAATTTTATTCCTAGCACGTTGAGAAAAAAGCACCTTATCAGGTGCTAGACAGGTAAATCTCTTTTCGTAAATAGATATCCCCCTAATGCATATAGAGCCAGTGCAATCATCAACAAGATGCACATAAAACCATATGCACTTTTTTCACCTGATGCTATTTGACTAGAAGGGTATAAACTAAAAATCGTAAAATATTTAAAGATTTCTAACTTTTCTCCAACATTAGATAACATCTGGATTAAGAAAAATAAAATAGGCACACCGGCTCCTATTGAATAGGATAATTTAATTTCATTGCTGATGCAAGAGGCAAAAAAACAAATTCCGCTAATAGCTAAATGTAGGACGTATAAACCAATATTCATCCTAAAAAGAATCATCATATCTAACTCTCCTGGGAACATCAACTGTGCAAAACCTATCTCACCAAGTGTTATTAACATAATTAAAGCACCTAGACTTGTCCACATCACAGTTGCTTGAGTTAAGATAATTTTTCCTCTCGTGAGAGGAGAGGCTAATAAATAAGCCATTGATCCTTGATCAACATAACGCGCAACCAAACGATTGGCCAAAATGATTTCAAAAATCATGGGGAAAACGAGAAACAAAAATCCATAAAGGTACGAAGCTAGAAATTCAATTAACGTTGTTCCAGGATTCGTCATTCCAAAGGCACTCATTAACTCTGGCATTACCTGTGTAAATTGTTCTAGCACTTCTCCAAGTTTTGGATCAAACATTCCTGTAATAATCCCTGTATACATCATTAAGACAGCAAAAATAATAAGAAAAACTTTGTAGCTAGCTTTAAGTTCTCGTTTAAACAAGGTCAAATTTATCACGTTCTATCCCCTCCCATAAAAATGTAAAAACAATTCTTCTAGTGTTGGTGTTGTTGTATCTAAGTCCATAATTTTATACTCTGAGATGAGTTTTAAAAATGGAGGTAGCGTCCCCTGATAATGAACCTTAACTTTTATAGGCGAGATAAGCTTTGCATCTGTCACGTCAGTTGTGAATCTGCTAGCCTCTTCTTCTGTTGCAAATGTTAAGACATAGGATTTATGCTTTGATGCCTTAATTGAATTCACATCCTCAACCGCAATCAGATGTCCATCTTTAATCATTGCCGTTCGATCACATGTTCTTTCTATTTCTTCAAAAATATGTGATGACATAAAAATTGTTTTCCCTCTTTCTTTCTCTGACAAAATAAGTTCAATAAAACGATTTTGCATAAGAGGGTCTAGACCACTCGTCGGTTCATCTAAAATTAAAATTTCTGGATCATGCATAAAAGCACAAACAATCCCAACTTTTTGTTTCATTCCTTTAGACATCTTTTTAATTTTTCCACTCGCATTAAGCTCAAACATTTCCATTAATTCATAGGCTCGGCTTAAATCTTTCATTCCCCGTACACTAGCCGCAAATTTAATAAAGGCGATTCCTGTCATATCATCCATAAAAGCAATTTCCCCCGGAAGGTATCCCAACTTTTTTTGAATACGTGATCGATCTTCCATACAGTCTAATCCATTAATTTTACAACTCCCTGAATTACCATGAATAAAACCCATTAAGTGACGAATAGTCGTCGATTTACCAGCTCCATTTGGTCCTAAAAAACCAAAGACCTCACCCTTAGATACTGATAATGACACATTGAAGATCCCACGTCCTCCCCCGTAATCTTTCGTTAATTGATTAATTTCAATGACACTCATGTTCTTCCCCTCCTGATAAAAATCACCTTCTTAATTGCCTTTTATTCCTAAGGAGATTATATCCTCCTTAAATAGACTGGTCAACCTTATCACAGTCATTTAGACTCTATCTTCTCACTTTTAAAAAAATTATTAATCATCAAAAAATCAGCCAAATTGTCTTTGATTAAGATTACTAACACAAGACTTAAAACACCACTACAAATCCAGACTGCATAAATACTTAAATAACTAATCAAAGTTGAACCCATAATAGCACCAAAACAAAAAGAACCAATAATAATGATATAACTCAAACATTTTATTTTAGATTCTTGATGATGGTGCAAACAGTAAGCTGTCAAATTTTCCGCTGCCGAACGAAGATTCCCCGTACAAACCGTTGTCGCATAAGCAAAACCATGAAGTTTCTTAAAACTACTAATTTGCATCGCACAAATAAAAGATACCATTGAATTAACAATGATTGGAGGATAACTTAACGGATATAAGCCAACGCCAAATAACAGAATAATCTCAATCACTAAAACATATTCATGCCAATAATCATGCTTCTTTACAATTTCTGTTACAACTGCTCCCATAAAAAAAGCAATAATTGGGACAAGATAATAAAGAGCTTGAACAAAATGTCCCTGAGAAATTTGTAAGGTCAATAAAACCATGTTCCCTGTCTGAGCATTAGCAAAAACGCCCCCTCTTAATAAATAAGTATACACATCCAAAAAACCTCCAACAAAAGCTAATAAAATTCCAACTCGCATTGTTTCATGCATTTTTACTTCCTGATTCATAAATCCCCCTCCTACCTATATACAAACAGAAATGTATTTCACTATTATAAATGAGTCTCAATATTGAAGTCTTTTTGATCCTTAGGCGTCACTATAGTCCAGTTAAAAGTTTTTCAAGTGTGAAAAACTTTTAACTGGACTTATATATATAAGTTATGAGACAATATACATCAATTTTCTCAGAACACGTTTTCAATAACAAAAAAGAGGATGACTTTTAACAAAGTCTCCTCTTTTTATTCTTATTCTTCTATCTTTTCAAATCGTTTAAACCTTTGGCCATCCTTTGTAACAGTCTCAGTCCACATGGGGCCCCCTGCCTTTGCGAATAGCAAAGGTATCCTCAATTACTGGGGTTATTCTTCTATCTTTTCAAATCGTTTAAACGTTTGACCATCCCTTGTAATAGTCTCAGTCCACATACTAGCCGGACGTACCCAAGTACCAAATTCACCATATAAGGCTTTATACACAACCATTTCTTCAAGAGTTTCTGAATGTTTAGCAATAGCTAATACTTCATACTCCTGCCCTTTAAAATGTCTATACTTTCCTAATTGAATTGTCTGTGACATCTCTATGCCTCCTAATACATTTATATTTCTAATAATTTTTCAGCAAACTTATTCATAAACCATCGAATACCTGACCCTACAACTACTTATAAACGAGAAACTCCCCTAGTCGTAAAGAATTTTTAAAAACTACATTCATTTTTCTTTAATATCATTTCAGGCCTTCATTTTTTATTGCCCCTCTATTGTGGATACATAGCTTCTCTAGGATGGGGCTATGAAGCCCTAGCTATTGAGATTGCTAAGAGCTAACGCTTCTTAGTCTAGGGGATTCACTTTTGTAAATCTAGTAATTCATCTACGCGTTCGATCATATATCGCTGCGCATCTTCTAACCCTTTATTATAAAAATGTGGCCCCATTGTATCAATCAAAAAATCGAGCATTAATTCTGCCGATAAGTGTCCTAACTCCTCATCACGTTCTTTTAAAAAATAGGTTTGAAGCTTTGAAATCATTTCCTCTTTTTGTTTCTTACTTATACAGTCCTTCATAAAAAAACCTCCCTTATCACACTCTAACCAATAGTATATACCCAATCAACCTTATCCTTTTAAATCATTTCATCTTAAATCTTCAACTTTCTTATTCTATTTATATCATAAAGTATTCATCAATTACCAGTTCTACTTTTGACAGGGCCTTTGCTCCCCTCTAAAGCTCAAGTTTATAAAGAAGGTAAAAATCATAAAGAATTCGCCGATAATCGGTATAAAAGTCACGATAACTGACAACTATCAATTAGCATAAGAATACACTATCATTAACAAAGGAGGGTCAGTACAATGAAAAAAGCCTATACTTTTATTTTAATTGGAATGGTCTTCATTTATCTTAATCTACCATTGGTTGGATGGCTTGTTAACATAGCAGGTTACTTATTAATCGTGACTGGAACCCATCTCTTGACTCAACATAAACAAAATAAAGGTCTTGAACTGTCTAAATATCTCTGTATCGGACTAGCCTGCTTTGAACTGTTACAACAAGGATTTTATAATTTAATTGGAAACAACTCTACATACGCTTATATACTGATTATCGCTCTACTACTCATTCAATTTTTTATCTTCTACCTGATTATAAAAGCAGCAGCTGATGAAACTGAATCGCTCGATATTCAAACATACCAACAAGTTTACTTAATCATAGCAATCGTTGGGCTTATCTTATATATTCTCACTTGTTTCTTCTCAGGATTTTTTGCCTTACTCATGGGATTACAAGTCATTGAATTTTGTTTTCTCTGTTATGTCTTTCAATATTTCCGAACACACATCAAATAAAAAATCAACCAGTAACTGGTTGATTTTTTATATCTAGTTATAAATTGCTTTAATTGGTTCTAAATTTGCAGCTTTACGGGCTGGAACAATTCCAAATATAATTCCGATAATAATCGAAGTTGAAGAAGCCCCAACAAAGGCAGATAGTGATAAAATTGGAGTAAATGGTAAGAATAATCCAACGATCTGAGATAATACAAAACCAGTTAAAATCCCGATAATCCCACCGATTAATGTCACAAACATTGCTTCAAATAGAAATTGTAACAGAATAGAATTTGGAGTTGCTCCAATGGCACGACGAATTCCAATTTCTCGTCTACGTTCTGTTACCGAAACGTACATGATATTCATGACACCAATTCCACCTACAAGTAATGAAATCGCCGAAATAAAAGCAATAAACAGGGTAATCGCTGAAATCATCTCATTCATTTCTTTAACCATATCACCTGGATTCCAAGATTCATAGCTTCCATTAATTCCTTCATGCGCTTCTTCAAGTGACTTAATAACCTCACTGATTACGGCATCGTAGTCAAAACCATTTTCGATATAGATATAGGCACTTCTAGGCGCAAACTCTGTCTCATCCACTAAAGTAACAGGGGTTCGATCAAGTGAAGCCTGTTGAACTAAATCATAACTCCAATCAAAGATACTAGCTGGTTTAGCTTGTACCCCGATAATCTCATACATAGTTGAATTTATATCGATAGCGACTCCAATAGCCTCTTCTGGACTGCTAAATAAACTTAATGCATTTTGATAAGTAATGACGATAACATCATTTAAAACATCACTACTCTCAAAATATCTTCCTGCCGCAAGTTCTGGCTCTGGATAATTTTCATATGCTTCGGCAAAAATCGATGTACTTTGTCCAAAGATACTAGCCGATCCTGATAGGTAAGTAGGAGAACTATCTGAAGAAGATTCTCCATAAAAATCTTTATTAATTTCAGCTTTGCTAACACCTTTAATTTCTTCAATCATAAGGATATCATCATCTGTGATTGGCTTTATCGTTGCCAAATCGTCATAATTATTCGGATAAAAACTGACTTCAATTTTATTTCCCCCAAGTTCAGATGTCGTCTCAGCAAAGTAGGCCTTTACCCCATCACCAATTGCTAAAATAACAACAACAGAACTAATCCCAATAATAATTCCAATCATCGTCAAGAATACGCGGACTTTATTCGCCTTAATATTAATCAAAGCTCCTTGAATAATATTAATTAAATTCATGACATCACCTCTTCATTGAATACCCCATCACGCAGGTAAATGACTTTAGAGGCATACTTCACTAAATCAGGGTCATGTGTCACCATGACGATTGTTTTTCCTGCTTGATTTAAATTATATAAAATGTTCATAATTTCATTACTTGTATTTGTATCTAAAGCCCCTGTTGGTTCATCTGCAAAAATTAGTTGTGGTTCATTAATTAGGGCACGAGCAATCGAAATACGTTGTTGCTGTCCCCCCGATAATTCATGTGGATACTGATTTATTTTTTCTAAAAGACCAACCATTTGAAGTTGATGTTTTACTCTTTCAAGTCGCTCTTTTTTTCCAAGTCTGTTGTCATACTGAAGCGGTAATTCGATATTTTGTCCAATTGTTAACGTTCCAATTAAATGAAACTGTTGAAAGATAAATCCAATATTTCGATTTCTAAAATGAGATCGTTCAACTTCAGTTAAATGCGTGACATCTTTACCATCAAAGATATACTCACCTTCCTCAAATCGATCTAAAAGACCAAGGACATTTAATAACGTCGATTTCCCACCTCCTGATTTCCCCATAATGACAACAAAATCACCTGTTTCAATGTTCAAATTCACTGACTTTAAAACATGTAGCTTATCTTTTCCCACATCATAATACTTTTGAATATTTCTTAATTCAATTAAATTACTCACTAGTTTCACCTTCACTTGGGTTGATTAAAATCTCATCCTTCTCTTTTAATCCAGATTTAACTTTTGTATAACCTTGTTCTTCTCCTGCAACCTCAATCTTTTGTTTGGCAAACTCTCCCCCATTTTCTACATAAACATAATGACTATCACCCTCAACTACAATCGCCTCGGTTGGAATACTAATTAATTGATCGGCTAATTTGATAGAAACTTGAGCTTGATACCCATTCACGAGTTCAGATTGATCATCTAAACTAACTTTTACAAGATACGTCGATGATGTTGAAGTACCTGAAGTATTTGTCGCTTGAAGTGGATCTTCATCAATAAAGGTAATTTTGCCACTCACCGTTTTATTCGTCGCAATTAATAAGGTCTCAGCTTCCATTCCAACACTGATCTTCGCATAATCCTTTTCTCCAACTGATGCTGTGACATAAAAATCAGGGCTCTTTAACTTTAAAATAACTGGATTTTCTGAACTTGAATCTTCAACAAGTGAAATAACACCACTAAATGGAGCAACTTCTTTGATATATTCTTTTTCTTCAAGTTTTGTTTTTTCTTTAACTAGCGTGTTAATTTGCTCCTCTAAACTATTAAATGTTTCTTGATCTTCATCACTTAGCTGACTTCTTAAATCACTAATCTGTGTATCAAATTCTGCTACCTGTCCGGGTAAATTATATTCTAATTCATTCTTTTGAACATAGCAGCTTTCAATTTGAGCGTCAAGGTCTGCCACTAATGCGGCATCATTCTCATCATCTGGGTTTAACTCATTTTTTTGTTTTACTAATTCATCAAGTTTCTTTAAAATCTGATTCACTTGAGATTTAGTTTCTTGTTGTAATTTTGACTTTTGGTCCTCAATCGATTTAATTTGTTTATTCACCGACTTTGCTGCAGGTGTCCCTTCACTCGATAATTTTGCTTTCTTAGCATTCAATGTCGCAATCTGTTCATTTAAATCATTAATTTGACTCGTGATTTCAGCATTATGATAAGTGATTAACACATCACCAACTTGAACTGAATCTCCATGACTCACATTAATCGTCATTTCTTCACCTTTCGTCACATCCTTTGTGAACGTCGTATATTGTGATGGAATCACACTTCCTGATAAAATAACTTTCTTTTGATTTGGAACAACATATGTATTTTGAAATTGCATTTGCGGTTCCACTTCTGGTTGTGAATTAAATTTCATAACGCCTACTATTAGCATGAGTGTAAGAAGACTAGCTCCCACCCCAATAACGATTTTTTTCTTCTTCAACATCATAACCTCCACTTTATTCTCTAATTAACTTCGAAAGTAATTCTTACTTTTTTTGTACCTTTATCTTAACAAAATAATCTTAAGATATTACCTAAGAAGTTCTTAAGATTATTGTATTTTCTACAAAAAAATCCTCTAGTCGCAATGCCACCTATCATTGCTTAACTAGAGGATTTTAACTTATTCCATCATTGAAAGTAATTCTTCAATCTTTTCGACAACACCATTCTCATCATTACTTTTCGCCATGAATCTTGAAACTTGTTTTAACTGTTCGTGAGCATTTGCCATCGCAAAACTATGGTAAACACTTTGCATCATCTCTAAATCATTCAAGTAATCCCCAAAGGCGGCCGTTTGTTCATGCTCTAACTTAAATAATTTTTTAACGTGTTCAATCGCATATCCTTTATTAGCACCTTTAGCAGTAATATCTAACCAGATTTCGCCCGATACCGACACCTGTTGGGTTTCATAATAATCTTTATAATATGGATACGCATTTTTTTCTGAGCCTGAGAAGTCGCAAATCGTTACTTTTAAAATATCATCGTCCACTTCATCAAAACTCTTCACGACTTGACGACTTTCATAATATTTTTGAACTTGTTCCACAAATCTTTCATCTGTATTCTCAATATAGGCTGCCTTTTTTCCGCAGACAATAATATAAGCATTATCAATTTGACGTCCCACTTCAATTAATTCTTTGGCGACTTGTTTGTCTAAAGCGTTAATTAATACCTCTTCACCTTTATACATCACAAACGTTCCATTCTCTGCGATAAACATTAAATCATCCTTTAATTCTTCAAAACGTTTGGCTAGGTTATAGTATTGGCGTCCACTTGCAATCGCAAAAATAATATCTTTTTCCTTTAACTTTTTAAATGTTTCATAAAATGATGGGTGAATTTCATTTTGACTATTTAATAAAGTCCCATCCATATCAGTCGCAATAAATTTAATCATAATCCCTCTCCTATTCACAGCTAATGTTAAGACCTGTTTGTTCTAACTTTTCTTTAATACGCCCTTCTAACTTAGCATCCGTCATGAGATGCGTAATATCTTGTAACGTGGCAAATTGATAAGATCCATCACGGTTAAACTTTTCATTTTCTATTAGGACGAAAACTTCCTTAGATGATTTAATAATGGTTTTCTTCGTTATCGATTCTTCCGCATTAAAATTGCTAATAAAGTTCTCATCCACATTAATTCCACCAACACCGATAAAGCTTTTATCGAATTTACACATCGCAATTTGCTCATTGGCAAGAGCCCCAATCATCCCACCAAGTGTCGCATTATATTGACCACCAACCATAATAACTTCAACAAATATGTTAGCTGAAAATAAAGGGGGGATTTCAATCATATTTGTCACAATCGTTAAACGTTTATTTAATTTAGATAATTGTTTAGCGAGAGCAAAGTTTGTACTTGAAATATCTAAAAAAATAACTTCTCCTTCATTAATAAATGGAATCGCACGTTTAGCAATTAGCTCTTTTTTATCTAAATCATGATGCATTCGAGTATTAACTCCCTGATCGTGAACGAGTGGACGGATGCTAATAGCACCTCCGTATGTTCGCTTTAAACGCCCCTGTTTTTCAAGCATTTGCAAATCTTTTCGAATCATGCTTTCTGAAACCTTAAATTGTTCACTTAAATCTCGAACTAAAACTTTTCCCTCAATCAATAATAGTTCCTCAATTTTATCTAATCGCTCTTGTAAAAACACTATCTCACCCGCTTTCATTCCCATTTCATATCATTTATTATCGATTATTATTATAAAATATCTTATCTGTTGATACAAGTCCTAATATTGAAAATAAATTTAATAATATCAACCTATTTATTTAGTAATATTACGAATTTATTTTAGTAGATAAACTTAGCTATATATGGTAAATTAAAGATGATAGCGTTTTTAAAATGTAAGAGGGGGAAATCAAGTGTACTTACTAAATAAGAGTAAAAAAGTAATGCTAGCTGCAATCTGTAGTACATCTATTTTTGGTATAACAGCCTTAGCAGAAAATGATTTAGTTAGCAATTCAAGCTTCAATGATGCTTTGAACAACTGGCAAATCGAGGGGGATTCTACGGCTGCTAGTATTAGCAACGCATGGGGATACAACGACTCATCAAGTCTAAATTATTTCTCAAATCAGGATTATGAAGTTCGCACCGAACAAACAATCACTGGACTTGAAAATGGATTTTATCGTTTAGAACTTTATTCTTCAAGTAGTGGTGGTCAAGAAGAACACTATGTTTACGCCAATAATGGTGCACGAACAAGCATTCCTGTCTCTGATGACTTTATTAAAGTTATATTAGATTTTGAAGTTTTAAATAATGAAGCAACCATTGGAATTTACTCAAATGGTCTACCAGGCACTTGGTCAAACTATGATGAGGTATCCCTACAGAAAAAGGATACTGAGTATCGCATGTTAAAAGGCGGAGACCTGACAATGGTTAACTTTATTGAAGATCTCGGAGGAGAATACTTTGATGAAGATGGAAATGCACGGGATGTTTTTCATATTTTAGCTGAGAATGGATTTAACTTCGCCAGGCTCCGTACTCATAATAATGTCGGACGTGATTTTTTATCACAATCAAGTCCTAGATACTATCTACCAGATGGGTATCAAAATACTGAAGATTTATTAAAAAGTGCAAAGCGTGCAAAAGACGTTGGTATGGCAATTGAAGTGACATTAAATTACAGTGACTGGTGGCCAAATGCTGCAAATCAAGAAATTCCTGCCGATTGGCGTGAAGCGATTGAAGGAATGTCAGATAAAGAAGCGGTTGATAAATTAGAGACGTTAGTTTATGACTATACAAAAGAAGTGATGCAAGCGTTAGCGGATCAAGGGACGACGCCTGAATATATTTCACTTGGAAATGAGATGCAATATGGAATTTTATATCCGTATGGGAATGTTGTGAATTTTCAAAATCTAGCGCGCTTTCTAAATGCCGGCTATAAAGCTGTTAAAGAAGTCTCGACAAATACACAAGTCATTCTCCACTTAGACGAGGCAGGAGATGACGATCGCTATTTTTATTTCTTTGATGAGTGTGAAAAATATGGGGTGAACTATGATATTATTGGTTCATCATACTACCCATTTTGGTCAGAGGTAACGGTTGAAGATGTGATGCCTTGGTTTGAGATGCTCGGTGAAAAGTATCAAAAGAAAATTGTGATTATGGAGACAGGATATAAATGGTACCCTGTTACGGCCGATAAAAAACCAGGACAATTAATTACAAATGGACCTGAAAGTCATGATGCCTCACCACAAGGACAAAAAGAATTTTTAGATGAATTATTTAATGGAATTCGAAACATTGAAAATAACTGGGTGATTGGAGATTTATACTGGGACCCAGTGATGATTAATCATGAGGGTGTTGGCTGGGCAATGATTCGCGGTGCCGCAGAAGATGGAAGCCAGGACATGGCTTTAAACAACGTTGTTTCAAACACGACTTTATTTGATTTTGAAGGAAAAGCACTGCCTGCTCTAAAATCATTTAAGGATACATCTGAAGGAAGTACAGAAGGGATGATTTCAGGTATTGTCTATGATGAAGAAGGTAATATTTTAACGGATGCGACCGTTATCCTAACCGTTGGAAAAGAGAAAGTCACTCGCTCAACTGACAAGTATGGACGCTTCTTCTTAACAAATGTAGAATCTTCAAAAACTTCAGAAGTAAAAGTAAGTAAATCTGGATTCAAGTCCGTCATTACAGCAGTTGATGTCCTCCCAAGTGAAACAACAACGATTGAGTTATCGCTTGAAGCATCGTCAGGAATTATTCCAATTGTGATTGGCGGTATCGTTTTAGTTCTTGCTATTTTAGGGACGATTTTCGTTCAATTAAAAAAGAAAAAATAACTAATTCTTCAAAAAAATGAAACCCACCAAATTTTAAGTTTGGTGGGTTTCATTTTTTTGAATTGACGGAAGATTTATCAAAATGCTTGTCCCTATTCCAACTTCGCTTTGAATTTTAATTCCAAAGTCATCCCCATATAACAATTTAATTCTTTCATCGACATTATTGATTCCAATACCAGTAAAATGATATTTTTTTCGTCCCATCACTGTATCTGAGCATTCCATCCCAATTCCATTATCAATAATTTCAATATTCAATACTCCATTATACTGATTAATATATACCGTTATTGTCCCACTGTCTAAACCAGCAAAGCCATGGAAAAAGGAATTTTCAATAAACGGCTGAATAATTAATTTAGGAATCATAAATTCTTTACAGTCCTCTGAAATTTGGTAATTAACCTTAATGCCATCCCCATATCGAACTTGATTAATATAAACAAAATACCCTAAATTTTTGATTTCATCGCGAACCGTTGTCATCTCATCAGCTGTTCCAATCACATTTTGTAAGATAGAAATGAGTGAATGAATGGTTTCATCAACCTCGTCGATTCGTTGCTGCTTCGCTAAATATTTAATTGAACTCAATGTATTATATAAAAAATGAGGATTAATTTGCATTTGCAATGCGGTTAATTCAGCTTTACGACGCTGTTCTTGCTCTGAGATGAGATTCGTTACATGTTTATTAATATTATCTAACATCGTATTATATGCTTCTGTAATGAGCTGAATTTCCTCACTTCCTTTATTATCTAAAATATAGCTCTTAAAATCATGTGTTTCAGTAAAAGTCATGTGTTTAGCTAAATGTCGCAACGGATTCGTAATATATCTAGAAAAAATAAAAACAAAAATTCCAGTCAAAATTAATGTTATAAAAATAATTAAAATAATATAATCTCTCAAATATTCTAATGATGAAAATACAATTTCAGGATATATTTCTCCAATTAAATAAGCATCATAAAATGGAAGATACAAACCAATGATTGTCTTATCTACGGTTTTCAATACCTTAATAGGACTTGTTTCAGTTTCATCGATCTCATCTATGGTTTCAAATAGCTCTAATTTATTCAAATATAATTGCGACTTATCACTGCTCGAGAGAACAACTCCACCTTGTGTAATTAAAGAAATTGTCATTCCATCTGTTACATAATCTTCATAGGTTGATGCCACATATGCTTCATCAACAATAACAACTATATAACCTATCAACTGATCTTTTGGATTATACAATGGTTTGGTAACCATTATATTATTCAAATATGGGGATGACTCTTCAAATAACCCCTTTTGCGAATGATAAACTATCTGATTAATAACTTTTCCGTCTTTCATTAGATATTTTTCAAAAAAATGATTAGGAATCGTATCCCATTTTGATGGATTGCTCGTATAATAACGCCCCTCGTTACCCAATGCACTCGACACAATATAATAAGATGATTCTGGTGTTATATACTCCTCGTAATCATCTCTAAAATGTCCTATATCCGTCACTAAATTAAATGACTCTAACGTAGATGGTTCGGATGCTAAGATATAATTTTTAAATTCATTACTACTTGAAATTTTACTAATTGCTATCGCAATCTTTGAGTTATAATCTAATAAACCTTTTTGAGCTTGTGTAAAATTCCGCTTAGCGATACTAATGACTTCATCTAACAAGACATGTTTTGAAATAAATAAACAACTAAACCCAATTGTAATTAGAGATACAAAAATAGCAGGTAGCATAATACATAGAATTCTTAAAAAAATCGTGTTATGCTTTTTCATTTTTTAAACAAACCTAATTCTTTTCTACGATACATCGATGGGGTCATGCCGACATGCTTTTTAAATACCTTTGAAAAGTAATTATGATCTGAAAATCCAACAATTTTACTAATTTCTGCAATCGTATCTTGGCTATCTCTTAAAAGTTTCTGAGCTTTCTCAATTTTAATTCGGTTAATATAAGTCGTTAGATTTTCACTTGTTTGATTTTTAAAATAGGTGGATAAATAATAATAATTGATATGTAATTTATCTGCAATATCAGATAAGGTAATATCCTCGTTGTAATGTTCTTCGACATACTGGATAACTTTTTCTAAAATAATAGAATTTTTTCTTTCAATTTGCTGATTCATCAGGTCTGATATTTCATTTAATAAAACATTAATTTTATTTAGGATGTTATTAACATCGTGACATTGATCAATTTCTTTAAATAATTTAATTTTTCCCCTATTAATGTGACTAACATCAAACCCTAATGTACTGCTTGTGTTGATAATATTATAAATAATATTTTGAACTAATCGTTTAAAATCATATTCATCGTATAATCTTCTAAATTTAATATTCTCAAAATAATATTCAATATATTTCTTCGCCTCATCCATATGAACTCCTTTAATTAATTTGATGAGTTGTGACATATCAAATTCAAATTCTCCCTGAATACCATCGTTAATTTTAACCGTTTTTTCAAAAACAACAGATTCATTCCAAAAATAAAATAATCGTCCTATTTTACTAGTCAGTTGTTCATTTATTTTTTCTAATTCCTGAACTGTTTTAAACGTTGAACTCACAATAAATTTAATTGAATTTAACTCCTTGTTAAGGGCATCATTTAATATGCTAAGTGAAGCATAAAGATCATCTTCTACAGTGGGTGAGATATTAACTAATAGATAGTATTCACGATCACTACAAACCTCAATATACTGATACCTATTTAAATGAGCCTCCACTATCTTCGATAACTTATCTTTAACATTTTCTTTTTCTTGCTGTGGGATATTTTGTAGTGAACTCTTTATCAATATAAAGATAGATTGATCCATATAACTTGATAACTCTTCAAGATCCCCATGCGAGTTGTTTTTATCAATCAAAATAGATTTCAACAATTGTGATGGATTAAATGGAAGTCGTTGGGAAAGATCATGTTCTCTTAATTCAGTACTAATTTTCGTTAATAAATTAATCAACTGTTCACTTTTTAACTGAGGCTTTAACAAATAGTCTACTGCACCATATTTAAAAGCTTCTCTGACGTAATCAAATTCACTGAAACTACTTAAAATAATGACTTTAATGTGCGGATATCGCTCCTGTACCACTTTCGTAAAATCTATTCCATTCATGAGTGGCATCACAATATCCACAATCACAATATGAGGATTTAATTCTTCAATTAGCACCAAAGCTTCTTCCCCATTAGCTGCTTCCCCTACTATATTAAAACCATAGCTGTTCCAATCACATAAATATTTAAATCCATTTCTTAAAATCAATTCATCATCGACAATAAGCAATTTGAACAAATCTTTCATTGTCATCCCCCACCTCTATTTATTAAAATTGCATCTAATCACTAATATTTTATACTTTATAAAATTATTACTCTATTTCTAATTCTATCAGAAATCGCTTCCAAATATAATCCTATTATTGGTAAATTTTTTACTATAAACGCTTTCTTCATTCTGATAGTATACAAGTATAAGTTAATTATCATATAGGGGGACTTATCAATGAATAGAAAGAAATTATTTACTTCATTAACTACTTTATTTTCAGTCGTGTTATTATCAACCACTGCGGGTTGTAGTTCTTCAAATAATACATCTGATACAACCACCTCATTGAATTCAAATAAAGTAACGGTTTGGTGTTGGGATCAATCTTTTAACGGAAAAGCTTTATCATTTGCCGAGGAGATTTATCAAAAAGATCATCCAGATTTTGAATTAGAAATCATCGATCTTTCAAAAACTGACTTAGAACAAAAATTAACAACTAACCTAGCTTCAGGTATAACGAATTCATTACCAGATATCATTCTTGTTAACGATACAAATGCTCAAAAATATGTTGAATCATATCCAAATACATTTGCTGACTTAACAAACGCTGTTGACTATTCTAACTTCGTTCCATATAAAGTAGCAAGTGTAACAGTTGAAGACAAAGTATACGGAGTTCCATTTGATGTTGGGGTTGCTGGATTATTCTATCGTACAGATTATTTAGAAGAAGCAGGATTTAGTGCTGAAGACTTACAAAACATCACATGGGATCGCTTTATTGAAATTGGAAAAGTAGTCTATGAAAAAACAGGAAAATACTTATGTACAATTAATCCTAATGATGAAACATTAATTTCAATTATGCTTCAGTCAGCAGGTTCTTGGTTTATTACCGGTGAAAATAAAGGAAACTTCACAGACAACCCTGTTATGGATGAATCATTACAAGTTTATTATGAGTTAGCTTCATCCGGTATTGTAAAACCTGTTACAGGTTGGAGTGAATTTGTAAATAGCTTCAACAATGGAGATGTAGCAACGGTTATTTCTGGAGTATGGCAAATTGCAACAATTATGGATGGTACAGATCAAAGTGGTAAATGGGGAGTTGCACCGATTCCAAGCCTCGATGTCGCTGGGGCAACAAATGCTTCAAATGAAGGTGGATCAAGTTGGTTTGTTTTAGATAATGCTGCAAATAAAGAAATTGCCATTGATTTCTTATCTTCAACTTTTGGAAACAATACTGAACTTTACGAACAATTTTTAACAGAATGTGGTGGTGTGGCATCATACTTGCCAGCATTTGAAAGCGATGTTTTTGCTCAACAAGTAGAATTCTTTGGTGGACAACAAATCTATAGCTTATTCTCTAATTGGTTAACTGAAGTACCTAGTATTTCTTTTGGAACTTACACACAAGAAGCTAAAGATGCACTAAAAAATGAATTACCTAGCATTATTAATGGTTCATCAATTAGTGATTCTCTAGAAAATACTCAAAAATTATTCACACAGCAAGTTCAATAGTTTTACATTGTAGAAAGACTGCTTTGAGTGAGTCGCAAAGACAGCTTAAAGCAGTTTTTCTTTAAGTTAAATAGAAAGCTTAAGGTGATTATGATGAAATTAAAGAATTCTAAATTTAGTAATAATTTAACGGGATGGCTATTTATCATCATTCCAACACTATTGATTTTCATTTTTTCGTTTTATCCAATGATTCAATCATTTATTTTATCTTTTTATTCGGGAAAGGGATTAGTAACAAGTTTTGTTGGAATTAATAACTACATTCGATTGTTCTCAGATCCAATGTTTTTACAAGCCGTATCAAATACATTCCTATACTTAATTATTCAAGTTCCAATCATGCTAATTCTTGGATTAGTGATTGCAAATCTATTAAACTCTCCTAAATTAAAATGTCGTAGCTTTTACCGTACAGCTATTTTCTTACCATGTGTGACATCACTCGTTGCCTACTCTATCCTATTTAAAAGTATCTTTGCATTAGATGGCGTGATTAATAACTTCTTACTATTTATTCATGTCATCGATGAACCCATTGCTTGGCTTCTAGATCCTATTTGGGCAAAAGTTGTTATTATCATTGCCATCACATGGCGATGGACAGGGTATAATATGATTTTTTATTTAGCTTCTATGCAAAATATTGATTCAAGTGTTTATGAAGCTGCTGAAATTGATGGTGCATCAAAGTTTCAACAATTCACCAAAATTACAATTCCTTTATTGAAACCAATTATTTTACTAACAACGATTATGTCGACAAATGGGACCCTTCAATTATTTGATGAAGCCATGAATATTACCAATGGTGGACCAGGTAATTCAACCATGACAATTTCTCAATATATTTATAACTTATCCTTTGTCTATACACCAAACTTTGGTTATGCTGCAACAGTCTCTTACGCCATTGTATTTATGGTGGCGATATTAGCTATTATTCAATTTAAATTGGCGGGTGGTAAAAATGAATAAAATCAGAACAGTTTGCACACATGTATTTCTTTCAATTGCTTCTTTTATTTCAATCTTCCCATTCTTTTGGATGATTGTCGGAATGACGAACTCTTCAACCGATATAGTTAAAGGTAAATTAACATTCGGAAGTGAACTTATCACTAATATTTCAAATTTTTTATCTTCAGTAAATCTAGGTAGTGTCTTATGGACCTCTATTAAAATTTCCGTTTGTGGGACATTTTCAACACTCTTACTTTGTTCAATGGCGGGATATGCATTTGAAATCTATAAGTCAAAATTTAAATCTCGATTAATGGCTTTATTAATGCTTTCAATGATGATGCCTTTCGCAGCATTAATGGTTCCACTCTTTAAAATGTTTAGCGGACTAAACTTAATGAATACAGCAATTGCAGTTGTTTTACCATCTGTCGCAACAGTCTTTATGATTTTCTTCTTCTTACAAAACACGAAATCATTTCCAACTGACTTATTACAATCTGCACGCGTTGATGGCCTAAATGAGTTTCAAGCATTCTTTTACATCTTTATGCCAACGATGAAATCAACTTATGCAGCCGCAGCTATTATTACCTTTATGAGTTATTGGAATAGTTACTTATGGCCTTTAATTGTATTACAAACTCAAGACAATAAAACAATGCCCCTAATTATCTCTTCTCTTGCATCTGCCTACAGTCCTGATTATGGAATGATTATGGTCGCTATCGTTATAACAACAATTCCAACGCTACTTATCTTCTTCTTAATGCAAAAACATTTCGTTGAAGGAATGGTTGGAGCAGTTAAGTAAAATTCACTTTAAGTTAAAATTCCATCTTACTTTCATGCAATTTTTTCATCTCATATTTATTATTTTTAATCTTTTATTATTCAATTTTCTGTAGTCAATAAATCTTCAAGCGTTATTTTTTTATCTACTAAAAAAAATATTTTTTTACTCAATTTTACTTTATTTAATCGCTTTCATCTGATAATATGAGGATGTTAGGTTAACATTTAAGGGGAGACTTAAAAATGGAATCAAATAAAATGAATGTTGCTAGCTTCTTACACGGAGCAGATTATAATCCCGAACAATGGCTAGACCGTCCTGATATCTTAGCTAAAGATATTGAATTAATGAAAGAAGCGAACTGTAATGTCGTTAGTATCGGGATGTTCTCTTGGGCAATGCTAGAGCCAGTTGAAGGTGTTTATAACTTCGATTGGATGGCTAATGTCATTGATCGTTTATATGAAAATGGAATTTATACAATTTTATCTACACCAAGTGGAGCACGACCTAACTGGTTAGCACAAAAATATCCAGAAGTTTTACGTGTTGAAAAAAATCGTGTCCGTAACTTATTTGGACTTCGTCATAATCACTGTTACACTTCACCTATTTACCGTGATAAAGTGGCACAAATTAATGGAGAGTTAGCAAAACGTTTTGCCAATCATCCGGGTGTTATTTTATGGCACTTATCAAATGAATACGGTGGTGAATGTCATTGTCCACTTTGCCAGGAAGCATTCAGAAATTGGTTAAAAGAAAAATATAAAACATTAGATGCTATTAATGATGCCTGGTGGACAACATTCTGGAGTCATCGTTATACATCTTGGGATCAAATCGAAAGTCCCGCACCACATGGTGAAATGATGGTTCATGGTTTAAACTTAGATTGGAATCGTTTCGTTAGCGATCAAACAATCGATTTTATTCGTCACGAGCGTGATAGTGTTAAACCATTTAATCCAAAATTACCAACAACCATCAACATGATGTATTATTTCTTTGGAATTAATTACTTCGATTTAAAAGATGAAATTGATATCGTTTCTTGGGATAGCTACCCGGTTTGGCATAAAGCAACATCAAGTGATTTAAATATCAGTTGCGATACAGCCATGATGCATGATATTATGCGCTCAATTAAAAATGAACCTTTCTTATTAATGGAAAGCACGCCAAGTATGACAAACTGGCAAAATGTCGCGAAACTAAAAAAACCTGGTATGCATATGCTTTCTTCTATGCAAGCTGTTGCTCACGGTTCAAACTCTGTTCAATACTTCCAGTGGCGTAAGAGCCGTGGATCATCGGAAAAATTCCATGGTGCGGTAGTCGACCATTATGGAAAAAGTGATACACGAGTATTCAATGACGTCAAAGAGCTAGGGGCCCGTCTAAAAGGATTATCAGATATTTTAAAAACCAATACTCATCCTGAGGTTGCCATTTTATTCGATTGGGATAATCGCTGGGCAATCGATGATATGCAAGGACCTCGTAATATCGGAATGCACTATAAAGAAACGGTTCAAGAACACTATAAGGCATTCTATGAAATGGGAATTCCAGTTGATTTCGTGGATATGAGCTGTGATATCTCAAAATATAAAGTATTTGTCGCTCCGATGATGTACATGCTTAAATATGGATTTGAAAATAAAATTAAAGAATTCGTTGCAAATGGTGGAACACTCGTGACTACTTACTGGAGTGGCATCGTGAATGAAACTGATCTTTGCTTCCTTGAAGGAACCCCTCACGGTTTAATGGAGGTTGTGGGTCTTCGCAGTGAAGAAATTGATGGATTATTTGATGGAGAAACCAACAGTGCTTCTTCTATCTCATCTCATTGGTTAACAGAAAAAGACTGCTACACCTCATCAGAACTTTGTGACTTAGTCATCCCAAGTACCGCACAAACGTTAATGAAATACAATGAAGACTTCTACAAAGGAATGCCTGCCCTAACCTTAAATCATTTCGGTAAAGGACAAGCGTTCTATATCGCAACTCGTTTTGAAGAATCATTCTACCATGACTTCTACTCTCAATTAGTACAGGAACTTGAATTATCAACGATCCCTGATTTCAATGTTCCTAAAGGAGTTATCGTTTCAACGCGTGATAACTATCGATTCATCCAAAACTTTAACAATCATGAAGTAGAAGCGGAGGCTTTACCAACTCATTACACTGTCGTAGATACTGATAAAGATATCCACCAAAACTTTATTTTAAAACCATTTGAAGTTTTAATTGTAAAAGGCTAAATATCAAAAGGCTAGTTACCTATCCCTGTGGTAACTAGCCTTTTGATTAACTTTCAATATTTAAAATAGTTAATACCTCTTCAAGAGATTTCACACGATAATCTGCTTGCAATTCAGGTTCTCTATTTCCACTTTCATAAAAACACGTTTTAACCTTGGCCTTTTGTCCTAGAAGAATTTCAATTTCTCTATCTCCAACAATCATCGCTTCCTTTGGATGAATCTGATACTTGTCTAGTAAGTAATATATTGCCTCAGGATCTGGTTTTCGCGCAAATTGATTATCTTTTGTCACGATCTCTGTGAATAATTCGACCATTCCATTCTTTCTTAAAATGTCGTAAGTAGTACTCCCTCGATGCGTCAAAATGTAATTATATCTTCCCGCCTCTTTAATTCTTTGACAAACCTCTTTAGCATATGGAAATGGTAACATGTTTGATAAATCAATGTGACTTTTTTCATCTTGATATACCTCAGTTAATTCTTCACCTAATAAAAACTGATTTTGATAATATTGAACGGCTGTTTTTTCAGAATTCAAAAATAGCTTTAAAACCTCATCATACTCAGCTTCAACTTCATACTTTTTTAATGCTCTTAAAAAGGCATTGACCATTCCCGGATAGGAATCAAATAGTGTGCCGTCAAAATCCCAAATAATATGTTTAATCATCATCACGGTCCCTACTCATTTATCCTTAAATTAATTCAATATGATCTAAATCTAATTTATATTTAACATCCTTACGCTCCACAATCACATTAATTTTTTCTTTTAATTCAGGATCT
>OLSC01000201.1_pt1 | contig 77460 bp, 58 predicted proteins | sample 1672881 | NCBI WGS metagenome assembly OLSC01 (sample SAMEA3136733, study PRJEB25190) | human gut metagenome | biome: human gut; feature: human-associated habitat; material: faeces | place: Austria | collected 2013 | reverse complement strand
GCAAGCCGTATATCGAAGATAGGCTTGCCTGTTATTTGTTATAGCTATAAATTAAATTGTAAAATATAAAAAATAATATTTTGCACGTTCCGGACAATTTGTCGACAGTCTGCGGGGACACTAAATTTTAATGTCCCCTTTTGCTAATTTGATTTAATTTCAGTTAATTTAATGTCATCAGTCGCTTTGATTTTTTCTTTTTCGGAAAGTGTAAAGGAATACGAATTATTATAAGCAACAGCCAAATCTTCGCTTACACGAGCTTTGCCGCTTGATGAATAAATTACAAGCGTTCCCGTACCTGTGGCGATATATCGTCCTGCTGGTATTTCTGACGGGCAAGTATAGCTTTGGTCTTTCTTTAATGTATATGTTTTGCCTGTCTTTTCGGTTGCCTGTAATGACGAGTTTTGATTTTGCAGTTCCTCAATTTGTGAGTCGAGTTCAGATGACTTTTGATTTAATTCGGTAATGTCGTTTTTTAATTCGTCATTCTTTTTCTTTGCCTCCATAAAGTAATTATTTACGGTGGTTTTTGTACTCAATTCCGAATTTAGGTCATTTATCTGACTTTCCAAATCATTTTTTGTATCGGTAAGTGATGATGTATTTTCTTCAAGTGCAGATATTTGAGTTTTCAGTTTTTCTGTTGCAAGAGAATTTGTGTCAAAATAGTTGCCGAGTGAAAAACAAACCACACCGATTATAATCGTGAAAAACGAAAGTATTATAACATATAATTTTTTTTGCGTCATAATCGTCATATCCTTTCATTATTTTATCGGAATAAATTGAGCCTTGCCCTTGATTTTTATTGTTTCATCATCGTTTAATACATAATCTTTTCCGTCAGCGGTTAAATTCGAGTTTACTCTTGCTTTTCCCAATGACGAAATCGCAATACTTCCCGAACCCATAATTGTATATTTACCGGCTTTTATATTTTCTCCGACTGCGTAAGTACCCGATGTCAAAGTTAAGGTTGATTGAGAAGTCGATGATGCTTGGTTATTCAAGGAATCAAGTGTGCTTTGCTTTGTATTGACCGTGTTTTGCAATTCCTCTTTTTCTTTTTCGAGTTTATCGTTTTCGTCATTTATTTTTTCAAGACCGTTTTGCGACGTTGTAAATTCTTCATAGTTTTTTTTCTTATCGGCTAAATCCGAATTAAGAGTATTTATTTCATCGGAAAGCGATGAATAATTGTTTTGTGCCGTAATATATTCCGAATTTGTATTTTGTAATTTTTCAAGTCGTTTTGTTATTTTGTTATCGCTTTTCGGTATGAAAAAGCCGACAAAAAATACTCCCAAAACAATCACAATACATATTGCCGATGATACTTTTATAAACAGCGGTGATAAATCCTTTGCGAGATTATCCCAATATGCAAACTTGATTTTTTTATTGTTTGTCGGTTGTTCGTCAATGATTACTTCTATAATATCCTTGTCTTTCTCCAAAAATAATCACCTCGTTTAATTTAAAACTTGTGTAAGAAATACGTCCTTAAACTGATAAGCAAAACTGTCGGCGGATTTTTTTGCCTTTTCAAAATCGTCAAAAATACCGAAAACAGTCGGACCCGAACCGCTCATAACGGCATTAACGGCGCCGTTCATAATCATTTTGGTTTTGATACCGCCGACAATCGGATACATTTTAGCGGTCACGTTTTCCATAACGTTGCAAAGCCTGTCTGCAACGCCGTAAAGGTCGTTATTATTTAAAGAGTCAATCATTCCGTCTGTGTCGGGACGAATTTCGATAGGTGTGTTGTCGATTTGTTCGTAAATAAGTGCCGTAGATACGTTGATAGGCGGTTTTACAAGTAAGATGTACGCATTTGGCATAGGGGAGAGCGGTTTTAAAATTTCACCGATACCTTCCGCAAGCTGTGTACTGCCGTCAAAACAGTACGGCACATCTGCACCGAGTGACGCACCGATATGCATAAGCTCATCATTAGAAAGAGGATTGCCGTGGAGCATATTTATTGCGGTAAGAACCGCCGCACAATTACCGCTGCCGCCGGCAAGCCCTGCGGCTACGGGTATATTTTTGTGAATTACGATTTTTGCACCGCCGCGAATACCTGTCGCTTTAAAAAATGCGTCTGCCGCTTTATAGGCGATGTTTTTTTCATTGCAAGGCAAATACGGCAAATTTGTTGAAATAGAAATACCCCTGTGCGTTTTATCGACTAAAATAAGGTCAAACAGCGATACTGTCTGCATAATCATTTTAATGTCGTGATAACCGTTTTCGCGTTTTGAAAGTACGTCAAGTGTAAGATTTATTTTTGCATATGAACGTGTTATCGCACGTCTGCCTGTTAAAACTGTATTTTCGGCAAGCATTTCTGTTCATTCCTTTCTTAAAGCAGATTGTGTGATTTGTCTACTATTTCTTGTATTTTTTCATCTGTGATGTTATCCTCACATTCGGCTTTTTTCAAATATGCAAGATATTCAATGTTGCCCTCCGGACCTTTGATAGGTGAGAATGAAAGACCTGCAACGTGCAAATCAATACTTCGTGCGAAGTCAAGAATTTTCTTTATAACTTCATAGTGTACCTTTATGTCCTTTACAACACCTTTTTTACCGACCTGTTCACGTCCTGCCTCGAATTGTGGCTTTATAAGTGCGACAATTTCGCCGTTATCGGCAAGAAGTGTTTTTGCAACGGGCAGTACAAGTTTAAGCGAAATAAATGACACGTCAACAGACGCAAAATCAATTTCTTCGCCAATGTCCTCAGGTGTCACATAGCGGATATTAGTACGCTCCATATTTACGACTCTTTCGTCCTGACGTAATTTCCACGCGAACTGACCGTAGCCAACGTCAACGGCGAATACCTTGACAGCACCGTTTTGGAGCATACAATCGGTGAACCCGCCTGTTGACGCACCTATGTCCATTGTGGTTTTACCCTCAAGGGTAATCGGAAATTCCTGCATAGCTTTTTCGAGTTTTAATCCGCCGCGGCTTACATATTTTAAAGTTTCGCCGCGAATTTCCGCAACGGTTGTATCTTCGTCAACCATCTGTCCGGCTTTGTCGCATTTTTGGTTTTTTACATACACTTGTCCTGCCATAATTAGAGCCTTCGCTCTTTCACGGCTTTGTACCTGTCCGTTTTTGACAAGAAGTGCGTCAAGTCTTATTTTTCCCATAGTTCTTATCCTTTTAATCTATTTTTGATGCAATCGTCTTTGCATCAAGTCCGTATAATTTATCAAGTTCATCTATTGAGCCGTGCGTAATCGGTTGGTCGGGGAAAGCAAATATTTTAAATTTGCAGTCGATATGGTTTTCTTCAAGCAATGTGCCTATCATACTTCCCATACCGCCGATTTTTACGTTGTCCTCAATGGTTATAACGCTGCCTGTCTTTTTTGCCGACTCGATTATGCTCTTTGTATCGAGCGGTTTTATTGTAGGCATAGCTAAAATTTCAACTGATTTCGTTGTAAGTTTTGCAACTTCTTCGGCACGTTTAACCATTCTGCCTGTTGCGATAATTGTAACATCCGAGCCGTTTTGCATGCGCTGTGCTTGTCCCAAAGTGAAAGCGGAAGGCACATTTTCAGCCTCTGTTCCGCCGCGTGGGTAACGTATTGCAATCGGTGCATTAAATTTATTGATTGCAAAATCGAGCATATATTCAAGCTGATCGAGCGTGGCAGGTGAAAGAATTGTCATATTCGGCATATGTGATAAGTACGAAATATCGTATACACCCTGGTGTGTTTCACCGTCTGCGCCGACTATACCGGCACGGTCGATAGGGAATACAACGTGAAGTTTTTGCAGACAGACGTCGTGCAAAGTTTGGTCGTATGCACGTTGCAAGAATGATGAATACAACGGTATAACGGGAGTGTATCCGACCGTTGCCAGTCCTGCTGAAAGGGTAACGCCGTGCTGTTCGGCAATACCGACATCAAAAAATCTGTCTTTATATTGCTCTTGAAATTCGTCAAGTCCTGTGCCGTTAGGCATTGCACCTGTGATTGCAACTATTTTCTTGTTGTTTTTCGCTAATCTGACAAGCGTATTGCCAAATCTTGCACTGTATGTTTCACTGCCTTTTTTCGTTTCACCCGTAGCTTTGTCAAAAGGTGATATGCCGTGGAATTTTTGCGGATTGCTTTCCGCGGGGGCATAACCTTTGCCTTTTTTCGTGTGGACGTGAATAAAGACAGGCCGTTTTTCTTCTTTTGCATATTCAAGACACTGTATAATTTCTGTTAGGTTGTGACCGTCAACAGGTCCCATATATATAAATCCCATATCGTCAAAAATCGTTGTAGGGATTACAAGCCTGCGGAAGAAACGTTTTATTTGCTTTAATATATTTGCGGTAGGTTTGCCTATTGTAGGCATTTTTTTTAAAAAGTTTTCAACCGCGTGTTTTGAACGGAAATAAAACGGCGACATTCTGAGTGAACGCAAGTGTTTTGACACCGCACCGACATTTTTTGAAATAGACATTGCGTTGTCGTTCAAAATAAGTATAAGCGGTGTTTTTGAATGACCTGCGTCATTCATAGCCTCGTACATCATACCGCCCGTAAGAGCACCGTCACCGAATACTGAAATTACATTGTAATTGTCGCCGGCAAGGTCACGCCCTCTGGCAATACCGAGTGCGGCTGAAATTGAAGTTGAACTGTGACCGGTATTAAATACGTCACAATCACTTTCGCTTGTTTTCGGAAATCCCGACATTCCGCCGAACTGACGGAGCGACTTGAACCCGTCTTTTCTTCCTGTAAGAATTTTATGCACATAAGACTGATGACCTACGTCAAAGACAATCTTATCTTCAGGCACATTAAAAACAGTGTGAATAGCAACGGTCAATTCAACAATCCCCAAGTTTGAGGCGAGATGACCGCCGGTTTCCGATACACTGTCAATCAGAAACTCACGAATTTCACTGCAAAGAGTTTTCAATTCGTCTTTATTTAATTTTTTCAAATCATCGGGTGATTCGATTTTATTTAAAATTTTCTCCATCACCAATGCCCCATTAATGTTATTTGCAACGTTTAAAAACACTCATTATTTTTCCAACCGTAAAAACGATTGAATTACCGTTATTCATAGAGATTCCCTTAGACATAGCTTTACCGCCGATAGTAAGAGAACTGACAATACCTGTAAGTATAAGGCTCGGCAATATACCGCTCAGGTTAAATTTTGCGACAAGTTCCGAAACAATAAGAGTTGTCGTTGCACCGGAAATAATTCCGGCAATATCGCCGATTACGTCACAGCATAAGTTTGCAAGCTGAGGTGCGTGACGTATTACGGAAATACTTTCTCTTGCACCTTTGACTTTGCGTGCCGCAAGGGAATGAAAAGGCTTTTCTTCAGCAGACTGAACAGCCGTACCAATCATATCGAATAAAATATTTATTGCAATGATAGCGAATAAAACTATAAATGCAAAAAATAAATTAAGCGATTGCATCGCAACCGATGTTATAAGACTGAATACCAATGACAGCACGAACGAAAGGAAGATTACGAAAATCGTCCATTTGTGTGAAGTCGAAACATTTGAATCAGGTTTTGGTACTTTAAATTTTTTTCGCCTGTGAGAGTCAGATTTATCCAAGTTTGTAAATCTCCTTTTCTATAATAATAAATCGGCAAAATGCCGACTAAGATTACAGACAAAACCGTTATGGTTTTGTCTACTTTATTTATGGGTGCTTGAGGTGCAACCTCATTGAAAATCATTTCTGGCGACCTGCGCGGCAGAAATGGCATAAAATCTAAAGTTTCGACTTTGGAGGAACTTTATGATTTTTTCTCTAAAAATACTCAAAAATCACATCGTAAGATGTAATTTTTGGAGCTGGCGACATCTTGTCGACAGGCTCAATTAATTTTAAATAGGGTAATGAACAGAGTAAAGTTTGCGGCATAGGTCCGGTTGGCTTTCCCATAAATCTGCTTAATCGTCGCCGAAAAAGCGGTTTCCCATTAAAGACTTATACTATTTTGTAGTTACCGGATTGCCACTGAGTCCGCACTGCAATCCCCTGTTCATTCAATTACGACAGCCTAGAAGTTTTCCCAAACAGCCTGAGCTTTCCGTATCCTCTTTTGCAAATATGGTTTCAAGACGCATTGCCTTTTTGCCACTGGCCGAGCGGCGAAAAAGTTTTGGGCGTCTATCCGCCATATCCACTCAAGGCTGGCTACGCTGCCCACAGCATTCATACCACGTCCCTTGTGAGGACGTGAATTACTAACCGCAAAACAGGTTTTCCCCTATGCCGTAACGACTTGCTCCCTTAGGAGGTATGGGCCGCCACAGTCATAGGCCTCCACGGAAAAGGGGGTAAGGTTACCATGCCGTTGGAAACCGCCCCTAAACCTTAACTCCCAGCATCAGCCCCGAACTGGGCGTTCAAAGCAAAACACCAGAAACTTCATCGATGTGCCATTTGGCGGATTTTTAGGCCCGCTTTCCGAAGAGCCGTACTGACTAGGATACTGCACCACTATTAATTGTAATTTAATATAACATATTTTTTGTGAAAAGTCAACAAACCTAAAAAAAATTTACAATTTATATATATTTATAAAATGCAAATAAATATGAAAAAAGTAGTTGTTTACTAAAATGTTTGCGCTTGACAATTATCATATAATTGTTTATAATTAATATACCACATTTTTACTTTGAACAATTTAATATTATTAATGAAAAGGATATTTTTATGAATATTCTTCTTTTGTTATTCCCAATATAAAGGTTGTAGTTTTGTTAAAAACGCAAGCTTTAATTTGTATTAATAGAATACCTTTGTTATGGGAATATTTTAATTCAAAGTAAATGTGTGGTAACATTAAATCTAAGCTGCGTTTTAATGCGTGGTATTAGATTTATGATACCACGCATTTTTTTGTGAGAAAATTTAAAAGGGGGAAAAGTGTAACTGAAATTAGTATGACAGTATCACAAATACAAAAGATTGAAAGGATGAAACTTATGAAGAAGAAAATGAAAAAAATTGTTAGTATTTTATGTATGATGTCATTATTGTTTTCTATGTTGACGGTTAAAGTTAATGCGAGCAATGATGATATTAAAGTGTTAGTAGATGGTACAGAATTGACATTTGATGTGCCTCCTCAAATTATTGACGATTACACTATGGTTCCTATGAGAGGTATATTTGAAGCTTTGGGATATGATGTTGTATGGGATGAAGAAAATAAACAAATTGTTGCAAATCGTAATTCTCAATTCATAATAATGACATTGGATGAAAAAGCATATTTAAATATTACCGGTGGTGTAAAAGATATGTCTAAAACAGATATTCAAAAATATTATGGAAAAATATTAGATGTCAAACCTCAACTTGTAAATGGACGTACATTGGTGCCGTTAAGAGCAATAGCGGAAGATTCAGGATGTGTTGTTAAATGGAACAATAATACAAGAACTATAACTATTGATAGCAGTTTCATACCGTTTGATAAAAAATATTCTAAAATACCTATATATGCCGGTGACGATAATAGCAATGGATATATTGTTCATAATTATATATTTAAAGCTTCGGATTGTACACAAAAGGAGATTGATGAGTATAAAACTTATTTAAATATAATAGGATTTAAATATTATAAAACCATAGACGATGACGAAGAAAAATCAGATGTTTATATAAATAATGATAATGTGATGGTTCTTATTGGGTACAGCAATAAAAATAATGAGGATTATAAAAAAATGTACGGTGAACAGGTAGTATTTTTTGATATTCATGTTCCGCAAAACATTCAATTTAATATTAGTACACAAGATACTCAGTCAGATGAACAAACCACGGAAAATGAAATTATAAGTTTTGATGATATTTCAGCAAATATTAATCAAATTAAAAGTTATATAGACAGCGGTATGTATTTAGAAGCAATACAAGAATGTGAAAAGACTGAAAAAGAACATAAAATATCACAAGAAGATATTGATTTGATTGGCGAATTGAAAAATGATGCTCAATGGAGATACAATGAATATATAAAACAAGAAAAGGAAAATAATAAGAATAAGGAAGTGACAGACAGTCAAAAGCGAGAAATGTTTGATACAATAAAATCATATGTATCAAGTTCTTTAAGATCACCATCGACAGCTATTTGGCCTGATTATACAAAAACATCATATTTTTATCTTGAAAATGGTCACATTGTAGCTGTTGGACATCTTGAAGCAATGAATGGCTTTGGTGGGTATGGTAAGGTTCCATATTACTTTGAGTTTAATGAAGATTTGACGGTAAATTGGTGGAACTAAATAAAGTATGACCTAAAAATGACTTTACAAACTACCCATAAAGCGATATAATAGAAATAACTATATGCTTTATAGGAGGATGGCAATGAACGATATATTAAAGGACGTGTCTATGGCGCACAGGATTGTTGTCAAAGTCGGAACGTCTACGCTTACATATGAACACGGAACAATGAATTTAAAACTTATAGACAGACTGTCTATGGTGCTTTCTGATTTAAGAAATCAAGGCAAGGAGATAATTCTTGTTTCATCGGGTGCGCAGGGAATTGCACTCGGTAAACTCGGTTTGGCTGAAAAGCCGAAAGATACAAAGGGCAAACAAGCCATTGCGGCAGTCGGACAGTGCGAACTGATGTATCTTTACGACAAAATGTTTTCGGGTTACAATAACACCGTTGCACAGGTGCTTTTAACGCGTGAGGATATTGCAATTCCGCGCAGAAAGAGAAATATTCAAAATACTGTTACAACGCTTATTGAAATGGGGATAATTCCTGTTGTAAACGAAAATGATACGGTAAGTTATGACGAAATCGAAATCGGCGACAATGATAATTTATCGGCAGTCGTTGCCGACCTTGTTGACGCGGATTTACTTGTACTTTTCTCCGATATTGATGGTTTGTACGACGATGACCCACACAAGAATAAAAACGCAAAATTACTTCCTACAGTATACGATATTGACGAAGTGAGAGATGTTGCAGGCGGTGCGGGAACAAGCAGAGGTACGGGCGGTATGGTGACAAAGCTTGAGGCTGCCGAAAGGGCGACAAATGCAGGTATTCATATGATAATCGCAAACGGAAACAATGTTGATTCACTTTACGATATACTTGACGGAAAGCCTGTCGGAACATTGTTTGTGTCGAAGAATTTCGATAAGGAGGAAGAATAATGAGCGAGCTTTTGGAAAAATGCACTCTTGCAAAAGATGCAGGATATAAAATGGTTTCAGTAAGTACGGTTACAAAGGACAATACACTTGAGGCTATTGCAAATGCACTTGTAGAACGTGCCGATGAAATTATTGCGGCAAACAACATTGACATAGAAAACGCAAAGAAAAACGGAACACGTCAAGCTATGATTGACAGACTTACTCTTACAAAAGAACGCATTGACGGAATTGCGGAGGGAGTAAGACAGGTCAAAGCACTTGCCGACCCAATCGGTGAAGTAATAAAAATGTGGAAAAGACCAAACGGATTGACTATCGGTCAAAAACGTGTGCCTATGGGCGTTATTGCAATAATTTACGAGGCAAGACCGAATGTAACGGTTGACGCGGCGGTACTTTGCCTTAAAACTTCAAACGCCTGCATTTTAAGAGGCGGAAGTGAGGCAATCAATTCAAACAAAGCCGTTATGAAAATTATGCAGGATGCGGCATACGGTGTCGGAATACCTGAGGGGACACTAAATATAATAGAAGATACTTCGCGTGAAACAGCAACTCAGCTTATGAAAATGAACGGATATGTGGATTTGTTAATCCCACGCGGCGGTAAGGGACTTATTCGTTCGGTTGTTGAAAATGCGACTGTTCCCGTTGTTGAAACGGCGGCTGGTAACTGTCACGTTTATGTTGACGCGGACGCGGATATTGATATGGCGGTTAAAATTGTGCTTAATGCGAAAGTACAACGTCCGTCTGTGTGCAATGCCGCCGAAACTTTGCTTATAGACAAAAAAATAGCGGATAAATTTATTCCTGTTATGTTCAAGGCACTGAAAGAAAAGAATGTTGAAATCAGAGCCGACCAAAATTCAAAAGCAATATTTGCAGATGTAAATGACGCGACAGACGAGGATTATTATACTGAATATAATGATTATATTATGGCGGTAAAAGTCGTTGACGGAATTGATGAGGCGATTGAGCATATTAATAAGTACAACACAAAACATTCTGAGGCGATTGTTACAAACAATTACGAACATTCGCAAAAGTTCTTGAATGAGGTTGATGCGGCGGCGGTTTACGTTAATGCTTCAACAAGATTTACGGACGGTTTTGAGTTTGGATTTGGTGCTGAAATAGGCATAAGTACACAAAAAATGCACGCAAGAGGTCCAATGGGACTTGAGGCATTGACTTCTATTAAATATATAATTTACGGTGACGGTCAGATAAGAGAATGATAAAGTGGATATTTTTCGATGTCGGTTCAACGCTTGTTGACGAAAGCAAGGCGTGGGAAAAACGCGTCAGCGATACGGTAAAAGGGAGCAACATAAGCGTAAGCGAGTTTTATAAATTAATGGACGACTGTGCTTTGAAAAATTTAATTCCGTATGATGACGCTGTTATTATATCGGGATTGAATAGGGCAGAATGGCACAGTGAGCTTGAAATGCCTTATGAATATTCTGAAAATGTTTTGTCACAACTGTATGGTAAGTACAAAATCGGAGTTATAGCCAATCAACCGTTGGGGACACAAAAACGCCTTGAAAAGTACGGCTTGGCAAAGTATATCAGCCTTGTCATATCCTCTGCGGAGGAGGGTGTATCAAAACCCGATATAAGACTTTTTCAAAAAGCACTTGAGAAAGCTGGCTGTAAAGGTGAAAATGCTGTGATGGTCGGTGACAGGGTGGATAATGACGTTGCACCGGCTAAAAAGTTGGGTATGAAAACCGTATGTGTAAAACAGGGTATTCACAAGTTAAACACACCTAAAAATGAATTTGAAGTGCCGGATTATACTGTGGATACAATAGAAGAATTATTAAACATATTAAAAGAGGGACACTAAACTGAAATTTAGTGTCCCTCTTTGACGATGGAAGAAAAAACTGTTAATTAAAACAGCTTTTCAAGTAATTTATTGGAGCGTTCGATAAACTTTGTCATTTGTTCTGCCGGCAAAGGACTGTGGCTTATTTTCGCTAAGTCGTAAACATGGTCAATAACAAGATTTGCGTCCTCGTCATTTAATGTATCTATTTTCTTGATAAGTGAGTTGTTTGAATTTAGTACAAGTGTAAATTCATCGTGGAACATATCAGCCATACCTGCCATTTGCTGACCGTAAGCTTTATACATCTCCTGCATACGTCTTGACTGTTCACCAAGCAAAATTACGGCAAGGATTGAATCGTCTTTAAGTGACTGCACTTCGATTTTCAGTGTATCGTCCTTGATTTCATTCTTGAACTTTTCAATCAACTTTTTTTCTTGTTCTTTAGCTGAATCGTCTTTTTCTGTGTTGTCCGAAATGTCATTTATGGCGGAATCAATACGTTTGAATTTAACACCCGTCTGTTTCATTTCAACAAGTGAAATAAAATGTGTATCCATCATTGATGGAAGTACAACGGCATTAAGTCCTTGATTTTTGAACATATTGATATACTGCGATTGAGTTTGCGGATCGGAAACGTAATAAACGTCTTTTTCTTCCTTGCCGTCAAGGTACTCGTCCAACGTCAAATATTTACCGTCAATATCCTTATAAATAATTACGTCCTTAACTTTTTCATAGAATTTTTCATCTCTTAAACAGCCGTATTTAATGAATATATTGATATAATCCCAATACTTTTCATAGTTTTCACGTTCGTTATTATAAATACTTGTAAGCTTGTCCGCAACTTTCTTTGTGATATGTGAAGAAATTTTCTTAACATAACCGTCATTCTGCAAGAAACTTCTTGATACGTTAAGCGGCAAGTCAGGACAGTCGATAACACCCTTCAAAAGCATTAGAAATTCAGGAATAACTTCCTTTACGTTGTCGGCAACAAATACTTGATTGTTGTATAACTTTATCTGTCCCTCTTGACCTGCAAATTCATGATTGATTTTAGGGAAGTACAAAATACCTTTTAAGTTGAACGGATAGTCTACATTAAGGTGAATCCAGAAAAGCGGTTCGTTGAAGTCCATAAATACGTTTCTGTAAAATTCCTTGTATTCTTCGTCTGTACACTCCGACGGCTTTTTCATCCAAAGCGGTGTTGTGTTGATAGGCTTTGGCTCTGACGGTGTATCGTCCTCGTGTTCATGATCATGATCATGACCGCAGTCGCAGTGATCCTCGTGTTTGTCCTCAGGAATTTCAACATATATTTCAATAGGTAGGAATGCACAATACTTATGAAGAATTTGACGGATTGTGCTTTCTTCAAGAAATTCTTCCGAATCTTCGGCGATGTTAAGAGTTATTGTAGTACCTCTTTCTGTTCTGTCGCCGTCTGTTAAGTCAAATTCCATACTTCCGTCACAAGTCCATTTTGCGGCTTTTGCACCGTCTTGATATGAAAGCGAATCAATTTCAACACTGTCGGCAACCATAAACGCACTGTAAAAACCAAGTCCGAAATGACCGATAATTTGAGAACCTTTGTCGTCCTCTTCCTTGTACTTTGAAAGGAAGTCGCTTGCACCCGAAAATGCTATTTGATTGATGTACTTGTCAATTTCTTCGGCAGTCATACCGATACCGTTATCACTGATGACAAGCTTTTTAGCGTCCTTAAATATTGATACGGTAACTTTGAATTTTTCGTTTTCGTCAATTTGAGCTTCACCGATACTTGCAAGTTTCTTTAATTTTGTGACCGCGTCACAACCGTTTGAAACAAGTTCTCTAAGGAAAATATCCTTATCGGAATAAAGCCATTTTTTTATAATAGGGAAAAGATTTTCACTGTCAACTGAAATATTACCTTTTGCCATATAAATCACTCCTTGAAGTTTAATTAATTTACATAATATATATTAATACTCAAAGTAAGATTTGTCAATACAAAATTAGCACTCAACAAATGTGAGTGCTAACAATTTACAATTTATTCATAATATATCCGATTTTAGATGTAACCGTAGATACCTCTGACCGAAACTTCACCGGAAGTGACGTGAATAATACCGTTTTCGGTTTGTACGGCGAGTGAACCGTTTTCGTCAACGTCAACGGCAGTTCCGCGAACCGTTTCGTTTTTGAAAATGACGTTTACTTCTCTGCCGAGCGTGACGCAACACTTTTTGTATTCATCAAGAATTGCACTGAGTCCGCCGTCGAGAAACTTCTTATAATAACATTCAAATTCGTTTAACAATTTTGCGATTAATTCGTTTCGCACATATTTGTGACCGCTTTCGATAAACATTGAAGTAGCCTTGTCGGCGATGTCGTCATCGAATGATTCTGTGTTTACATTTACACCGATACCGCATACAACGTAGTTGACCATATTTATCTCAGCAGACATTTCGGTTAGAATACCGCATATTTTTTTACCGTTAATAACAATGTCGTTAGGCCATTTAATCATTGAATTAAGACCGATAGCTTTGCAGACGGCAAGACCTGCGACAAGCGTTATTTGCGAAACTTCAAGTGGGGAGATTTCGGGCTTTAAAAGGATTGAATGCCAAATGCCTATCCCACGCGGAGAAGTCCAACCACGTCCGCGACTGCCTTTGCCGTGCGTTTGCACTTCGGCGATAAATACACTGCCGTCAGGCGAGGAATTGCTTTCCTTTGCACGATTGTTTGTCGTGTCGGTTTCATCATATATAAATAAGTTGTGACCGATAAAATCGGTGGTAAGTCCGCTTTTGATACCGCTTTCGGTTATGATGTCGGGCGAGGAAATAAGGCGGTAGCCTTTGTTCGTGACCGATTCGATTTTGTAACCGCTTTCGCGTAATGATTTAATGTGTTTCCATATTGCCGTTCGCGAAACATTCAACATTTCGCTTATGCGTTCGCCTGAAATATATCCGTCTGCATTTTTTAATATATCTAAAATTTCTTCTTTCAATTCAAATCAACCCTTTCGGGATAAATTATATAATTTTTTGGCAAAAAAATCAATCCTTTTAAATAATTTTATGTTATTGATTGACAAAATAAAAAAAAGGTGATATAATATTTTATTATTGAATATTAAAAGCAATGATGGAACAAAGTAAGGTATACACCGCCTAAAGAGAGTATCGGTTATTGAGCTGTGAGCCGATACGGTAAGGATTTATTTGAAATTTCATTCCGGAGCTGCATAGGTGAAAGCGGTTTGCAAGTAGTCTGTGACGGGTAGTGCCGTTATACATAATTGAGTGCCGATATTTTATCGGAAGTCGGGTGGTACCGCGGAGTTTGAATTTACACACTTCGTCCCTTATGGGACGGAGTGTTTTTTAATTTATATCGAAAGGAATTTTGAAATGAGAGAAAAGTTAGAAGAAATCAAAAAAAATGCCCTTGATGTACTTCAAAAAGCAACTGACATTGATGCTCTTGAAGAAGCAAGAATAAAATTTCTCGGTAAAAAGGGTGAACTTACTGCCGTACTAAAAGGTATGGGACAGTTAAGCAAAGAAGAAAGACCGCAAATCGGTGCGCTTGCAAACGAAATTCGCGGTGTAATCGAAAACCACATAGATACGAAGAAAGCGGAAATCTCAGAAAAGCTTGAAGAAATCAAGCTGAAGAGTGAAGTAATCGACGTTACAATGCCGGGTAAGGCACAAAAAACAGGCAAACTTCATCCGCTTACAAAAGTAATGAACAACATTAAAGACACATTCATCGGAATGGGTTTTGAAATCGCGGAAGGTCCGGAAGTTGAGCTTGACTACTACAACTTTGAAGCGCTTAACATTCCTCCGAACCACCCTGCACGTGATACTCAAGACACATTCTATATAAACGAAAATACGGTTTTAAGAACACAAACTTCACCTATCCAAGTTCGTGTTATGGAAAAGAAGAAACCGCCTATCAGAATTATAGCACCGGGCAGAGTTTACAGAAGTGACGCAGTTGACGCAACTCACTCACCTGTATTCCACCAAATCGAAGGACTTGTAGTTGATAAAGGTGTTACAATGGCAGATTTAAAGGGTACTCTTGAAATGTTTATCCACCGTCTTTACGGCGAAAATACAAAAGTACGTTTCAGACCTCACCATTTCCCGTTTACAGAGCCGTCAGCCGAAGTTGACGTTTCGTGTTTCGCTTGCGGCGGTAAAGGCTGCAGCGTATGTAAAGGCGAGGGCTGGATTGAAGTTTTGGGCTGCGGTATGGTACACCCTAAGGTACTTGCAAACTGCGGTATTGACCCTGAAGTATATTCGGGCTTTGCTTTCGGTATCGGTCTTGAAAGAATTGCAATGGGTAAGTATGATATTAACGACCTTAGACTTTTCTTTGAAAATGATTTGAGATTCTTAGACCAGTTTTAATATATTATTCGGAAATTGAAAGGAATGAAATATAATGAATTTACCTATGAGTTGGCTTAATGACTATATGGATATAGACGTTACGCCGAAAGAATATTCAGACAGACTTACAATGACAGGCTCTAAAGTTGAGGGTTGGGAGAATATGGGCGAATCTGTTCAGAATGTAGTTGCGGGTAAGGTGCTTACCTGTGAAGATCACCCTGACAGTGACCATCTTCATGTGTGTACGGTTGACGCAGGAACAGGCGAGATTTTGCAGATTGTCTGCGGTGCACCGAACGTAAAAGCCGGTATAATCGTTCCCGTTGCACTTGTCGGTGCGGTACTTCCTGACGGAAAGATTAAAAAAGGCAAGCTTAGAGGCGTTGAATCTTACGGTATGCTTTGCTCACACGATGAACTTGGTATAACAGAGGATATGCTTGGCTATGAGCCTGAATACGGTATTCTTATTCTTCCGGACGATACAAAAATCGGTACGGATATTAAGGATATATTCGGTATGAATGAAACTGTCGTTGAATTTGAAATCACTTCAAACAGACCTGATTGTTTCAGCATAATCGGTCTTGCGCGTGAAACAGCGGCGTCATTTAATAAAAAGTTCACTATTCCTGAAGTTAAGTTTAACGAAAACAGTGAAAATATCGCCGATACAATCAGCGTTGATGTACAGGACAAGGATAAGTGTAAGAGATACTGTGCAAGAATGGTTAAGAACGTTAAAATCGGTCCGTCACCGAGTTGGATGCAGGAAAGACTTCGTGCGTGCGGTGTAAGACCCATCAACAATATTGTCGATATAACAAACTATGTACTTCTTGAATATGGTCAGCCTATGCACGCATTTGATTTGAGAGATTTACAGGATAACAAAATTATCGTAAGACGTGCAAATGACGGTGAAGTTATAAAGACTCTTGATGAACAGGACAGAACACTTACTTCAAACGACCTTGTAATCGCAGACGGCGGCAGAGCTGTTGCTATTGCAGGTGTTATGGGCGGATTTAACAGTGAAGTTAAGGACGATACAACAACTGTTATTTTTGAATCGGCTACATTTGACGGTGCGTCTGTAAGACTTACAGCACAAAGAGTCGGTCTTAGAACAGAATCATCATCAAGATATGAAAAGGGACTTGACTATAACAATACAGTTCCTGCCGTTGAAAGAGCGTGTCAGCTTGTAGAAGAACTTGGCTGCGGTGAAAATGTCGGCGGAATGATTGACGTTATGGGTAACGTAACAGATATGCAGCCGCTTGCTTTCAGACCTGATAAAATTAATGCGTTCCTTGGAACAGACATTCCGACAGAGGATATGGTTAAGTATTTTGACGCACTTGAAATCAAGGTTGACCTTGACAAGATGACTGTAACTCCTCCGTCATTCAGACCTGACCTTGAAGGTGAGGCGGATATTGCGGAAGAAGTTGCACGTTTCTACGGTTACGATAAAATACCTGTAACACTTCTTTCGGGCGAGGCTACTTGCGGAATGAAAACAGAACGTCAGCAGGTACAGGACAGAGTGAACGAACTTCTTACAGCACAAGGTATGTACGAAATTTACACATACACATTCACAAGTCCGTCAATATTCGATAAACTGAATATTCCGAAAGACAGTGAAATGAGAAACGTTGTAAAAATTACAAATCCGCTTGGCGAGGACACATCGGTAATGCGTACAACTACTATCGCAAGTATGATGGATATATTGTCAAGAAACTATAATTACAGAAATCCGTCTGCCAAGTTGTTTGAAATAGGAAAGATATTTATTCCGACAACGGACGGTGAACTTCCGAACGAACCTGTTAAAATCACAATGGGTATGTACGGCGATAACGTAGATTTCTATGACATTAAGGGTATATGCGAAACAATGTTTGCACAACTTAACGTAAAGAATGTTAAGTATGAGGCCGTAACAGATAACCCGACATTCCACCCGGGAAGATGTGCAAAGATAAGTGCCGGCAATAAGGTAATCGGCATAATCGGTGAAATTCACCCGGCAGTAAGCAGAAAATACGGAATTGAAACTCCTGTATATATTGCCGAATTGGATTTTGAAAATGTATTCCTTAATATTAAGACTGATATTAAGTTTAAGGAACTTCCTAAGTATCCTGCCGTAACTCGTGATATAGCAATGCTTGTTGATAAGACAGTTCCTGTTGCGGATATTGAAAATGTAATCAAAAAGGCATCGGGTAAAATGCTTGAAAGCTTGCAGTTGTTTGACGTTTACGAGGGTAAACAGATACCTGAGGGCAAAAAGAGCGTTGCATACAGTGCTATATACAGAAGCGCAGACAGAAGTTTGACAGGTGATGAAGTGCAGAAAGTATTTGATAAGGTTGTTAAAAATCTTGAAAATCAAATCGGTGCTCAATTAAGATAAGATATAAAAAAACTGCATTTTGATTTTATTCAAAATGCAGTTTTTGTTATTTTGTAGACAAAACCGTTATGGTTTTGTCTGCTTTGTTTTTTGGAGTATGAGGTGCTAACCTCATTGAAAATCATTTCTGACGACATGTGCGGTAGAAATGGCTTAAAATCTCAAGTTTCGACTGTGGAGGAACTTTAGATTTTTTCACAAAAAATACTCAAAAATTACATCGCAAGAGGTGATTTTTGGGCTGGCGACATTATGTCGACAGCCTCTGTATTAGATATTGGTGATGTCTTTGTCAAGGTCGGCAAGCTCGGACGCTTTCGGAACGTTGACAAGACCGATTGTTTTTAAGTGTTCGATTTCTTTTGAATTTTGCGGTTTGACACTTGAATCGTGTTTCGGCATTTCGACGTTAATCATATCTTTTTTGATTAAGTCTGCTATCGGCTGAACGTTGTTTTTAATCATTTCGTTTGCAACAAATCGTGCAACGATGTTGCCGCCGATGTCGTTTGTGTGGGTGTAATCGCGGTCAGTGCCGTTGCCCCAGAAATAATCCCAAGCTTTTACCGCTCCTGCTGCCTCAAAAAATTCGGTTGTGCGTGACCACAAGTCAATAAACGGTACATTCATTTCGTCACATACGTTTTTAACTGCTGTTCTGTAATCACCGAGCAAGTTAAGAAGTGTTCCGTCCTCTTGGAATATAATTCTGTTGATTGGTGAACATATTATCGGATTTGCACTTTTTTCGCGGACAAAGTTTACAAAATATTTTAAGTTCTCCGTGTATCCGCCGAACGCGTCAAGAGTATCTATTTTTTGGTCGTTGTGACCGAACTCGATAATCAGGAAATCACCCTTTTTGATTTTGTCTTTGAATGCGGTGAAATTCACATTTTTAAAATCTTCGGTTGTAGAACCTGATTGAGCGTGGTTTTCAACCGCAATGCCCGTGTTAAAAAATTGCGGAAACATTTGACCCCAACCGCAGTATGTAGAGGTAGCGTTGTACGGATATTCGGCAGGCTGGTCTGTGACGGTTGAGTCACCGGCGATGTAAACTGTCGGAATATTGACAGGCGATACTGCGGAAAGTGCGGTAAAATCACCGTCGCACATAATATCAATTTCAACTCCGTTTACGTTTGTGTAATCTTCGTTGTTTTTGTGGTAGTCACATACGCTGACGTTGAAAGTAATGTCTGTGCTTTCTCCTTTGCCAAGATTTATATCTTGTGCCATAAAACGGCGTGACTGCGAAAGTATTGTGAAAACAATATCTTCGTGTGCGGTAACTGTGACAGTTACTTCATAAGTACCGTTGGGTACGGATGTTGAAATATGCAGTGGTTCTTTTTCGTAATTCATTTGTGGATTTCCTCTCTTTATTTAATGTGTTTTTATTTTTCCTTTTAAATATGCGTCAACAAGTGCTTTTAAGTCGGTGATTTTTTTCGATAACGATTTACCCGCGTCAGTGTCCTCAACAAGTAAACGATTCGGAGCAAGTTCAACAACGTCAAGCGTTGAGTGAATATCTTTTTCTTCTTTTATGGCACTTTCGATAGATTCAAATGCGTCATGCGCACTTAAAAGCAAACCGTGTGAATTGAACAGCAATGTGTAACCGGCAAGTCCGGTAACTTTCTGATATGCCTTTGAAAGACCGCCGTCTATGACTAAAAGTTTGCCGTTTGATTTAATCGGGCTTTCGCCTTTTTTTATTTTTACGGGAACATGGCCGTTTATAATATGAGAAAAATTGTTCGGGTCAATTCCGAACTCGCATAAAATTTTGTTGCATACGCTCGGTTTTTCGATAAGGTGATAATATTCGTCTTTAATTTCCACCCATGTACTTTCATCATCAATAAAATATCGTTCAAACGAAGTCATTTTATTTTTGCCGTAAACAGGGGAGTAGCAACCGCACCATAAAAACCACAGAAAATCTTTGCCGTATTCTTTTTCTTCGGAACCGTTTTTGGCAAAATAACCGTCACGTGCAAGCTGTTCGGCTTTGTCCATGAGCGATTTGCCGCTTACCGTTTCACCGAAAAGTGTAACTTCCGTAAAAGTACCGTCACTGTTCATCGGTATACAGCCGTGATACAACAAATTGTTGTTGAATGTCAGATATATACTGCCTTTTTCGTATAAGAATTTGACGTGATTTTGAAGTTTTTCACTGCGTAAAAACGATGAACGCAATAAATTCATAAGCTCTTTTTCGGCGTCTGTAAGTTCAAACGGATTTTCGGGATTGATTGTAGGGAAGTTGGTATCTTTCAACTTGTATTCTTTGCCCTCAAGCATAATTGTTCCGTTTTCGTAATTGATTTTGTCAAGCATAAGGTGGTTGTCCATATTAAATTCAGGGTGACGTTTTATAATTTGTCCTTCTAACTTAAACTGAATTACAGATATAGCTTTATGTACCTTCGCCCAAAAGTTTTCGTCATGCTGAGAAATATAAACCATATTCGGATTTCGAGGTATAAAGCATTCGCACGGATCGTCCGCATAAGTTTCAAGTGCAAATACCGTAAGCGGACGCATATTAATTCCGTAACCGTCCTCAAGACAGTCAAAGTTTGAATACTTGGTGGAAATAGCAAGCACATTTGCAATACAAGCCAAACTACCCGCAGCGGCACCCATCCACTGAACATCATGGTTGCCCCATTGAATATCGACACTGTGGTACTTCGTCAGTGTGTCAAGAATTATATCGGCTCGCGGACCACGGTCAAAAATATCGCCTATAATATGCAGACGACCGATTGCAAGCGTTTGGATAAGCGTTGAAATTTCCACAATAAAATCATCGGCTTGTCCGAGTTCAACGATTGTTGAAATAGATTCGTTATAATATGTTTCCTTGTCCGAGCCGTAATCGGTATTTGCGTGTATAAGTTCATCTATTGTACTGCCGAAAGCCTCCGGCAAAAATTCTCTGATTTTTGCACGTGTGTATTTTGATGCAACAACGCGACATATTTCTATAAGGCGATATAAAGTGATTTTGTACCAATCGTTAATATCGTCCACTTCGTCCTTGATATATTCAAGTTTTTGCTCCGGATAATAAATAAGAGTGGCGAGAACTTGTCTGTCACGTTCGGACAACGTACGACCGTAAATTTGCGTAATCTTGTCCTTGATTACACCGGAGGCATTTTTTAATATGTGCAAAAAAGATTCGTATTCACCGTGAATATCACTCATAAAATGCTCTGTAAGTTTCGGCAGTTTTTGCCTTGACTGCAATCGAATGATTTCGGTTGACGCGGCTTTAACTGTCGGATACTGCTGTGAAAGCAGTGTCAGATAATCAATATCGTAGCTCATAACATCCGTTCCTTTCTGATAATATAATATGTAAATTTCGGTAGTATATTACACAAAAAATACGCTTACAAATGCAATTACAACAGACGTAACAGCGGCAGCCATAAGCCCCTTGTCGAAAAAGGCCATAAGCATAGCACCGACCAAACCGAGCGAGGCGGAGAAAACCGAGCCTGTCGAGAAAAATATAGCCGGAAACGTCATAGCACCGAGTACGGCATACGGTATGTAATATAAAAACGATTTAAGCCATTTTGATTTTATTTCTTTTCTGAAAAGCGTTATAGGCAACGCACGAATTATGTACGTCACTATTGCCATAACTGCCATTAAAGCAATCATTTTCATTTTTCGCCCTCCTCATTGTGCGGAAAAAACGTCGCACCGAATGCCGACGCCAACACTGCCGTTATGATAACAGCCCAGCCCGATGATATAAAAGGAAGTGCGAAATACAGAACGCAACTCAATATAACTGCGGCGATAAGTACAAAAAGTACGTTTTTATCTCTCCTTGACGCAGGGATAATTATTGCGATAAACATTGCGTATAATGTTATTCCCATTGCGTCCGCAAGTGATGTCGGCAGCAGATTGTTTATAAAAGCACCGAGCACTGTGCCGAGTGTCCAGCCGATGTACGGTATTGCAATCAGTCCGAGCATAAACGGAAATGTAATGGCAATCGGTGTTGTTGACGCAACGGCGAATACTTCGTCTGTTATGCCGAATGCTGTTATAAGCCGTTTTGCAAGCGACATTTTACCGATTTTTTGTGACAGGGAAAGCGACATAAGCATATATCGAAGATTTATCACAAACGTTGTAATTGTCATTTCCCACATACCGCCGGCGGCGGAAATTATGTTCATACCGGCAAATTGTCCGGCGGAAGTAAGGTTAGTCATTGAAATTACTATTGCCGCCCAAGCAGGTATTCCGTTTTGTACGGCAAGCATACCGAATGAAAATGAAACGGGTATGTATCCGAGTGCAATAGGCATACCGAGCCTTGCACCTTTTAAAAATTGTGTTGCTTTACTCAAAATATTTTATCACTCCGAATTGTTTTATTACTTATTATTATAAGGGAAAAACGATATAAAATCAATATCTTATAAAAATATAGGTAACAAATAATGTTTAAAAATCAGTGATAATATTTTAGTCGTAGAAATACTCTTGAAAAAAAATAGTAAATAGTATATAATATAGCTATCATGTTATATTGTACGGTGGTGTGCCGTATAAAATTAATAAAGAGAGGGAGAGATTACATGAATAACAAAAAGAAACTATTGTCAATCATTACAGCTTTGGCAATAACATCGTCTGTATTCACAGGCTTTGCAGTAACGGCAAGTGCCACGGAAACACCGATTGTTTCATATACGTTTGATGAAACATCAGATGCTGCTTGGAAAATCTCAGGAACTAATGCAGGCGTTTTTACCAATGAAATTGTATCTGATGATGCAAGTGCCGAAACAAAATGGGACAGCAAGTATTATAAAATTGCAACAACCAAGGCAGAAAGCGGCGGAAGAACGGCAAGCGTGAAAATTCCTGCCACAATACCGGGAGGAACTGATGTTGTAAAATTGGATTTTGACTGGTATTCAGGCAGCGGCGGTACAAATAACAGCAGCGATATGATTTTCAGAGATTCAAGCGAAAAGGATATATTCAAAATTTCTGATGTGGTATCATCTAAAGATATTGCATTTAACGGTACTGAATTGAAAAATTCAGAAGGTGCAGCACTTGCAAACTTCAAGTGGTATAAAGTTTCTGCGGTTTTGGACTTCGAAACACATACCGTTCTAAGCATAAGCTTTACCGAAAACGGACAGACATCTCCGTCGGCAATTGTTAAATCTGAAAAGTTTATAGACCAATCTGCTTCAGACGTGGCAAATGTCGGAATTGTACTTAACAGAAAAACAAATATAACTGCGGATATGCGTCTTGATAACTTTACGGCAACTAGGCTTGTTGATGAGTACTATAAGGTTACTTTAACAGTCAAGGACAGTGCCGGAAATGCGGTTAAAGATGCAAATGTAACTTTGGACGGTCACAAATATGTGACAGATGCAACCGGTCAAATCGAAACAAAGCTTGCTAACGGCGAGTATAAATATACTGTTTCAAAGGCAGGTTATGAAGCTACTGTCGGAAAAGACGACGATGCAACCGGAACTGTAACGGTTAACGGAAATGCCGTAGCAACAAATATTACATATTCTCCGAAAAGCTATGTTGCTGTACCTGATAAAGTTACAATATCAGGCGGACAATCTTGTATGGTAGCGCCGACTACAGCAGAATCGTTTACAAGTGCTGCATTTACTGTGGCTGTAACAGACCAAGAAGATGTTGCTATTGAAGATGCCGATATTAGTTGGACAATAGTACCTACAGGCAGTGAAACAGCTGACTCAAAGGTTACAATAGCAAACGGTGTCGTATCTGTAGCAAAAGGATTTGACGCAGGCGAAAACCATGTAAAGAAGTTTACAGTTACAGCAACTGCAACAAAAAATAATGAAAGCAAGAGCGCAACAACTGAAATAACTGTTTCTGATTATTTATTCTATGAATCAGGTGTCGGCGGTTCAAGTTATGGCGAAACAGAACATCATACAGTAGGTGGCGGTGACTATATAACAACCGGCTCAACAAAAAATTTGGAAAATACAATTACATTCCCTGAAAAAATCGAATTTAAACCGGGAACAGCTCAATTGGTTTCATTTATGACAACAATGAATACTAAGGTTTACACATTCCAAAGAAGTGTAAAATTGGCTACAGCAGAAGGTACTGATTTGGTTACTTTGGATTATGTAAATTTGGACATCGGTACAAACGCAGCATGGAGTTCTACAACTTCTACATTGGGTACAACTTTAGGTTCTATTCCTGCTGTAGACAAATGGCAGAAAGTAACAGTGCTATTTAAGACTAATACTAACGGAGTGACTAAAGCTATTGCCACTGTAGGCGATACAGAAACCGATTTGGGAAAAATCACGGGACAAGATTTAGGCGAAATTAAGTTGAAAGTCGGCGATTGCGGCGGCGGTACAGACAGATACGTTGCACTAAAAGATATTGCTGTTTCTCAAATCGATGTAACCGGCATGAGTATTGACGGTGCTACAGAATTTTCAACAGTAAAGGGACATACCGTAACAAAGGAATATTCTGTAGACGCAATGGTAGTTGATGACGGAGAAACATTCACTTGGGAAACAACAATTCCTGGTGCTACAATTACTCCTGACTCACAAAACTCACAAAAAGCTACACTGACAGTTCCGGGTACAACAGTAAACGGAGGAACAATAAAAGTAACAAGCAGTGAGGGTGCGGCAAAAACAGCTACACTAAAAGTTAATGTTGAAAAAGCTAAGGTTAAATCAGCTACAATAAACGGCAGTCAAACAATAGATAAATCAAATACTACATCAAAATACACAGTAACAAACGTAATCGACCAATTTAACAATGACATAACAGAGCTTGTAACACCTAAGTGGTCACTTTCAAACGTAGGTCATGCAGATGAAAAGGTTACATTCAATGTAACGGCAGAAGAAGCTAAAAACATAACAATTGTTAAAGCAAAGTATGACGAAGAAGGTGTATTAACTGGAGTTACAACAGAAAATAAAGCTTTGACAGAAGGTTCAAACGAAGTTGCGGTTACAGGCTTGGCAGGAACAAAAGTTATGCTTTGGGATTCATTAAAGAATATGAAGCCTATCAGCAATGAAGTAAAAACTATACCTTCAGCAAACGTAGAAACAGCTGAAATAGGTGCAGATACGGGTGATCTTGCAGTAAATGATAACGGTGACATAATTGTTGTAGCAACTATACTTGATTCAGCAATTGAATATCCGGTAAGCGTTGGCGAATTTTCAAAGGTTGTTGAAAATCCTGAAGCAGGTGACATTGATGTTTCAGACATAGTAAGCTACGGTGCAACTACTTATACAGTAACACTTGAAGACGGAACAACATTGGAAAAGACAGCCGAAGATAATAAAATTACACTAACCGAGCATGATTTAAAGTCAACAGATAAGATTGAAATTGTACCTAATTATAAATTTAATTTGGGTAGCTCAACTGTTGACGGTTATGTAACAGCAAATGTAACAAAGAGCAACGGATACGGATTTACAAAAGAACCTACAGTTGTAACAAGTACAATTGAGGGTGCTAAACCGGTTCAAACAGATGGTGTTAATCTTAACACTAACCAATTTGAAGTAAACCTTCCTGACGGAAGATATGACATGACTTTCTCAAAAACCGAAACGGGAAGAACTCATATCAGAGTAAACGGCTACTATGTAATTCCTGAAGCCGATTATACTGATGGTGACGGTTCAGACCCTATTACAGTGCCTGGAACATACACTCAAAAAGATGTTGTTGTTGAAGGTGGTATTGTTACGGTATCGGCAGATAACTGGGGCGGTTCATCAGTTATTTCATCTGTTGAAATAACAAAGAAATCTGACTTAGAGCCGAGAAAGACTCATATTTGGATTGCAGGTGACTCAACAGTTACAAATTACAGACCTACTCCTACAAAGGACAAGTGGGCAGCAGGTAAAAGACGTACCGGTTGGGGTCAATTGTTCGAATACTATCTACAAGACAGTGTTATAGTTGACGATTACGCTCATTCAGGTGACTATGCGGTTAACTGGTACAATAATACATTCCCATCAGTTATTCAAAAGGCTCAAGCGGGTGACTATTTGTTTATCCAATTCGGTATAAACGACAGAGCAGATAAGAATAATTCTCCGGTATCAAAAATGGAAGAATATCTTGGCAAGATGGTAGATGAGTGCCGTGCAAAGGGTGTTATTCCGGTTCTTATAACTCCTGAAATCTGTATTTCTCAATACGGTTCGGTAGGAGAACACGAGAAGTCAACCGGTAGCGGTAATGCTGCATGGTTTAACGCTAATAAGACAGTCGCTGAAGATAAAGACGTATTGTTGATTGACCTTGCAGATTTGTCAGGTGAGCTTTGGAAGACATTGGGTAAGACATGGGTACAACATAACTATTTCTTGTACAATAACGAAACAAATGAAGAAGTTGATAATCAGCATATGTCATATCAAGGTGCTAAGCTTGTTGCACAACTTGTTGCTACAAACATTTATGACCAGATAGAAAATAATATAAAAACAGGTAAAAATGAATCATTTAATGCTATTCCTGTAAATGCAAAGGCAGCAGCAGATATAACATATACTGACGCCGAAGACAACACAGAAAAGACAACATCAAGACAAGCGGTTCAATTCAGTTTGGATAAGTCAGCTGTCGCAGGTTTTGAACAAGCAGAATAATGCAAATTAAAATACACACTCTACGGAGTGTGTATTTTTTTGCAAAAAAATTACCGCCGGTCAGTTAAAACTGTCGGCGGTAAATTTTTTATGTATTCAATTTTTTATCGATTTCCCGTAATGTCAAAATTCTGCATAACTTCTTTACGTTTTTCGATTGCGTATTGAGTGTAGTATTTGTGGGTTACTTCGATGTTTTTGTGTCCCATAAGCTCCGCAACCATTTTTATATCAATGCCGTCAGCGATAAGATTACAGGCGAATGTACGTCTTAATGCGTGCGGACGTGCCTTGTCGGGGTCGTATATACCGACAGTCGCACAATATTTTTTCAGTACCTTTTCAACACCTTGTGCGGTCATTCGTGTTCCGAGTCGGCTGATAAAAAGTGCGTCGTCTTTTGCTTTTTCGTTTTCAACACGTTCCTGCATATATGTAAACAATTCGTTTTCCACTTGAACAGGCATAAATATTTCCTGTTCGTCACCGCCCTTACGGGTGACAACGAATGACGAAGTATCAAAGCACACGTCACGAATATCAAGGTTGATAAGTTCACTCACACGACAGCCCGTACCGAGATATGCGGTAAAAAGTGCAATATCACGTTTTTTTCTGTTCTTGTATTCCGTAAGGTCACGACCTGTATAATATTTTTCACCGTTATATATCACGTCAAGAAGGTTGACGGTTTCTTGTGATGTAAGCGGACGTTTCATTTTTTGATGCAGTTTTTTAAAATCCAACTTATCCGTTACGTTTTGAGAAATCAAGTCGTTTTTGTAAAGATACGAAAACAGTCCGCGTATTCCCGAAAGTTTACGGTTTATGCCGTAAGCACTGTTGCGGCGGATTCGTTTAATGTGTTTGCCGTCAATCGAAACGGTGTCGGTTTCGTATTCTTTTAGATATGCCGTAAAAGCGTTTAAATCACGGAGCGTAACTTTCTCCATATCAGCTACCGTGAAATCTTCAATTTTTTCTATATAACTGAAATTGAATTTTTGCAGATATTTCAAAAATGTTTTTATATCTATACTGTAACCGATTTGTGTATTAATGCTTTCACCGTTATACGCAATTTCGATATAGTCAAAAACAAAATCCGGCATACCCGAAAGAAAATTCATTAATTTTGAATGTTTGCTCATAATATATAACCTCTGATTTATCTCTAAAAATACTCAAAAATTACATCGCAAGATGTGATTTTTGGAGCCTCGGCAGGCTCCTTTTTATTATATAATTTATTTTAAGTCAATGCAAGTGCCTTTTTTTCAAAATGGTATTTACTATTTTTGAATTTTATAGTACAATAAAGATATATAGATATTTTGGATTATTTTGAATTGAAAGGAATGAATAGAGCGATGGTACTTAAAACAAGTGGTGATTTAGGCGAGGTAACCATTTCAAACAACGTTATCTCTGAAATTGCGGGTGCGGTTGCGACAAAGTGTTACGGCGTTGTCGGAATGGCATCGAGAAATAAAAAAGACGGAATTGTGAACCTCCTAAAGCCTGACAGTATGACTAAAGGTATCAGCATAACAGTTGAAGAAGGCGGAGTTATCGTAGAAATACATCTTATCGTTGAGTACGGCATAAATATTAATACAATATGTAAAAGTATTGTGAACAGAGTCAGATATACTATCGAAAATACAGTTGGAATTAAAGTGAACAGAATTAATGTTCGTGTTGAAGGTGTCCGTGTTGACTAAAACTGATTAGGGGTGATTAAAATTAATACGCTTAACGGAAACACATTTGCTCAAATGATTATAAGCGGAGCGAATAATTTATATAATAACAGAAAAACTGTTGATGAACTTAACGTTTTCCCGGTACCGGACGGCGATACAGGTACAAATATGTCGCTTACCGCAACGGCTATGGCGACTGAACTTTTGAAAAAAGGCGACACAACTCTTACAAAAGCGGCTGATACAATGTCATTCGCAACTCTAAGAGGTGCAAGAGGTAACTCCGGTGTTATCCTGTCACAGTTTTTCAGAGGTATATCAAAGAGCCTTAAAGGCAAAACAGAATGTAATGCGGAAGAACTTGCAGTTGCTTTAAAAGACGGCTCGGATGCGGCATATAAGGCGGTAATGAAGCCGACAGAGGGTACAATTCTTACTGTTTCGCGTGAAGTCGCAACAGGTGCACAGCTTGCCGCAAATACAAACGAAAACATTATTGACGTAATGGAGAGTGCCATTGAAAGAGGAAATAAGGCACTTCAAAAGACAACTCAAATGTTGCCGGCATTAAGACAGGCAGGCGTTGTTGACGCAGGTGGTCAAGGCTGGATGTTTGTGCTTGAGGGTGCACTGTCTTATCTAAAGAGCGGTAATGTTGTTGAAAGACAAGGCGAAGCACTTGAAACGCAGACTGCTCCTGTAAAGAAAAAGTCACAAGAGGCAATTAAGACAGAAGATATAAAGTTTAAATATTGTACGGAATTTATCGTTGAGAAAAAGCAAAAAGGTCTTAGCGTAAGTACGTTCAGAGATACTATTGCCCCAAAGGGTGACTGTATGCTTGTAATTGACGATGATGAAATCGTAAAGGTGCATATTCATACAAATCATCCGGGTTTTGTGCTTGAAGAGGCTATAAAACTCGGTGAAATGATTAATTTAAAAATAGATAATATGAAGCATCAGCACAAGTCTATTATTGACGGAAGTAATGAACAGACTTCGGAAAATGCCGAAGTTAAAACAGCGGAAGTCAAGGCAGAGAAAAAGACTGAAAAGCCTAAAAAAGCTCCTAAACCGAAAGCACCTGTTGAATTAAAGGATTACGGTTTTGTAGCGGTATGTATGGGTAAGGGAATTACAAATATTCTTAAAGACCTTGGCGTTGACAGAGTTATTGAGGGCGGACAAACAATGAATCCGAGTACGGACGATATTTTGAAAGCCGTAAAACGTGTCAAGGCAAAGACGGTTTATGTGTTCCCGAACAATAAAAATATTATTATGGCCGCAAATCAAGCCGCAGAACTTGTTGAGGATAAGAAAATCGTTGTAATTCCGTCAAAGTCAGTTCCGCAGTGTATAAGCGCAATGGTGGAATTTAATGATAAAAAGTCGGCAGAGGCTAATGAAAAGGCTATGAATAAGGCTATCGGCAGAGTTACATCGGGTCAGCTTACTTATGCCGTTCGTGATACGGAAATCGACGGTATTGAAATTAAAAAAGATGATATTCTCGGAATGGTTGAGGGTAAAATCGTAACGGTAGGCAAGGATATTGATGATGTACTTAACCGAGTAGTTTCACAGATGGTTGACGAAGATACTGAATTTTTGAACGTATATTACGGTAAGGAAATCAAGAAACCGCAGGCTGATGTGATGCTTAAAGCACTTGAAACAAAGTATGCGGACGATGAAATCGAAGTTTCGTTTAAGAAAGGCGGTCAGCCGCTTTACTACTATATTATTTCCGCAGAATAATATTATGGAGTTAGAATATGCCTAAGGATATAAGATATTTGAAAGGTGTCGGCGAGAAAAGAGCCGAATTATTCGCAAAAAAAGGAATAAAGACAGTCGAAGATTTACTTTACTATTTTCCGCGTTCTCACGAGGACCGAACGGAAAAGAAAGATATTGCCGACTGTGTCGAGGGAGAAACGGTGTGCGTGAGCATTACCGTTTTTTCGCCTGTCAGAGAAACAAGAGTAAGAAGGAATATGCTTATTTCAACAATGATTGTATCGGACGAATCGGGTGTTTTGAATGTGGTTTGGTACAATAACAGATATGTAAAAAATCAGTTTAAGACGGGCGATAAGTATGTTTTATACGGCAAGGTAACTAAGAACAGAGGTAAACTTGAAATGGTGAACCCTGTTTGTGAACAAGAGGGTAAAGAGAGATTTACGGGTAAAATAGTACCGCTTTATCCGCTTACAAGCGGACTGACGCAGAAAATTTTACAGTCGACAATGGAGCTTGCAATAAAGGAAGTCGGACGAATGGAGGAATATATTCCGTCCGATATAAGAGAAAAATATCACATTGCAGAGCTTAATTTTGCAATGAAAAACATACATTTTCCCGAAAACTTTGAAAGCTACAACATTGCAAGAGAACGATTTGTATTTGAAGAACTGCTTGTGCTTCAGCTTGCGTTAAGCGGAAGAAAGGATATAAATACATCGCAGGACGGTATTGTGTTTGAAGATATAAATTGTGTGCGTGAATTTACGGATAATCTGCCGTTTTCGCTTACAAACGCACAAAAGAAAACGCTGAATGAAATTTTGAAGGATTGCAAGAGCGGTAAGATGATGAACAGACTTGTTCAAGGTGATGTCGGCAGCGGTAAAACGGCTGTTGCGGCGGCGGCAATTTATACCGCCGTAAAAAACGGTCATCAAGCCGCAATGATGGCACCGACTGAAATTCTTGCAACTCAGCATGCAGAAACGTTGGCTGAATTTTTCAAGGGTACGGGTATAACGGTGGTAATGCTTACCGGAAGTATGCGAGCTGCGGAAAAAAGACGTGCATATGACTTGATTGCGACAGGTGTCGCAGACGTTATTGTCGGAACTCACGCGATAATTCAAGACGCGGTGGAGTTTTATGACCTTGCATTTGTGGTTGCCGACGAACAACACAGATTTGGCGTTGAACAAAGGGCAAAACTTGCGGCAAAGGGAAATAATCCGCATATGCTTATTATGTCGGCAACACCGATACCGCGAACCCTTGCACTTATTTTGTACGGCGATTTGGATATATCGGTTATTGATGAATTACCGCCGGGAAGAAAGCCCGTTAAGACGTACGCAGTCGGTGAAAGTATGCGAAAACGCATTTTTGCATTTTTACAAAAAAACGTAAGTGCCGGTATGCAGGCGTACGTTGTATGTCCGCTGATTGAGGAAACGGAAACGAGCGACTTGCAAAATGCCGAAATGCTTGCGGAAAAGTTGCAGGCAATATTTCCCGAGTTCAAAATCGGTCTTATGCACGGAAAAATGAAAGCAAAGCTGAAAGAGGAAGTAATGGACGAGTTTGTGCGCGGAGAGATTAACATACTTGTATCGACAACGGTAATTGAAGTCGGCGTAAACGTGCCGAACGCAAATATTATGGTTATCGAAAATGCCGAACGATTCGGACTGTCGCAACTTCATCAGCTTAGAGGACGTGTCGGACGCGGCAACGCACAGGCATTTTGCATATTATTTGCACACGGTAAAAATGAAGTGACAAAAAAACGTATGGAAACTATGTGTATTTCAAACGACGGTTTTTATATAAGTGAACAGGATTTGAAACTTCGCGGACCGGGTGATTTTTTCGGTACACGTCAACATGGTTTGCCTGAAATGAGAATTGCTAATCTGTTTGAGGACAGAGATATTCTTGCTATGTCGCAGGAGGCGGCGAAAAAGATTATGGCAGAGGACAGACATTTGGAGTCCGAAAAGTACAGCGGACTTCGTAAACGTGCCGAAAGTATAATCAGTGACGACATTGTTATGAATTAGTAAAAATTGTATGTTTATATTTTCGTATTTTACATAAATTATGAATGAGTTAATTACTCACTTAAATATTTTATGTAAAGGAGAAATAATCATGTCAAAGAAAAGCAAAACAGCAGGATTGGAACAATTCAAAATGGAAGCGGCAAGAGAAGTAGGCGTAACACTGGGTCAAGGCTATAACGGTGAACTTACAGCAAAGCAAGCCGGCAGTGTAGGCGGTCAGATGGTTAAAAAGATGATTGAAAGCTACGAAAATCAAATGAAATAAACTAAAAGGGAGATACAACAGATGTATCTCCCTTTTTTTAATTCATATTTTTTGGCGTCATACCTGTTTTTTTGACGTACTGTCTGTAAAAATGCGAATAATTATTAAAACCGGCATTGGTGCTTGCCTCAAGGAGTGACTGACCTTGCGTATGCAGTTCGCGTACAAGAAGTATGCGTTTATGATTGATATATTGACTTAGTGTGTATCCCGTATTTTTCTTGAACAGCTTACACAGGTGGTATTTATTTATAAAGAATTTTTCGGAAAGAAAGTCAAGTGTTATTGTTTCAGGAAGATGTTCGTTTATGTACATAATTATGTCGCTTATTCGTTTGTCTTTTGATTTTGACGGTGAGATTGCCGATTTTGAAGTATTCAAAAGATAGAGAAATTCTATAATGACACCGTTTGCGGCGGTGAGTGAGCCGTTATGGATATATACGCTTATGCGGTTTATAGGGTTTAGCAAATCGTCCTTTACAATGTCGGACGGTATTAGGTTGCCCGTACCCGGCGGACGGTTTATGAAAATATCTTCAAATTCTTCACAACGGTTTTGCTTGAAATATTCTGTCGACAGATACAAAATAATCCTCTCATACGGCTTCGCACTCAAACAACGTATATGGTGCATTTCAAACGGACGCGTTATGAGCATATCGTAAGGCTTTAATTTGTACACATTTCCCTCTGCGTAAAATTCAGAATCACCGCTTAGAAACAGCACTATTTCATATACATCATCGTGATTGTGAAGCTTGAAATCATTGTTGTCGGGTACTTCATCGTAGCAGTGAGTCAAACCGAAATACATATTCGGAAATATCTTTACTGTTTTCTCTGTCATATCAATCAGCCTTTCCGCTCAAAGTATATTTTTATTATATCAGACAATGCCAAGATAATCAATGTTTTAACCAATATATTAGATGAAAATATGATTAAATTGCTGTAATGTATAATTAGATTTTATGAAAAGGAGCAAAATCAATGAGCTTTTTGTTTAACTTGAATACGAAGGTACATACCGAAACGGAAACAAAGCCTGTTATGAATGCGATTAATATTTTAAAGCGTGATATGGCAAAGGTTTTCGGTGCAAGTGATGAAAACGGAAATGATATTCATTTAAAAAAAGACGATACATTAGATGAGGAAAGTTATAAAATTGATATAGCAGAAAATATCGTGATAAGTGCGGCGGACGATTTGGGGTTTGTGTATGCACTTTTGAAAATAAGTGAAAAATATCTTGATATTAAGCCGTTTTGGTTTTGGCTTGACCAAAAAATCGAAAAGAAAGACAGTGTTAGAATAGAAAAATGCGAAATTAATTCACCGAAACCAAAGGTAAAATATCGCGGTTGGTTTTTCAATGATGAAGTGCTTATGATGAAATGGAAAATCAACGGTGACAAAAAAGAGCCTTGGAGAATGGCTTTTGAAACGCTTTTGCGTTGTGGCGGAAATATGACAATTCCGGGTACTGACAAAAATTCAAGACTGAACAGACAAATGGCGGCGGATATGGGATTATGGATTACTCATCACCATGCAGAACCTTTGGGTGCGGAGATTTTTGCAAGAGCATATCCGGGCGTTGAGGCGAATTTTATGGAAAAGTCGGAGCTTTTTTATAAACTTTGGGAAGACGCGGTAATTGAACAGAAAGACTGCAATGTGGTTTGGAATTTGTGCTTTAGAGGACAGGGTGACTGCCCATTTTGGAGTAGCGACACGAGCGGTCAATTTGACACTCCGCAAAAACGAGGTAAGCTGATAAGCAATATTATAAAAAAGCAATGCGATATTGTTAAGAAATACGTCAAAAATCCTGTTTTTTGTACCAACCTGTACGGCGAAATAATGGAACTTTACAAGGACGGTTATATAGAGCTTGACGACGGTATTATCAAGGTTAAAGCCGATAACGGTTACGGTAAAATGGTTACAAGACGACGTAACAATCATGCGGCACGAGTGTCGTCAATGCCTGTTAAAGACGGCGGCAGACAGGGTATTTATTATCATGTTTCGTTTTACGATTTGCAAGCCGCAAACCACATAACAATGCTTCCGAATACGGTTGATTTTGTGAACAGAGAATTATCGGACGTACTTGAAAACGGCGGCGATGATTTTTGGGTTATCAACTGTTCAAATGTCAGACCGCATACATATTATCTTGACGCGGTGAGAAAAAAGTGGTTCGGTGAAGATATATCGGACGAAAGTCACAGCAAGGAATTTGCGGACGATTATTTTAATTCGGCTTATGACGTATCAAAATGCCTTGCGGAATATCCGAAGTCAACGATTAAATTCGGTAAAAATGAAGATGAACACGCAGGTGAACAGTTTTATACCGAGAATGTGCGTATTATTGCGAATAAGTTTGTGAAGAACGATAAAAACAGTATTGCTCCGCTTAATTGGCTTGTCGGAAAAGGCGGGTTTTACAGTCAGGTGAGAGATTACAAAGTTATATGCGAAAGTGGTATTGACAAGATAAATTCATATTACGAAATGTGCAAAAAGACGAGTGAAAAACTAAGCGGAAACGAGAAACAGCTTTTTGACGAAACTGTATTGTTACAGGCGAAAATTCATTATTATTGTGCAAACGGTGTAATAAAATTTTGCAACGGTATAGAGGTATTTGAAAAGGAAAATTACAAAGAAGCATTTTTGCTTTGCGGTGACAGTGCGGTTTTATTTGACAAGGCGAATGAGGAAATGCGTAACAGTGAAAACGGAGTTTGGCAAGGCTTTTATCATAACGATTGTTTGGCGGATATTAAGCATACCGCGTATATGGCAAGAAAGGTAATGGGGGTTATCAGAGAGTTCGGCGATAATATCAGACATGACAAATGGTATCGCGAAACGATGTATGCGCCCGAGGACAGAGAGGTTATGCTGTTATTGGTATTGGATAATCATATGACAGACGAAGAACTATATAAAGCGATGCAAGAGTAAAATTGCCCACAGCACAATTTTTCGCTTGGGGCAGTATACACATACGGCACCGCAAGCTTTAAAATCGCACTGTGAACAATTTGTAGAAAGAGGGGAAAATAATGATATTTGGTGTAGACTATTATCCCGAACATTGGAACAGAGATGAGTGGGAAAGTCAAGCTAAACTTATGCAAAAGGGCGGTTTTAACACTGTAAGAATGGGTGAATTTGCGTGGAAACTTTTTGAGAAAAAAGAGGGTGAATTTGATTTTTCATTCCTTGATGACGCAATAGAGATACTTGCAGAATACGGTATAAAAACCATACTCGGAACACCGACTGCCGCACCGCCGAAGTGGCTTGCGGATAAATATGACATCGTGCAGAGGGACAAATACGGCAGAAAAAAGGATTGGGGTTCAAGACGTGAAGGCTGCGGAAACAATCCGAGCTACATAGAAAAGTCGAAAATTATAACTGAAAAAATGGCTGAACATTACAAGGACAATCCAAACGTCATAGCATGGCAGATTGATAATGAGTTCGGCTGTCACGGAAGTACAAGATGTTATTGCGAGCATTGTCGAAAGGCTTTTGCAAAATGGCTTGAGGAAAGGTATCAGACAATAGAAAATCTAAACGAAAAATGGGGGAGCGTATTCTGGAGTTTAAACTATGATTCTTTTGACGATATAATACTTCCGAAATATAATTCGTGCGAGGGTACATACGGCGATTTGTGGTCGCACAATCCCGCACTTGACTTGGAATTCAGACGTTTTTCTTCTGACACTTGGGTGAATTATCAGAAAATGCAGATTGATATTTTGAGAAAATATACCGATAATCCGATAACGCATAATTTAATGGGACATTTTTCGGATATAAACGCGTATGATTTGTCAAAAGATCTTGATTTTGTATCGTGGGACAATTATCCCGACAATCAATGGGGAACGTCCGAATATGAATATGTGTCTATGGCACACGAAAATATGCGTGGTGCGAAGAACAAAAACTTTGTTGTAATGGAGGAACAGGCAGGTCCTGCCGGTTGGGATATTTTAGGCTCAACGCCACGTCCCAATCAACTTAGATTATGGACATATCAGGCAATCGCACACGGCTGCGAGGGCGTTGTGTATTTCAGATTCAGAACGGCTCTTTTCGGTATGGAGCAATATTGGTACGGTGTACTTGACCATGACGGTGTACCGAGAAGACGTTTTTATGAAATTCAAAAGACAGGTCACGAACTTCAAAAACTTGAAAAATATATTGTCGGCTCAAAAAATAAGTATGATGCATTGCTTGTGAAGTCGTACGACAATGTATGGGGACATGATATAAAACGTCACGCACAAAACTATAATTATGAAAATCACTTGTATTCATTTTACAAGGCAAATTGTGATTTGAACATAAACACAGCCGTTTCAAACGGCAAATATGAAGATTATAAAATCGTGTATATGCCTGCGTACAACATAGTCACAGACGCAGAGACGGAAAAAATAAAGGAATACGTCAAAAACGGCGGTACACTTGTTTTGACGTTTAGGAGCGGTACGCGTGATGAATATAACAGAGTAAGACCTATGGCACTGCCGGGAGTGTTCAAGAAAATTGCGGGCATTGAGGCGGTTGAATTTGACTCGCTGAGAAAACCTGTAAAAATATACGGCGAAGTAAGCGGAAGTGCGGAAATATGGTGTGATATAATAAAACCGGATACCGCAAAAACCATATGCACATACGGAAGTGAATACTACAAGGGCGAAAGTGCAGTGACAGTAAACAAATACGGCAAGGGCAGAGTTTATTATGTAGGCTGTGATTTGGACAATGACGCAATGAAAGAGCTTGTAAGAATTATAGCAAAGTCGGCGAATGTGGAAACGGTTGATACACCGAACGGTGTGGAGGTTGTTAAGCAAGATGACTGCATAATTATTTTAAATCACAATGAAAATGAAGTTGATACAAACATTAAAGGAGTGTCGCTGTTTGACGGTTCGGAATTTGACGGAGTATTGGACGGCTACGGAGTACAATTTTTGGAGGGCAGTATATGATATACAAATTTAAAGAATTTAAAGATGAACCGCTTTTGATAAATCATTTGAATATGGGCGGTAAAAATCCGAAAGGTGAAGAAATTAATGTCACAAGCAGATATTTCACACGAAACGGAAAACCTTGGATAGGCGTTATGGGCGAGTTCCATTTTTCGAGGTACAGCAGAGAGAATTGGCACAGAGAACTTGCAAAAATGAAAGCCGGCGGTATAACTATTGTTTCAACGTATCTGTTTTGGATATACCACGAAGAAATTGAGGGTAAAATGGATTTTGGCGGCGACAATGACATCAGAGCGTTTATCGAAGAATGTAAAGATGTCGGCTTGGACGTTGTAATTCGTATAGGCCCTTGGGCGCACGGCGAGTGCAGAAACGGCGCTTTCCCCGATTGGCTTTTGAAAAAGGATTATAAACTTCGTGACAACAACGAAGAATATCTGGCGGTTGTTAAGAAGTGGTATCAGAGCATATATAACGAAGTGAAAGGACTGTTCTACAAGGACGGCGGAAACATAATTGCGGTACAGATTGAAAATGAATTTGTCGACAATGCCGAGCATTTGGCAAAACTTAAAGAAATAGCCGTAGAATGTGGATTTATTGCACCGATATACACAGTTACAGGCTGGAACAGTGCATCGGGTGCGAAAATTCCCGTTGATGAGGTTGTGCCTGTATTCGGCGGTTATTGTGAGGCACCGTGGGAAAATCATATGAACAGACTGTCGCCGTCACCGCACTATTTCTTTAACAGAATGAGAAACGATTCCGCAATCGGAACGGATCTTATCGCAAAAACTCAGAGTGACGGCTGGCAGCTGCCGTATGAGCGTTATCCGTTCGCAACGTGTGAGCTTGGCGGCGGTATAGAGGTTACACATCACCGCAGACCGATTATAAAGCCTATGGATATATATGCGGTGTCGCTTGTAAAGCTCGGTGACGGAAACAATCTTGTCGGCTATTATATGTATCACGGCGGTACGAACAAAATAGGCGAACTGTCAACTTTTAACGAAACAAAGGCGACAGGCTATCCGAATGATTATCCGATACTTTCGTATGATTTTCAAGCACCGTTGTCGGAGTACGGAGAGGTCAGAGAACAGTACGGATTGCTTAATATGCTGCATATGTTTGTAAACGATTTCGGCGAAGAATTTGCACCGATGATTGCGGTTGATTCTGCAAATTCGGTGGCGGCAGACGATACAAATTCTTTGCGTTACGGTATGAGAACGAACGGCAAAAGTGGGTTTGTGTTTGTAAATCATTATCAGAGATTGACAGAACTTGCAGATATTGAAAATGCGGTGATAAGTGCGGGAAATGTTGAGTTTACGCCGATTGACGTAAAGGGAGAAGTGAGTTTCTTTATGCCGTTTAATATGAAAATGGGCGACAGTGTGCTTGAATATGCGACAGCACAGCCGTTATGCAAGTGCGATGATACATATTTCTTTGCGGAAATACCGAATATCAAAGCGGAATACAAATTCAGCAAAGGCAGTGCAAATATTGTTACAGTGCCGTTTGAAAATGCTAAGTATATGCGTAAATTAAACGGAACGGTGTATATTGGCGGAGGTTGTAATTTGTATGAGGAAAACGGACAAATACACTCTGTTGAGGACGGCGAATATATTTGTCAAAAATGGAACGGCAGTGAATTTGAAACACTTAAAATCGGTCAGTCGGCAAAGCAATCAAATGTTGAAATCACAGGTGTGGAAAATGCACCGTTTGAGCCGAAGTACAAAGAAGAATTGTGCATTGGCGGAGAAAGAGAACTGACATGGAAGAAAATCAATGTTGACGGCGGATACGGATTTGCCGAGATTGACTATGTCGGTGACGTGGCGCAAATTTATGCGGACGGTGAACTTGTTGCAGATGATTACTATTATGGCAAGACGTGGCGAGTGCCTTGTAAATTGCTTTACGGCAAAGAATGTTATATGGTAATATCGGAAATGAAAGACGATTTTTATAAGGAATTTTAACAGGAGAGATAAAATGGAAATGACATTACGTTGGTACGGTTCAGAATTTGATACCGTAACGTTAAAGCAAATACGACAAATACCGGGCGTTACGGGCGTTATAACAACACTTTACGATACCGCACCGGGTGAAGTATGGAGCAGAGAAAGAATTAAAGAAATGAAAGATGAAGTCGAAAAAAGCGGACTTCATATAAGCGGAATTGAAAGCGTAAATGTTCATGACGCAATTAAAGTCGGAACATCGGACAGAGATAAGTACATAGACAATTATATTGAAACTCTTGAAAATCTCGGAAAAGAGGACATTCATCTTGTGTGCTATAACTTTATGCCCGTGTTCGACTGGACAAGAAGTGAGCTTGCAAGAAAACGTCCCGACGGTTCAACCGTGCTTGCATACAATCAAGATGATATTGATAAAATCGTTCCCGAGAAGATGTTTGAATCTATTTCAAAGGATATGAACGGCACTGTTATGCCGGGTTGGGAACCTGAGAGAATGGAAAAAGTAAAAGAGCTTTTTGAAATGTATAAGGATGTTGACGATGAAAAGCTTTTTGAAAATTTGAAGTATTTTCTTGAAAGAATAATGCCTGTATGTAATAAGTACGATATAAAAATGGCAATTCACCCCGATGACCCAGCTTGGAGCGTTTTCGGTTTGCCGAGAATTATCATTAATAAGCAGAATATACTTCGTATGATGAAAATGGTTGACGATGTGCATAACGGCGTTACTTTCTGTTCCGGTTCGTATGGAACAAACCTTGAAAACGATTTGCCCGATATGATTCGTTCATTAAAGGGAAGAATACATTTTGCGCACGTCAGAAATCTTAAATTTAATTCACCGACCGATTTTGAGGAGGCGGCACACTTGTCATCCGACGGTTCGTTTGATATGTACGAAATAATGAAAGCACTTTACGAAATCGGATTTGACGGTCCTATCCGTCCCGACCACGGAAGAATGATATGGGACGAAGTGGCTATGCCGGGTTACGGACTTTACGACAGAGCGTTGGGTGCGACATATCTAAACGGTTTGTGGGAGGCTATTGAAAAAAGTTCAAAATAACAAAAGTGAGGCTATAATAGCCCCACTTTTATTTTTCTTCATAGTCATTATTGATAAAACCTGAAATTTTGTCGATTGTTCTGATTGGTGCGTCTTGTGCGGTACCCCATTCCATATCTTTGTTGCGATAGTCGAATTTAAGTGTGAATTTATGTATATCCTGCTGTATTCTTGAAAGTTCAGTCTCTTGCTTTTCAAACAGGCAGGCAAGGAATTGAGCTGCTTGTGAGTCTTTTAATGATTTCGGCACTGTATCAACAAGCAATTTCATATGCTTTAAGCATACACCTTTTGATTTATTGAATTTTTCTTTAAACTTTTCGTCATTTGCCCACATATACAAAAGCACATCGGCATATCTTTCCATAGTGTGATTGATTTTGTCACACACAACACAGCCGTCCGATATACCGTCAAGCTTTTCGGAAAGTGCTTTTGAAAAATCAGCCAAGCCTGTTTTCTTAAAAAGACCGCCTTTTTGATTTTTTAAAGCCGACGCGGATTTTTTCAGCGTATCAAGCTTTTTGCGTATTTCCTCTAAATGTGTGTCAAGCACAAGCGACAGTGCAAGTTTGTTTGACATACCGAAAAGCATTGAACAGTGATGGTTGCAAAAGCCTTTTTCGTTTGATTCCATACGAAATTCAGGCTCCATCATTGCCGCACCGAGTGCGTAGTCAAGCGTTTCTTTTTCAAGTTTTTTCTCAAGTTCACAAAGCGGACATTCGCAGTCTGTATCGTAAACTTCATTTACCGGTATTGTATAAATTTGTTCTTTCATAAGTAATAAATCTGCCTTTCAAATAGCTATATTGCAGATAAAACCGCTGTGGTTTTGTCTGCAATGTTTTTTGGAGTGTGAGGTGCAACCTCACTGAAAATCATTTCCGGCGACCTGTGCGGCAGAAATGGCTTAAAATCTAAAGTTTCGACTTTGGAGGAACTTTGTGATTTTTTCTCTGAAAACACTCAAAAATTACATCTGTGATGTGATTTTTGGAGCTGTCGGCATTTTGTCGACAGACTCGGTTATATGGTTATTATAACACCTAAAAGACTGCCTTTCAAGGACAAAAACGAAAGTTGTATTCTGCAAATTCAAAAAGGTTATGATTTATTTGTGCAAAACGTCACATTTTTAACGAAAAAGTAACGTATTTCTGATAGTAAATGATAAAAAAATAAAAAAATCATTATAAATTCTTTAAAAAAAACAAAAAATATGTTATAATATATTCGTAAGTAAAATAGAAAACAATGTTACAAAATAACACTGTATAAAATTAAAAAATGTATTGGAGGATTTTTACCATGACAGAAAACAAGACAGTTCTTGCATGGCTTGAAGAAATGAAAGCTATGTGTCAACCTGACAATGTTGTTTGGATTGACGGAAGTGAAGAACAGCTTGAGGCTCTAAGAGCAGAGGCTGTTGAAACAGGTGAAATGATTAAACTAAATCAAGAAAAGCTTCCTGGATGTTACTATCACAGAACAGCTGAAAACGACGTAGCTCGTGTAGAAGACAGAACATTTATCTGTACTCCTACGGAAGAAGAAGCCGGCCCAATCAATAACTGGATGGCTCCTGACGAAATGTATGCAAAGCTAAAGAAACTATATACAGGTTCAATGAAGGGCAGAACAATGTACGTTATCCCTTATTCAATGGGTCCTATAGGTTCACCTTTCTCAAAGATCGGTATTGAGCTTTCAGACAGTATCTATGTTGTACTTAATATGGCTATTATGACAAGAATCGGTCAAAAGGTTCTTGATCAGCTTGGAAATGACGAAAACGCTGAATTCATCAAGTGTCTACACGCTAAGAAAGACGTAAATCCTGATGACAGATACATCGTTCAATTCCCACAGGATAACACAATTTGGTCAATCAACTCGGCTTACGGCGGTAACGTTCTTCTTGGTAAGAAGTGTTTCGCTCTAAGAATTGCATCATATCTTGGTAAGAACCAAGGTTGGATGGCTGAGCATATGCTAATTCTTGGTCTTGAAAATCCTCAAGGCGAAGTTAAGTATATCTGTGCTGCATTCCCATCAGCTTGCGGTAAGACAAATCTTGCAATGCTTATTCCACCGGAATACCTAAAGAACCAAGGTTACAAAGTATGGACAGTCGGCGATGATATTTCATGGCTAAACATCGGTCCTGACGGCAGACTATATGCTATCAACCCTGAAGCAGGTTTCTTCGGTGTTGCTCCTGGTACATCAGTAAAGACAAACTTCAATGCTCTTGAATCAACAAAGAAGAACACAATCTTCACAAACGTTGCTCTTAACAATGCAGACAATACAGTTTGGTGGGAAGGTCTTGACAAGAATCCTCCTGTTGATGCAACAGAATGGAAGGGTTCAAAGGTTAACGGTCCTGAATACTCTGCAGCAGGTAACAATCTTGCTCACCCTAACTCAAGATTTACAGCTCCGGCTATCAACTGCCCATGTATCTCATCTGAATTCGAAAACCCACAGGGCGTTCCTGTAGAGGCTATTGTATTCGGTGGCAGACGTGCTAAGTGTGCTCCGCTTGTATATCAATCAAGAGATTGGCAGCACGGTACATTCGTTGGTGCTACAATGGCATCAGAAACAACAGCAGCTGCTGCAGGTGCAGTAGGTGTTGTTAGACGTGACCCAATGGCTATGAAACCGTTCGTAGGCTACAATATGGCTACTTACTGGGGTCACTGGCTTGAAATGGGTAAGAAGCTTGGCGACAAAGCTCCGAAAATCTTCCACGTTAACTGGTTCAGAAAAGATGACGAAGGACACTTCATGTGGCCTGGTTTCGGTGACAATATGCGTGTACTTCTTTGGATTCTTAACAGATGTGCAGGTAAGGTTGACGCTGTTGAAAGCGAAATCGGTTACCTACCAAAGCCTGAAGATATCGACCTAACAGGTCTTGAAGACGAAAATGTTGATATTAAGGGTCTTCTTACAATCGATAAGCAGGTATGGCTTGAAGACGTTGCAAATATCGAAGAATATTTTGCACAGTTCGGAGATAAACTTCCGAAGGAAATGGCTGACGAACTTGCTAAGTTAAAGGCTAACCTTTCTAAGTAATTTTAATTACAGTGTATTAAGAATTTAAAAGCAGACAAAATCCTTATGGTTTTGTCTGCTTTTTTTGTTGACATTTATAGACACATAGGTTAAAATGTAAGTGTATAATATATACAGATTATTTATAGAAAAGAGGAGAAAATATGAAGAAAAAAGGTGTAATTATCGGTGTTATAATAGCGGTAATCGTAATTATAGCGGTAAGCATTATAGGAAGTTACAACGGACTTATAAGTTTAGAAGAATCGACCAACACGGCATATTCCGATATACAGGTTCAACTTCAAAGACGTATGGATCTTGTACCGAACCTTGTTAATACGGTAAAGGGATATGCGGCACACGAAACAGAAGTGTTTACTGCAGTTTCTGATGCTCGTGCAAAACTTGCCGGTGCGGGAACGGTTGAGGAGGCAAGTGAGGCAAATGAAGAACTTTCATCGGCACTTAGCAGATTGATTGCAATTTCGGAATCATATCCGGAATTAAAGTCAAACGAAAACTTCTTGTCACTTCAAGATGAACTTGCAGGTACGGAAAATCGCATAGGTGTTGCAAGAAAGGATTATAATGACGCCGTTCAAAAATATAACGTAAAAATACGTTCATTCCCTACAAACATATTTGCAAATATGCTTGGTTTTGAAAAGAAACAGCAGTTTGAGGCAGACAGTGCGGCACAATCTGCTCCTTCTGTAAGTTTTGATTGATATGAGTAGGGGGAAGATACGTTTCGCGGCATTAATTTCCGCAATATTTGTTTTATTTATAAATATTTGTGCGTTTGCGAAGGTTGATATACCGAATCATACGGATAGATTTTTTATAAATGACTATGCGAATGTTATTGACAGTGAAACAGAGGATTATATATTTGAAAAAGGTAAGGCGTACAATGCTAACGGCGGACCGCAAGTTGTTGTTTTGACAATGGAAAGTATAGACGGAAACGACCTTGAAGACTTTTCGATTGAAACGGCGAGAAAATGGGGGATTGGCGATAAAGACGCGGATAACGGAGTTCTTATTCTCCTTGTTATGGATAGTCGTGATATTCGTATCGAAGTCGGTTACGGACTTGAGGGCGTTTTAAATGACGGTAAGTGCGGTCGATTTATCAGAAATGCAACAGATTCTTTGTCGGCAGGTGATTACAGCGAGGGTATTAAGCAGATTTATGATTCGGTAATCGGCGAACTCGAAGACCCGACACCCGATGAAGAAGATGATGATGACACTATGGTTGAAATAATGACATATGTAGTGTTTTTCATAGTTTTAGCGATTGTGGTATTTATCACTAATATCAAAGGACGTGGCGGACGTGGCGGACATGGCGGCTATCGTAGCGGCGGCGGTTACTATGGCGGCGGATTTTCCGGCGGAAGCAGCAGCGGAGGAGGCGGATTCTCCGGCGGCGGCGGAAGTTTCGGCGGCGGCGGTGCCAGCGGTAAATTTTAATATTGAATCAGATGTCGAGAAATTAGTTCGGATTTTGTGAAAATGAACTCATCGGCGTACGTTGGTACGTTAGAGTTTATTTTCGCAAAAAGTGCACAGGCAAGCCGTATATCGAAGATAGGCTTGCCTGTTATTTGTTATAGCTATAAATTAAGTTGTAAATATAAAAAATAATGCTTTGCACGCTCCGGACAATTTGTCGACAGTCTGAAAGGGTGTTAATATAACACCATTTTGTGTTAATTAAAAAATCAAAAAAAATTTTTCAATTTAATGCAACCTTTTGGTGTGCTGAAAAGTATTATATATGAAAGGAAAAATAATCCGATAAATTTAAAAAGGAGGAAAAAGTTATGAAAAAATTATTAGCGGTAGCGTCAGCGTTGGCTCTTACTGTATCGGCAGTATCACCGGCAGTTTTAGCCGCTGAAACGTTAGCCACACAGCAAACAGAAACATCTGCAAGAGAGAATATGCAGAAAATATTGGAAAGCGTTAAACAGAGAGTTGAAATTCCGAGTGAGTGCAGTGAATTTTCGAGCAGAACAGAGGAACAGTACGGCGAAAAAGTTTATAACTTTACATGGAATGAAAAAGACGGAAACAAGAGTGTTAATATAACTTGTACGGCAGACGGAGTTATAACCAACTATTCAATTCTCGGTTTTAAATCTGATGATAAAAATAACACACCGAATTTACCGAAAATTAGCGAAAGTGATGCAAAAAAGACGGCGGAAAACTTCTTAAAACAAATTAATCCCGATTTTCCATATGAAATAAAAATTTATGGAAGCAACGGCAGTATTTTTGGTAACGGATATACATTCTATATTAAAACTTATGTAAACGGTGTATTGTTCACGAACGGAAACGGCTCGGTTAATATTGACGGTACAGACGGATATGTAATGGGTTTTGATTTGGGCTATATACAAGCGGATTTTCCGTCAATCAATAATGCGATAAGCGTTGATGAGGCAAAAAAAGCGTACAGTGATAAACTCGGACTTGAGTTGGTTTATCGTACATATGTTGACGAGGACGGTAACGTGTTAGCTTATCCTGTATACACACAGGAATACGACTACGACAAATACATTAATGCACTTACGGGTGATGCGGTTGATGTTACAAATTACAGATATTTCATCGGCAACAAATCTGAAAGTGCAAATGATGCAGCAGCAGACGGCGGACTTACCGAACAGGAAATAAAAGAGCTTGACAATATAGAGGGACTTATTTCAAGAACCGCTTTGGAAAATAAATTAAAGTCGAACAAGCTTTTGTCAATCCCTAAGAATATAAATACAGACAGCATTTCTTTATATAAAAATTATGACGATGAATATACATATGCTGTATCAATGTCAAATGACAAGTGCAACATATATACTTCTGTTGATGCTAAAACAGGTGAAATAAAGTATTATTCACGTTGGGGAGAAGATGACAGTGAGGTAAAAAATAATGATGATTCGGCTTTAAAGACACTTGCAGGCGATAAGGCAAAAGAATACAAATATGATGAAAATTCACATCAGTATATCCGATATGTAAACGGTATTAAGGTAACAGGCGACTATGCTAACGTGACAACAAACAACGGCGTACTTACTGATTTCAGGATGAATTATACCGACACCGAATTTCCGTCAATCGAAAATGCAATGAGCAAGGAAGATGCTGAAAATATTTTGTTTGACGTAAAGGATTACAGCATTGTATATATGCAGAATTATACTGACAACACAAGAGAGATTATCCCTGTATACACAATAGATACAGAAAATATCAATCCGTTTACAGGTAAGTTTGTTGACTATCAAAACAAAGAAATTACGGAGAATGCAAGCAGTAAACTTGAATATTCGGATATAGACGGTCACTATGCCGAAAAGTATATCAAAGAGCTTGCTTATTACGGAATAGGCTTTGAGGGCGGTGAATTTAAGCCTGACGAAAAGATTACTCAAAAGGATTTTCTTGCACTTTTGATGAGTATAAACGGTAACGATATAATCGTATTGAAAAACAATTTGGAACAGGCAAATTGGGTGTACAGAAATTCAACACAAAACAGTATTATTTCGGAAGATGAACGTGATGACGAAGCGGCAGTAACTCGTGAGGAGGCTGCTGTGTATATGATTCGTGCAATCGGTGCTGAAAATTACGCGAAATATAACGATATTTACGTTACACCGTTCAATGATGTTACGGAAAATAAGGGATATATCGCATTGCTTTCGGCTATGGGAGTGTTAAGCGGTGACGGTAACGGTAATTTCAATCCAAACCGTGAAATGACAAGAGCGGAAAGTATAATTATGATTTATAATTATTTAACCAGATAAAAAATAAGAAGTGGCAAAATATTTTTGCCACTTCTTTAGTTATAATTTCTATTTGCTATTTTGATGACGGTGTCGGAAGATACGGGATAATTTTATTTGCAAATTCAGCCATATTCATTGTTTGTAAATATACCTTACCCGGACCGGTAAGAGTTGTAAGGAACAGTCCTTCACCGCCGAACAACATATTTTTAAAGCCCTTTACTGTTTCAACGTCATATTTGACGGTTGATTCAAAAATCGCAACACTGCCTGTATCGACTTTAAGTTTTTCGCCTGCAGCAAGGTCGATTTCTTTAACTGAACCGTCAAGCTCAATGAAAGCAGTACCGTTTCCGGAAAGCTTTTGAAGTACAAAGCCTTCACCGCCGAACAAGCCTTTCTTTATGCCGCTTGTTATATATGTTGAAAGTTCAACACTTTGCTCGGCACACAAAAAAGCTGATTTTTGACAAATAAATTCTTTGTCGGAAGAAATGTGAAGTTCTTTGATTTCTCCGGGAAAAGATGAGGCGATTGTGATAGATTGGTTCGGTGCCTCGGCGGTGTATGTAGCCATAAACAATGACTCACCGCTGAACATACGTCCAAGACCTTTCATAAATCCGCCTTTCATATTGGTGTCCATTTTTACTTTGTCCGACATCCATGTCATACCGCCCGATTCGGTATAAATGCTTTCGCCTTGTTCAAGGTCGATTGTTACGGCAGGAAGAATATTTCCCCAGATTGTAGTTTTCATAAAAATTACCTTTCCTTTCTGTATGAAATAGCTCAGTGACTTTAGTGATATTCAAATTATATCATAATATTCCTATTTTAAATATATCTTTTTTATTACAATTACACAAAGCGAGTTTTGTAAAATTGTCGTTAAAACTTGCAAAAGTAACGAAAAAGTGATAAAATAGATTATATACATTATGTTGTAGTTTATATATAAAAAAAATACAAATTGTAGTTACGAATGGAGATAAAAATATGCTTAGATATTTCACAGCGGGAGAGACACACGGTAAGTGTCTTACAGTTATAATCGAAGGTATGCCGTCAGGTGTTGAGATAAGCCTTGATGAGATAAACGAACAGCTTGCAAAGCGTCAGCAGGGCTATGGCAGAGGCGGACGAATGAAGATTGAAAAAGATACTGCCGAAATTCTTTCGGGTGTGAGAGGCGGAGTGACTCTCGGAAGTCCTATCGCAATTAAAATCGAAAACAGAGATTGGGCGAATTGGGAAAGTATAATGGGTACTGAAACGGCGAATAACGAAAAGTCTGTCGAATGCCCAAGACCGGGACACGCAGACCTTACCGGAGGTATGAAGTACAATCACAGAGATTTGAGAAACGTGCTTGAAAGAGCAAGTGCCCGTGAAACTGCAGCAAGAGTGGCTGTCGGCGCACTCGTAAGACAGGTTTTAAAACCGTTTGGAATAGAATTTTTAAGCCATGTTAAGAGAATAGGCGAAGTTGAAGATACAGCTGATTTTACTGCGGCAGATTTCTTTGAAAAAGTAAAAAATTCACCTGTTGGGTTTGGCGATGAAAATGCCGCTCAAAAGGCTATGGAATACATAGACAAAATCAAGGCAAGCGGTGAAAGCGTAGGCGGAATAGTGGAAACTATCGTAAAAGGTGTGCCTGCCGGGTTGGGAAGTTATGTTCATTACGACAGAAAACTTGATGCAAACCTTGCTTTCGGTGTTATGAGTGTACAGGCTATCAAGGGCGTTGAAATCGGTATGGGCTTCGGTGTGAGCGAAATACCGGGTTCAAAGGTACATGATGAAATCGAATATTCGGACGACTTCCACAGACTTACCAACAATGCCGGCGGTATTGAGGGCGGTATGTCAAACGGTGAGCCGATTATTGTTAAGGCGGCAATGAAACCGATACCTACTTTGTATAATCCGCTTAGAACAGTCAATATTGACGATAAATCGGAGCATAAGGCAACTGTCGAACGTTCCGATGTGTGTGCTGTACCGGCTTGTTCGGTTGTCGTTGAGGCGGTAATCGCATTTGAAATCGCAAAGGCGTTTTTGGATAAATTCAGCGGTGACTGTATGGCTGACGTAAAGGCATATTACGATGTATATATGAACAGAATTAAGAATTTCTAAAATCAAACGTAGGGCAAATAAACCATGAGAGGTGGTGAGGGATTTTTGACCGAAAATGATTTGATTAAAAAGTGTAAAAAAGGTAGCCGAGAAGCTTTTAATATATTAGTTTCAAATTACCAACAGCAAGTTATAAATATCGCTTACGGAATGCTTTCAAATCAAGAGGATGCATATGACGCGGCACAGGAGGTATTCGTAAGGGTGTATAAAAGTATAGAGTCATTTAAGGAGCAATCTTCCTTTACCACGTGGCTTTATAGGATAACTAAGAATGTTTGCTCTGATATTCTGAGAAAACGTCAGAAACATTCGGGTGTAATAAGTATTAATCAGGCGATTGACGAAAAGAAAGATATGGATATTAGGGACGAAAGTCCTACACCGGAAGAAAATATGGAAATATCGGAACGTCAGAGAGCTGTACGTGAGGCGATAAGCGAACTCAAAGAAGAATACAGAACTGTAATAACACTATGCGATATTGAGGGATTGAGTTACGATTACATAGCTGAGGTACTCGGAATACCGTCGGGAACGGTTAAGTCGCGAATTAATCGTGCGAGAAGTGCATTAAAGAAAAATTTAATGAATAAACGGGAACTTTTTTGATATTTCTTACGTCTAATATATTGTAAAAAGAAATTAATGAAAATTTAAAGAAAGGGGGAGTAAAAATGAATTGTGATAAATTTAACGAATGCTTGGACAACTATGAAAATTTGAGTGACGAAACAAAGCAGAAAATGGATAAACACGCATTGGAATGTGCAAATTGCAAAAGTGAACTTGAATTTATGCGTTCAATTATTTCAACGGCTAAATCTCTCCCTGACATAAATGTTCCTGTGGATTTTATGGAGAAATTAAATGTCCGCATAGATGAAGAGGAAAAGAAAAAAGCACGAATAACAAGACGTGTAATGCGTAATGTTCGCCGTAATTGGAAACAGTATACTGCGGCTGCGGCTTGCTTTGCGTTGGTAGCTGTTGTAACGGCTAACAGCAATATGTTCGTCGATAAGATGAACGGAAATGATGACGGTGTTATTCAAGAGGAAACAGTCGTGACTGACAGTGACGGAAATGCTGCCGTAAGTACGACAGCACCGGCAGTGGCTGCTCAAGACAATGCGGAAGAAAATCAACCGACAGTATTTGAAGAAACGGTTGAAAACACTATTCCCGAAAATAAAACAGCGAAAAGTACATCATCGCTTGCAACGGCAAAGCCGCAAACAAGTGTGAGTACAAATTCGGTAAAAAGCAGTGTGGTTGCAAATAACAGTAAATCCACATCTGCTCCGTCTGTAAGTCCAAAGGTACAAAATAATGCGGTACCGTCTGTTTCTGCAGAACCTGAAAAGTCGGACGAAGGTGCGGTTTCGCAGAAAACAACTGCTGAGGTTGCTGATAATTCAAACGATATTCAAGCTTATTCACAAGATGACGGAATAGCGATTGCAAGTATTGATGTTCAGTCGGACGATCGTTCCGTATATGACGGAACTGCTGACAATATCAATAATTCAAGAACAGTAAAATCAAGTGTTGAAGATGATTATTCGCTTGCGGGCGGAGCCCAAATCGCATACGGCAGATACTATAAGTTGGATAAAGACGGCAATCCGATTGAAGCCCCAGAAGAAAATAAACCTATCGGTTCAATCGTAATTTCCGCAAAAGACGCAGACGAGGCGTTAAGCGTTATAAGACAATATTCATACGATGAAGACGGTGAATTTTATACAACGAGTTCTGACAGATTGACGTCAATGCTTTCAGTATTATCCGTTCAGGGAATCGGTTACAGTAACTATACACCTGCTTATGAGGGTGAAGTAACATTTAAACTTGTTATAAGTTAATATAAATGCCTTTCACGACAGCATTATCTGTTGTGGAGGGCATTTTTGTTTGGAAAAACAGAACAAAAAAATCGGACTGTCAGTCCGATTTTTTGATATGTCTAAGAAATAAGTTGTTTTAAAACGCCGAATGATAAAAGCGACATTATAAGTCCTGCAGTAAGTACACCTAAAAAGATAAACAAAAGTGATTTTTTAGGTTTCATACCGAATAATACTGCGATAAGACTTCCTGTCCAAGCACCTGTACCCGGCAGCGGAATGGCTACAAAAAGGAATAAGCCGAGATAGCCGTATTTTTCGATTTGAGCCGATTTTGAAAGTGCTTTCTTTTCAAGCCAATCGGGAATTTTGTGAAAGCGTTTACTTTTTTTCATCCACGCAAATATCTTTTCAATAAACAGCAATATGAACGGTATCGGGAGCATATTACCCAGTACTGCGGCAATGTATGATGGGAAGAAACTCATTTTCATAAGTCCTGCCGCAAGAATACTTCCTCTAAGCTCCAACAACGGTACCATTGATACAAGAAAAACAATTAATTCCTTTGATATTTTTCCTGAAAGTGCTGTGACAATAGATTGTACAATAGAATCCATAAAACTTCTCCTTAAAATAAAAATTACAGAATTCATTATACACTATATTTTTCTAAAATGCAATTATTACTATATCAAATTAATGTAAAATCTTTGAAATTTGTTTGTATAGTACGAATGTTATGATTGATAACAACAGTGCTTTTATTAAATTAAACGGAATTGCTCCGTATAAAACATATCCCAAAGTGTTTGTTATAAGCGGATTAGCCTTGCCGCAAAGCGATATAATTTGCTCCATAGGCATAACGTTTGTATAGAACGGTATCAAGATAAAGTAGTTTGCAAGTCCGCCTACGATTGCCATTGCTATTGCACCGAGAACAAGACCTAAAACAGCACCTTTTCTTGTTTTGATACGCTTGTAAATAAGTGATGAAACAAATACAAGTGAACCGCTTGCAAGGAAGTCGGCAAGTTCACCGACACCGCCTGTGTCTGTTCTTAGCAGGTGTAGAGCCGCTTTGATGAATGCTATCGCAATACCGGTAACAGGACCGTATGCAAATCCGCCTATCAAAGCAGGTAAAGTTGAAAAATCAAACTTTAGAAACGGCGGCATAAACGGGATAGGAAATTCTAAAATCTGCATAAGTACAATAGATATACCCGACAGTATTCCTACACTTGCGATAAATTTCGGTGTAAACCTTGTTTTGTTTTGAACATTGTTGATTGCTTCCATAATTAAAAAGCCTCCTAAAAATTTATTTTGTATCTTTAGGAAAAGTTCTTCGCATAAATTTTGTCTTGACACTATGAATGGGAAATAAAAAAGCCCCATAGCATAGCTACAGGGCAAACCATACACAAAAAAACATCTTCTTCCGTCCGGACTTTAACCGTCGGTTTTGGAATTTCACCAAATCAGCCTACTGTACTGAGTAGGGTCGTGGACTTTAACCACCGGTAGGGAATCGCACCCTGCCCTGAAGATACACTCACTTATATTATACACGTTTTTTTCAATTTTGCAACTGTTTTTTTAAATTTATCAGTTTGTCTGCTTTGAAAATCCTCAAAAATTACATCATAAAATGTGATTTCGTGAGTTGTTGACAGATTATTGACAGGTTCAAACTGCAATGCTCTGTAACAAAAATGTAATGTCGAAAAGGAAGAAAAATACTCAAAAATTATTGCATCGTACATCAGTGTACGGTGTATAATTTAAGTATGAATAGATACATAAATATAATAAATTCTTTAGAAAATATTTTTGAGGGAATAATATAATTTTAGGAGGGAAAATCATGAAATCTAAAAAATTATTATCAATCATACTGGCGTTGGCAATGATGTTTTCTGTGTTGCCTGCAAGTACCGTTTTGGTACATGCCGAGGCAATTACGGAAACAATTTCCGCAGACACAACATGGAATGACGGTGATACGGTAGGCGGTGTTACAATATCAGGCGGAACCGTGACAATAAACGGTAATGTCGGTATCACGGCGGCAATTACTATCAAAGGCGATGTTACATTCACGGGTGGCGGAACGCTTAACAGAATGAGTACATCGGGAAATTTGATAAAAGTTGTAAGCGGAAGTCTTACACTTGGCAATGTTACAATAGACGGTAACAACGTGATAATTTCTGACAGTGGGGCAGCAGCTGCGATTAATATGGCCGGCGGTACTGTTATAATGAATGATGGGGCAAAGATTACAAATCATAAAAGAACCAGCGGTTATGGACCCGCAGTGTATATGGACGGCGGTAATTTTAAAATGAAGGGCGGCACAATTTCGGGTTGCGAAAGCAGAAATTACGGTGGTGCTATATATTTAGATGGCGGTAGCTTTGAAATGAACGGCGGTATTATTGAAAATAATAAGACGACACTTTCAAGTGCCGGATATGGTGGAGGAGCGTTTTATGTAAGAGATGCTACTCTTATTATAAATGACGGTCTTATACAAAATAATTCGTCAAATTCCGGCGGCGCAATCTATAATACATCATTCGGTACAACGATAATAAACGGCGGTGTGATAAAGGGTAACACGGCGGTAGGCGATTCACCAAGTGGTTCTGCAATTTTTCATAGTTGTAAAACAACAGGAGAGGCTACATTGCAAATAGGCGGTAATGCAAATATTAATGTAGGAAATGATATTTATTTGATGTCTGATTCATCTGCTACTAAATATGTTGAAATAACATCTTCAATAAAAAATCCGTTAATACTTACGGTAGAGGGCGAATCAGAAGGCAGAGTTATTGCTGATGCGGCAGAAGGCGTTGTGCTTACATACAATGATATGGCAAAGATTGGAGTTAGCAACAGCTCTTACGCATTGAAACTTGAGGATAATAAAATAAAGCTTACTCAAACATCAAGCGGAGTAACAACATTTCCTGTTTATCTCGGCTATGATGCAAACAATGGTACAAATGCACCGGACGGTAGCAGTGCCGAAATAGTTGCGGGCGACAGTGCAACTTTTACAATAAGTGACAGTGTGCCGACAAGAACAGGGTATGATTTTCTTGGTTGGGCGACAGATAAAGATGCAACATCAGCAGAATACCGTTCGGGTGGCAGTATTACAATAAGTTCCAATACAACACTATATGCAGTTTGGAAAAAAATATCGACTTTTGAAACAAATGAATTTACACAACCGCTTACAATAACAGGTTGGACATACGGTGAAACAGCAAATACACCGACAGCAGAGGCAAAATACGGAACACCTAAATATACATATTCAACTGCGGCAGACGGGAAATATAACGACATTGTTCCGACAGATGCGGGAACATATTATGTAAAAGCAACGGTTGAAGAAACAGATAAGTATACAGGACTTGAAAGTGACGCAGTTGAATTTGTAATAGAAAAGAAAATACTTACAAATGACAACATAACAAAAATAGCAGACCAAACATATACGGGTGAGGAGATTAAACCTGTTATTGAGGTCAAAGATGGGGATAAAATTCTTGTACTTGATACAGATTATACAGTGGCATATGAAAAAAATATAAAAGCATCTGAAGAGGCAAAAGCTAAAGTTGAGATGATTTCAAATAATTATAAAGGAACACTTGAAAAATTATTTACAATATTGCCGAAAACAATAAATTCTGCAATAATACTGACTGCACCTGTTAAAAATGAAGTACCGCAGACAGAAATAGAAACAGACGAATATACAGCAACGGTAGCTTGGTCGCCGGAAGTTACGGATAAATTCGGATATAGTACGGTTTATACCGCAACAATAACAATTACACCAAAAGCAAATTATACTGTAAAAGGCATTGCAGAAAATGGTTATACCGTAAGCGGTGCACAAACAGTCACAAATGAGGCAGACTCTACGACAATAACTGCTGTATATGCGGCAACCGGTAGTAAGAGCAGTGGCGGTAGCGGCAGTACAAAACGTTATACAGTTTCGTTTAACACAAACGGCGGTAATAAGATAACGAGTCAGACTGTTGCAAAAGATAATTCAGTCAAAGAACCGACTGCTCCGATAAAAGAAAACTTTGAATTTGCGGGATGGTATACTGATAAGGAACTTACAACAAAGTACGATTTTACGGAAAAAGTAACAAAAAGTTTTAAACTTTACGCAAAGTGGACTGAACAGAAACAGGAAAACGGCGGAAGTGAAGATGTCGTAAATAATAATAGCGGAAATGAAAATAAAGAAAGTTCAAATACAATAGTTTTGACAATCGATGAACATGACGCACTCGTTTACGGAACAACAAAGACAAATGATGTTGCTCCAAAGGTTGTGAATGACCGTACAATGTTGCCTGCTCGTTTTATTGCGGAAAATCTTGGCGCAACAGTTGAATGGGACGGCGAAAAACAACTTGTAACAATCACAGGTAAGAATGAAAAACAAGAGGATGTAACAATTCTTATCACAATCGGCTCGGATTATGCAAAAGTAAACGGTGAGGACGTTAAACTCGATAGTCCTGCTTTTGTTGAAAACGACCGTACATATACACCGATACGTTTCATCTCGGAAAATCTGGGTGCAACGGTTGAGTGGAATGAAACAGAACAAACTGTTACAATTCAAAGAGTTAAATAAATAAGAAATAGCAGCTGATTTTTCAGCTGCTATTTTAATGTTGAAATATCTTACAATGAATGAGGTGACAATGCAATGTCAAGCACTTGCTGAACAGTGAGTGCTTTTTGTATGAAATAAATAAAAAAAGCGATAACCGAAGTTATCGCTTTAATTGGTACAGACAACGCGCATCTTAACATAAACAATACAAAATTGTGGGTATGTGTTGTTGTATATAATACGCAAGACGCCGTAAATACAAATATTACGGCTAAAAGGTAATTGGCTTAATGTAGTGGCTTATACGCCTATTATGCCTGACGGAACTTTTTTTGATAAAGGCACTGTTGATAATTATATGAACTCTTTAGTGAAAGAGGCATATGAAAAAAACGGAAATGTTACAAATGAAGAATTAGAAATGCTTGATAAAAAAGGTATGCAAGTGGGCGACAAATATGTTCACGGCATTTTTGCAGGTGTTGACGGTGATGAAAAAGATTATCATAAGCCATACAGCGCAGAGGATAGAGGCAAACTTATGCACTTTTCGGGTAAGTATGGTGCTATTAATATTGCCAAAAGAGGGACTGATAATTTAAAAACAAACCCGAACGAAGAACAATCAGATTCAGACGAAAGAGAAGAATATCTAAATCAACAAGTCGATATGTCGGAATACAGAACAATACAGATGTATCGAATAATGCCAAAAGCGAAAAAATCAACAGTCAAGCACCTAATACAGATAAAAATACGAATACTACGCAGACTGATAATGCAATAAAAAGTATTGAAATTTCAGAAGAAGATAAGATACCGGGTTTATTACAGGACGAATACTCTGACCTTTTGCCTTTAGAGGACGGAACAGCGTTAGATACTCTTGGCAGTGCTATTGGTGTGCCTATAAAGATTGTACCAACGATAAGTAATGACGCAAACGGTTGTTATTACAAGGGCGTGATTTATATTTCATTGTCTGCCGATGACAAGGTTATGACTGTTTTTTCACATGAATTAACTCATTATCTTGAAGATACGCTCGATTATACAGAATACAAGAAATGTGTACTCGGCTTTATTCAAAAAAACACCGATAAAAGTATTGATGAACTTGTAAAAGAAAAGGTTGATACTTACGCTAAATCGTCAATAAATTTAACATACGAAGAGGCTACAAGAGAAATTGTAGCCGACTATACTCAAAATATTCTTAAAGACGCTGACGCAGTTATGGAGTTCGTTGATAGTATAGAAAATAAAGAGCAAAGACGAGGTGTTATACGCAGATTGCTTGACGCTATCAAGGAACTTATAAATAAGATAAAGGCAAAATTCAGCAGTAAACATTCTCAAATGCAAGACTTACAAAAAACACATGATTTACTTGAAAATATGCTAAAAGAGACGACAGAAAATACGGAGAGCGACACTGGAAGTGAAACAAGATATTCGTTTGGCGGTAATAAGGCAGAAACCGCAAATATTACTCAACTTTCTCGTGCAAAAGAAATGGAACTCAACGGCGAAAAAACAGAAACAATACGACCAAAAACAGGTTGGAGCAGAGGTCTTGACGGAAAATGGCGATTTGAGATTGACGACTCTAAAATGGAATTTGATAAAGGTGGAATTACAAGCAATCCTGACGTGGCAAGAAAAAAGGAACTTGAAATGAAATTTATAAATGGCACAATCACCGAGCAAGAACAATCAGAACTTAACGGTCTTATAAATACTACAAAAGAGGTAAGAAAACCGTCTGTACTTCAAGATTATATAAAGCACGATGAATTGTTTCGAGCTTATCCATTTTTGAAAACGGTAGATGTTGAATTTGATACATCAATGCAAAAAGGTGAACACGGAAAATATACTCCAAGTTTAAATACAATAACATTAAACGCATACGACAGTTCAAATCAGGATAAGAGTACACTTATACATGAAATTCAACATGCAATACAGCATTATGAAGGCTTTGCGACAGGGGCAAACGTTGAATATTGGAAAGTAAAAAACGGTCAAGATATAGAAAGTCTTGAGCGAGAAATAAGAAAAAATTCAAGGGTTTTGGAATTTTATCAAGACGCGGCGAATAATGTTTTTGACAAGTTAGTAGATTTTGATGATTTTGAGAATAAGACAGGGCTTGATTTTATAAACCTATTTGACGAGGATAATATGAAAAAATCGAAAGCATACTTAAAAGAAAAACTGCCGGAAGGTCTTTATGAGGTAAGTGAGGAATACATTGACGAAGGAAAAGAATATGCAGAAAAATATATAAGTTTAATGAAAAAGTTAAGAACTCTTAAGGAGCAAACTGCGATGGACTTATATAAAAACACAGCAGGTGAAATCGAGGCACGAGATGTACAAAACCGCATGAATATGACTGAGGAAGAACGCAAGAACACTTTTCCTGAGAGTATGAAAAAGAATGGTGATGTTGTGTTTGCCAATAAAAAAACAGGTAATTATAACATTTCAATCAATGAAGATGTAATTGGCAGTTTCGGTATAAAAAGTATTCAAGACTATGTCAATGTACAACGCAGTGTAAAAAATACGCTACTTAACGAAGGTTTCTTTAGTGATGAAGGAGCTAACTATATAAAAATCAAGTATTTTTTGAAAAAAATAAAATTTAGTTAGCTGAGAATGAACATTGAAAACATATAAATAATTGTGAATTTTGTGGCACGCTAAATAAACCCTCTGTGGAAGGTAATTCGCAAAAGGTAATTTATGTTAGGTTATACCAAAAGTTCTGGATTAAATGGTTGTCCTGTGCTTAAGATATGATAGATAACTCTTAAGAGTTTTCTGATACAGTGACCTTGAGCACATCTGTGACCTTTGCCTTCATTTAACTTTTTGGTGTAATAGGCATGGAAAACTTCGTTGTTACTGATAACAGGTAAAATAATCTGATACAAAGTTTTTCTAAGATATTTAGAGCCTTTCTTTGTAATGGCTGTATGCTGTGCCGTAAATTGACTGGATTCGTAGTGATATGGAGCAACACCTGCAAATTTGATGATTTGAGATGCCTTTGTATAATTGCAAATCTCTCCTAATTCTGATATAATAGAAGTACCGGAAAAATGTGATATTCCCGGTATGGTGAGGATAGGAGAGTTGTTTTTGAGGGAAAACTCTTCTATCCTTTTGTCTATCTCAGAAATTTGTTTTTTCAATAATTCAATTTGGCTTACAAGATGTCTGATTTGAATTTCTTCAGCGACAGAAGGTATGCCAATAGAAGACTTGGCAATAAGTTTTAGTTGCTCAGCAGATAGGGAAATTCGTTTTCCTTTTCCTTTGAATTCAAAACATTTACGGATACTTCGTATATCAGCATTTGCAATTGCTTTGGCAGAAGAGAATATTTTTAAAATATTCATATATACAATCCCATATTTAGAATGAAACAGAGAGTTGAATTCGGGAAATACAATATCAATGCATTTTTGAAGACGATTTTTGTATGTGTTTAACTCTTCTTTCAGATTATGATGATGGCGGGTTAATTGTTTCTGCTCGTAGAGGTCAAAACGATTTAACTTTGTAACACGATAAGGTTTATTGCGGTGATTAGAGGAAATCACATCCCAGATGGTGAGAGAATCAAGATGGTCGTTTTTAGTAATACCGCCTTGTAATTTTCTTGTAAGATCAGTGGTTGTAGGATTAATCAGGGCAACGGTATATCGTCTGTCAAGAAGATACTTAAGTAAGGCAAAGTGATAATGACCTGTATCTTCCATGCCGATAAGAAGTTCTGATTTAGTATAGTTGTTTAATTTTTGGATGAGAAACAAGAAACCTTCCAGATTATTAGAAAAATCAGAAGGAGATAAAAGTATTTCACCTGAGCTTTTATTAATTATGGAAAAAGTGTGTTTGTTTTTACCAATGTCAATTCCGACTAAAATCATGATAATACATTCCTTTCAAAAAAATATGTAATGTGTTTATCCACAACACTTGTTCCGTAAAACCTGGTACAAGATACGAATTCAAAGACTCATCTAACTAATCATTACTAAGAAACAAGGCGTGGTAAGAACCTCCTTCAAGTAGTCAAAGCCACAGACAGAAATACAAATCCACATCACATGTTTATATAATACCAATGTATCAAACCGTAATCAACCACGGATTAAAAGGTTGATAGAAAGGAGAAAGGTATAATGTAAATGACCGTTAGATGAGTCTTTTTTACATTATACCAGGAAGAAGTCGTACAGTTATAAACAGAGATAGCGGCATGGTTATACAAATAACCCCAAGAGGTATAAAGGAAACATTTGGCGAGAAAAATTTTTATAAGCTTGGACGAAAAATCAAAATCGCAAAGTTGGCAGTGGTAAGGGATTTGCCGGATATAATTAAAAGAGGCAAATTATTAACAGATAATGTGGAAAATGTGCATAACCCGAATAGCGCTGTAAAATATGCTTATACAGAATCAACTGCAATTATAGACGGTCATCCGATAACAATAAACATAGATGTAAGAAAGTCGCCAGACAAAAATATTTTTTGGGTACATAAAGTAGATTTTGCGCAAAAAAATAACGGAGTTCCCAGCCAAGAAAAATCACTTGACATGGGGTTCAGTTACTCCGTTAGTGATAGTATACCCCAAAATAATTCAAATGTCAAGTATTCTTTTGGCGGTAAAAATTCTAAAATCGCAGATATAGGGTTATTGCAAAAAGCTGAAACCTTAGAGAAAGACGGGGCAAGTGCAGAAGAAATCAGAAAAGTAACAGGTTGGAGTAGAGGATTAGATAACAAGTGGAAGTTTGAAATTGACGATAGCAAAGCTAAATATAAGGAAGAAAAAATACGTTTAGGCAAAGCTGTAAACTTAAATGAAGTTCTTGAACACGAGGACTTATTCAAAGCATATCCCGATTTGAAAAAAGTAAAGGTCAAGGAAATATCGGATTTAGACGCAAGAGGGGTTTATTCGCCTAATTTCGATTGTATATTCATAAGCGAAAATTTGCCAACACAAGAAAAATTAAAATCGCTCATACACGAAGTACAACACGCAATACAAGTGAGAGAGGGATTTGCAGTCGGCGAAAGTCCTGATAACGAAAACAGAAACCGAAGCGCAGGAGAAATCGAGGCTGACGACGTTAAGTCAAGACAAAGTATGAGTAAAGAAGAACGGCTTAATACATTTCCTGAAAGTATGAAACCTACTCAAAATGCGGACGTTGTATTTTGGGAGAATGGGAAAGGTACAAACAAAACAAAGTTTTCGTTAAAGGGCAATTCAGACAATGAGAACTCTAATATAGGCGAAAAAGATGTTGAGGCGATACAGTCAATAGCTCGAAAAAGTATATACGATTTTTCTGATGAAGATATGAAAAAAACAAAAAAATAGCGGAAAGATATTATTCCGAAATGAAAGAAAAGTCACCATTTTTTAGAGCTTGGTTTGGCGATTGGAGAGCAAATGATAAAACGCCAGTACATGTGGTAACTGAAAAAGATAATTCACGAGGTGTACGCAAAAATATAGATACAGGTTGGGATATAAATGTGTCTGGCAAAGTGTTTAATGAAACGAAAGGGCATAAAGGTCCTAAAAATGTTAGTGCTGTATCACATCTTGATTACATAAACAGCATTGTAGAGAGTGCTATATTATTTGATAGCTATACGATACCAAACACAAATGCAAAATCAAATAATTCAATGATGATGCACAGTCTTTATGCCATTTCAAATATAGGAAATGAAAATGAGTTGGTAAAGCTGTATGTTGAGGAATTAAATAATATAAATAGTAACGGAACGATAAAACGGGCATATCAATTACAGAATATAAATAAAATTCCGTTGGAAAGTAAAAGGTTCAGCAATAATAGCTTAGCCTCATCAGACCAACGGAATAACTATACTATATCAGAATTACATGCACTTGTCAAGCAACATGACAAAAATTTCAAACCTACAGAGGCAAGCAAGGTTGTAAATGAGGACGGAACTCCGAAAGTGGTATATCACGGAACAGATAAGGGGGGCTTTTATGTGTTTGACCCTAAAATGTCTGACGATAGAATTTCTTTGTTTTTTTCTGATAGCAAAGTGACATCAAATAGCTATGCTCAATCTGATAATCAGCAATTATACGAGGTTTACCTTGCAATAAAAAAGCCATATGTTATAGACGCAAAAGGACATATGTGGAATGAGTTAGACGACAAATTAGGAAATACAACACGTGAAATAGCTGAAAAAGCTAAAAGTCAAGGCTATGACGGCGTGATAATAGAAAATGTTCGTGATATGGGGGCAATCGTTATAAATAATACGACAGAGGAGTTTTACAATGATTTCATATCAACAGTAACAGGCGGCAACGAATCAGCGGTCGTGTAAGGCAATATATGTCGTGATATTATACCACAATATTTTTGACTGACTAATAAAAAAGTATAACATTTTATCACTTTTTATCACGTTGATTTTTTTCTCGCAAGCACTAAAAAACCGCATAAACACTTGATATTCAAGCATTTATACGGTTTTTTGTGATTTTAAAATTTGGTGACTCGTGAGGGAATCGAACCCTCGTTGCCGGCGTGAGAGGCCGGAGTCTTAACCGCTTGACCAACGAGCCATTAACAGATACTATAATACCACATTAATTTATATTTGTCAATAGAAAAATAGCGGATTTTGAAAAAATATCAAAATCCGCATAATAATCTTTTGGAGCTGTCGATATTTTTGTGACAGGCTCGATAGGTTTATCTGTAAAGTGGGTATTTATCGCAAAGAGCCTTAACTCTTGTCTTAACTTCTTCTTTATTATTTTCAAAGTCTTTGATTGTCATAGCGATAAGTTTACCGACTTCGACCATATCTTCTTCTTTAAAACCTCTTGAAGTTGAGGCAGGAGTACCGATTCTGATACCACTTGTAACGAACGGACTCTTTGTATCAAACGGAATTGCGTTTTTATTTACTGTAATACCGACTTCGTCAAGCATTTTTTCAGCTTCTTTACCTGTAACGCCTGTATCTGTAAGGTTTACAAGCATAAGGTGGTTATCAGTACCGCCGCTTACAAGTTTAAAACCTTCTGCCATAAGTGTATCTGCAAGAACTGATGCATTTTTAACAACCTGTTCTGCGTATGTCTTAAAGCTTGGGTCAAGTGCTTCTTTAAAGCATACTGCCTTAGCTGCGATTGTGTGCATTAGAGGACCGCCTTGAATACCCGGGAAGATAGCCTTATTAATCTTAACAGCGATTTCTTCGTTATTTGTAAGAATAAGACCGCCACGAGGACCTCTTAGAGTCTTGTGAGTTGTTGTAGTAACAACGTCTGCATACGGCATTGGTGACGGATGGCAACCTGCTGCAACAAGTCCTGCGATATGTGCCATATCAACCATAAAGTATGCACCGACTTCGCTTGCAATATCGGCAAATTTCTTGAAATCAATAATTCTTGGATAAGCTGACGCACCTGCAAGGATAAGTTTTGGCTTACATTCAAGTGCTATACGTCTTACTTCGTCATAATCTATTGTGTTAGTATCTTCTGTAACACCGTAAGGTACAATGTTAAAATACTTACCGGACATATTAACAGGACTTCCGTGACTAAGGTGACCGCCGTGAGCAAGGCTCATTGAAAGAACTGTGTCGCCCGGTGTAAGAAGTGCAAAGAATACAGCCATATTAGCCTGAGCACCTGAGTGTGCCTGAACATTTGCATAGTCTGCACCGAATAATTCTTTTGCTCTTTCGATAGCAAGTGTTTCTACAACGTCAACGTGTTCGCAACCGCCGTAGTAACGTTTTCCCGGATAACCCTCTGCATATTTGTTTGTAAGCGGTGAGCCGTTAGCCTCCATAATTCTTTCCGATACAAAGTTTTCAGACGCAATAAGTTCAATTTTATTGTTCTGACGATTTGTTTCATCTTGAATTGCCGCATAAATTTCCGGATCAAAAGATTTCATCTTTTCGTATTTTTCCATTTTCCCATTTCCTTTCGTATAAAAAGTGTTGAGTTGAAAACAACTTTATGTAATATTATATATGTTATTTAATAAAAGTGCAAGTCTTTGTTGCAAATTTTTACGAAAAATTATATAATGTACTTATCAGAAAAATTGAATTGAGGTGATTTCTTTGACGAAGAAAGAACGAGTTTTGAAATTGCGAGAGCTTTTGGACAAGGCATATCCCGATGTCAAATGTTCGCTTAATTACACAACACCGCTTGAAATGCTTATTGCCACTCAAATGTCGGCACAATGTACCGACGCAAGAGTTAATATAATTACCGAAACACTTTTTAAAAAGTATAGAAATGCAGAAGATTTTGCAAATGCGGATTATGACGAGCTTTGTGAAGATATAAAATCGGCGGGATTTTACCGCAACAAGGCGAAAAATATAATCTTGTGCTGTCAAAGGCTTATTGACGTTTACGGCGGGGAAGTACCCGATACAATGGAGGACTTGACAAGTCTTGCCGGAACGGGCAGAAAAACAGCAAACCTTGTACTTGGCGATATATTCGGTAAGCCTGCTGTTGTGGTTGATACACACTGTAAGCGGATTGCAAAGCGTATAGGTCTTACAACGAACGACGATCCTACAAAAGTCGAAATGGACTTGAAAAAGATTGTACCGTCCGATTATCAGCTTAGAATGTGCCATCAGTTTGTGGCACACGGTCGTGCGGTATGTACGGCAAGAAACCCTAAATGTGCGGTATGTCCTATTAAGGAAGTTTGCAAAAGTGCGGGAAAATGCTGAATTGTTAAAAATAAAGCAGACAAAATCATAAACGATTTTGTCTGCTTTTGCATTTATTTCACTTTATATATCTGTATTGAATTTTCATCATATATTTTTTCAAACTGTGAAAGTGAATTGTAATTTATATTGAAATCTTGTTTTTCGTTGTTTCCTACATAGATATATGAAATGTTGTTTTCATCTGCAAATGACTTTAACTGTTGAGAAGAACCCTCATATGCTGTTTTTAATTCTTCGCTCCTCTCAGTGTATTCTTCTCCGAACCCGTGGAAATGCACATACAACGAAGAACCTACATATATTGTTCTTCCGGCAAGTGAAACTACAGGGTTAATGTGATTTGTACTTGTCATAAACACACCGTTTGCGTCGGTGTTGTCTTTGATATATTCAGCAACTTCAATATCAGCGGCGCTATATGTCTGATACATTGCACCTGAGTGATATTCGCGGATGATTGTCATAACTCCTGACAGCGTAGCGGAAATAATAACCAATGCCGCAAGGAAACCGCGTAAGTTGATACCTTTAAGTTTATTATAAATAAGTACAAGATATTCCGAAACAATGATTACCGCAATCATATATGCTATGTAGAACAGTTTGTTGTTATCATAATCGTTAGGCTGGAACAATATAAGTTCGGCGATTAAGAACAACAATCCGCAGCTAAGCACTAATTTTTTATTATCCTTTGATGTATTGAAAAACGCAGGGATAATGAACAAGAAAGGAATTCCCCAATTCTTGATATAGAACCATAAATACGGATCAGCCTCATTTACCCAGTTAAATGAATATCTTAGGAATGAATTGTTTCCCGAAGTTTGTGAGAATGTCCAGAAGAAAAGCTGTGGCATAGCAAGTACAAGTGTAATGCCTCCGAAGTATATCCAACGCATAATATAGCTTTTCTTGTCTTTTTCATCGTAAAGATAAAGGAAGAACATTCCGGCACTTATAATTCCGAGTGCAAGTAATGAATGTGTGTGTATCATCGGCATACAGCCGGCGATAACTCCGAGAATAATGAAATAAGATGTCTTTTTATTCTTTACCGCATTTACAAGCATTTCAAGTTCAAACAGGATTACGCACCAACCTGCCATTGTTGTTCTTTGTGGTATAATCATATCGCAAATGACATTTGACCAACGTATATTGTGTTCATTATAGTTTGTCGGTGTTTGGTAGTATTCCGTAAAGAACTTTGTAAAGTTTGACGGGTCTTCTTTTGCACTCTCAAAGAAATACGCAAAACCAAATCCGCCGTTTAAGAAAAAGAACAATGTTGCAATGACAGATACGGTTGTACTCTTGGTAAGGGAGAATGAAAGAATGTAAAATCCCATTACTATACAAAGTGCAAATATAAAGCTTGGAATAAGTACGGCAATTCTAAGCGGACAACCGAACATATACAGGCTTGAAGAAAGCGAATCAATAAGGAACGGATAGTTTAATCTTGTTCCCGAAAGGAAACAGTATTCCGGCGGAAATGTTTTTTGTTCGGCTATTGATGTGACAAATCCAAGGTGCATTTGTAAGTCACCGTATGTAGACTGTCCCGAACTTACAGCGCCGTTGGCATAAGGTGCAAGGATATGGTTTACCATAAGCAAGCATATTAACAGTGTGACAGGCATAATCAAAAACAGAAAAATCTTATTTGATATAACCACGTTTTCTTTGCATACAAGATGTTTCTTTAAATATACTGTTTTCTCAGAAAAAATACTTTGCACAACGTCTTTGTGCTTAATTCCCAATACAACTATCGGTATAATCGCCGTAATAAGTAAAAGTATGTGGCTTATGTATTTGAATTTAAAAATCAAGGCAAACGGAATAATTCCTGCCATAAGTATTATATTTCCGAAAACAAGTCCCGACCATAGTTTGTAATAAATATCTTTTTCTTTGAAGAACATCGAACTGTAAATAAATCCGATGATAAGAAAAAGCAAATAATAAATAACTCCTAACAATTAAATCACCTCTGTTTAATAATTATTGTACAAAAAACATAATTGAGCCGACTAAATTAATCGCAAGACCGATAAAGAATAGGGGATAATTGAAACTTTCCCAATCATTATCCTTCGGCAGTAACATAACTGTTCCTATAAATATAATAGGAAGAACGTCATTTGTGTACCTGTTACCGAAATGTGCACCGCCCATTGTTTTGTGCACAGTTATTGAAAGAAGTTCGATTATTGCGATTGTCAAAACAAGAATCATAAACTTCATATCAAATTTTTCGTGCTTTATAATTGAACGTGCAATATATACCAAGTAAGATATAAATATCGGGCTCACCAAGAATATGCACATTCCGTTGGCATAAGGGTATTGCCAAATTCCGTTCTGTGTTTCGGGAACGGAAAACATATTTTTCAGATTTTCAGCCATATATCCGATATTGAATTGACCGAGTTCCGAACGTGTAAATTCGGGCAGATAGTTGTGACCGAATTCCGTAATATGGCCGAAACGAGCGAAGTTTAAAATCATATACGATAATGCAATGACCGCCATAGGAACAAGGGTGAGATAACGCTTTTTTATAATATCGATGATTTTATCTTCTGGGTTGACTGCTTTGTGTGCGTTGTATATCAGATATAGAAGTGCAGGCAGATATAATATCTGGAACGGTCTGCAACCTACCGCACATGCCCAAAATGCAAGTGAAAGACCTATTTTGTTTTTCAAAGCATAGTATATTGCCATAAGACTTAATGTAAAAGCCATATTTTGAGCGATAAACCATACCCAAGCATTTTGTGCAGTCATAAGCCAGTTTGAACCGACTGTAAGAAGTAATGTGAAAAATATTGCGGTTTTACTTTCAATATCAAAATGCTTTAATATCTTAAATGCGTATACCGCTCCCAAAAGCGATACCGCAAATGCAATCATACTGTCACAACTGTTCCAGCCGATAAGCACAAACGGCAGCATAGCATAAGACGGAAACGGCGGAAAGCTTACATAATATTTATTATTGAAAATCGCAAGCTCAAGATACGGATAGTCACGCCCTAAATCAAGTCTGCCCTCAAGCCAAGACTGAGCTTGAAGTATGTACGAATTATATGGCTGTGATTTCCAAGGCCATTGTCCCGTAAATGTCCAGGCGACGAAGAAAACGGCTGTAACACAAAGACAAAGTACAAGAATATTTATATAGTCCGTATTTTTTGTTTTTAATGGTTTTACTGTGCTCATATTAATCCTCCGTTATAAAATTTGTTTCCAACACAAGTATCCTGTCAAATAAATGCCTAAACCTATTGCCATTGAGGCTGTGATAATAGGTTCTGTCCATTTGTGTCGTTCCGAAAAATCTGAAAGGAAAAGGAATGCCGGAATTGCACAAGTCATATATCTCGGAACGCTTATAACCCAGTCGAAACTTGTGTTTAAAATCAGATACACAACGAGATATGCAGTGTACATACTTTTGTGCTTTCTGATACCGTAAAATAAATTTGCGGTTACAAAAATTATTGCAGCCAAAGACGGAATCCATACAGACGCAAGCATATCTTTGTCAGTACCCAAATTTAATTTTGAAACGATTGAATTGATACCCGTTCCGAAATATGCGGAGCCGTGTCCCCAAATTGTTCGTTGATATTCAAGGAATTTAAAGCAGTCGCCTGTGACTTTATAGTTACAGAACAGATAAATTCCTGTTCCAAGTAGCATTAAAAATATCCAAAGTCCTTTGGAGTAGAAAAGTTGCCATACTGTTTTTATATCCTTGTTTTTAAGCTTTTCAAATATTTTGTAATGTTCAAGCCATTCAACTGCCGCAGGTATCGCAAGCAGTATTCCGAGCATTCTCGACAGTGCTGCCGCGGCACCCCATATACCGACAAGGTACCACTTATGTTTTCTTATATAATATAAAGTTGCAGCAGATGTGAAAAGCAACATACTTTCATTCATAAGTGTTCCGAAAAACAGTGCGTGTGGAAATACCGACATATACACTATTGCACGAACGGCAACAGATTTACTGTAATCTATTGAAAACAGTTTGTATAGGAAACAGCACGCACCCGAATACAGTGCGAATGAAGTCAAAAGTCCGCTTACTCTCAAATCTCTGAAAATAATATTGACAATCCTCATAAGCCAAGGATATAACGGAAAAAATGCAAGAGTTGTAAAATTTTCACCTTCCGTATAGTATGTATATCCGCCTGTAGCAATGCGAACGTAGTTATTTGCGTCCCATTTCATATACTGTTCAAGTATATCGCCAAAACTGTTTATGTTGTCATTGAACATATATATTATCACTACGGAAAACAAAAATACTATAATTCTGAAAGAGAATGCCAAAAGAAATACGCATAGTATATCCTTTTTTGTGGTTTTATAATTTGATGAAGTACCTTTGTAACAAGTCAATTCAGATATGTATTTGTTGTTTGAAAATTGAATACCTGAATTTGTTACAACTCTTAATGCTATAATAAGTACGGCACTCCAAATGATTATACTTGATAAAATAGAAGTAAACATTTATAAAGCTCCTTATATTAAAGTCCTAAAATAAAAAGCGTATAACCTCTGCAAATGCAATGGTTGAAAACGCTTTTTATAGTTTTATTCATCATACATTAAACCTAAACAAAACAATATCTCCGTCTTTCATAACGTAGTCTTTACCCTCACTTCTTACAAGACCTTTTTCCTTAGCGGCTGTCATACTTCCGCATTCCATAAGGTCGTCATAGTGAACAACTTCCGCACGGATAAATCCACGCTCAAAGTCTGTATGAATTTTACCTGCCGCTTGAGGTGCTTTTGTTCCTTTTGTGATAGTCCATGCACGAACTTCAGGTTCGCCGGCTGTAAGGTAACTGATAAGACCAAGCAATGTGTAGCTTGCTTTGATAAGTCTGTCAAGACCTGATTCGCTCATATTAAGTTCTTCAAGGAACATTGCCTTTTCATCACCGTCAAGCTGAGAAATTTCTTCTTCTATTCTTGCACTTACAGGCATAACCTGTGAGCCTTCTTTTGCGGCAAGTTCTTTAACTCTGTTTACAAATTCGTTGTTTTCGATACCTTTTGAGAAATCGTCCTCCGCAACGTTTGCGGCATAGATAACCGGCTTCATTGAAATAAGCGAAATTTCTTTCATTATAGCCATTTCGTCGTCTGTGTATTCAATACTTCTTGCAGGAAGTCCTTCTTCCAAAGTCGCTTTAACTCTTTCCAAAAGTGCAAGTTCTGTTGCAAGTGACTTGTCGCCCTTCATAGCTTTCTTTGTACGGTCAATTCTTCTCTCAATCATTTCAATATCAGAGAAAATAAGTTCAAGACTGATAGTTTCAATATCGCGGATAGGGTCGATTGAACCGTCAACGTGAGTGATGTTTGCATCCTCAAAACAACGTACAACGTGAACAATAGCGTCAACCTCACGAATGTGAGATAAGAACTTGTTTCCAAGACCCTCACCCTTTGAAGCACCTTTTACAAGACCCGCTATGTCAACAAATTCGATATAGGCGTGAGTAACTTTCTTAGGGTGATACATTTCTGCAAGTTTGTCAAGACGTTCGTCAGGAACGTCAACTATACCGACATTCGGCTCAATCGTACAGAACGGATAGTTTGCCGATTCTGCACCTGCCTGAGTTATTGCATTAAATAATGTTGATTTACCTACGTTAGGTAAGCCTACGATTCCAAGTTTCATTATGTTTTTCGTCCTTTCGTAGTGCCTGAAAATATATTCGACACCAATTTGTGAAAATTTTATGAATTTATTATATAACATTTAAAACATTTTCGCAATACTCTTTATTATTTTTTCGGTTTATGGTATAATAAATGTATCATATTAAGATGAAAAAACAGGAGGACAAAATAATGGCTAACAATAAGGTACTTATAGTAGATGACGATGAACATATAGTAGAACTTATAAAACTTTATATGGACAAAGAGGGGTTTGATACCGTTACCGCAAACAACGGTAAAAAAGCCGTTGAACTTTTTAAGTCAGAGGCACCGGCTATTGTAATTCTTGATGTTATGATGCCTGAAATGGACGGATGGCAGGTGTGCCGTGAAATCAGACGTGTAAGTAATATTCCTATTATAATGCTTACCGCAAAAGGCGAAACATTCGATAAGGTGCTTGGTTTGGAACTCGGTGCGGACGATTATATGGTTAAGCCTTTTGAGCCGAAAGAACTTCTTGCAAGAGTTAAGGCTGTGTTGAGAAGAAGTGATACAAAGGAATCAAATGCGGAAAAAGAAATTGTTTTCCCTAACCTTACAATAAACCTTTCAAACTACGAACTTAAAATAAACGGAAATATAGTTGAGGTACCGCCGAAAGAACTTGAACTTTTGTATTTCCTTGCGTCAAACCCGAACAGAGTGTTCACGCGTGAACAGCTTTTGGAAGAAGTATGGGGATTTGATTATTTCGGTGATTCGCGTACAGTTGACGTTCATATAAAAAGACTTAGAGAAAAACTTGAGGGCGTTGAGGCAAATTGGCAGCTGAAAACCGTATGGGGCGTAGGTTATAAATTCGAGGTAAGATAATGTTTAAGAGTATTTTGGGACGTTTGTTTTGGACGTATGCTATAATACTTATGCTTGTTTTTACGTCGGTTGCGGTTACGGTCGGTATATTTGTAAATCATTTTGCAATAAGCACTCATATGAATAACGTTATAAGCGTATCGCAGAATTTGGAGTACTGGACAGGATCACTGCAAATAGAAGATACCGATTATCGTGCAAGAGCGGCATATAAACAGCTTTTAAGGTCGTGGGGCAGCTTTTTGAACTCTGATATTATAGTAACTAATTCAAACGGTGAAGTTTTGGAAAGTACAACAAGTTCCGCGACCGTTCCGGACGAACTTGTACATATTGTAACAAACGGAAATATCGTAAAGAAATACAGCACATTAAACGGTTCGTATAAAAATAAAATGATGGTTATAGGTGTACCGATTAAATATCAGGGAGGTATTGTCGGAGCGTCATTTTATGTGACAGGCATTTTTGATATAAGAAAAACTACGCTTGAGTTGTTTATGATGGTTATTATTACATCACTGTTTTCTGTATTGGCAGCATTTGTACTTGTGTATATGCAGTCGAAGAAAATCTCAAAACCGATAGAGGAGATTAATAAGGCTGCAAGGGGAATTGCGTCAGGTAAGTTTGACAAACGTGTTGAGGTGACAAGTGCCGATGAAATAGGACAGCTTGCGTCAAGTTTTAACTTTATGGCGGATTCCATAGAGGCATTGGAGGATACAAGAAGTGAGTTTATAAGCGACGTATCGCATGAACTCAGAACTCCTATGACGAGTATTTCTGGATTTATCGAGGGTATTTTGGATGGTACAATTCCGCCCGAAAAAGAAAAGGAATACCTTAAAATCGTGCTTGACGAATCAAAACGTCTTACGAAAATGGTTAATGATATGCTTGAAATGTCAAAAATGTCGTCAAGCGAATATAAACTTGATGTGTCTGAATTTGATTTGAACGAGCTTACAAGAATTTGTATAATCGGTTTGTGTAACAGAATTGACGAGAAAAATCTTGAACTTAATGTTGATTTTGAAGATGACATTTTGAAAGTTATAGCAGATAAAGACGCGATAAAACGAGTTGTCATAAACTTGCTTGACAATGCGATAAAATTCAGTTATCCTAATACGACAATCGGTATAAGAACATGGATTGAGGACGGCAGAGCGAGATTTTGCGTAGGTAATTTCGGTGACGGAATAAGCGGTGCGGATTTGAGCAATATTTTCAATCGTTTCTATAAAACCGATAAGTCACGCGTAAATGAAAAGAGCGGTGCGGGACTGGGTTTGTCGTTTGTTAAAAATATTATGACATTGCATAAGCAAAACGTTTGGGTTGAAAGTGTCGATACAAAGGAAGGCTCAACGGTTAAATATACAAAATTCACGTTCACACTTGAACTTGCGTGATTTTGGTATTGACTGACAATGAAAATAGGTGTAAAATAGTATTATATGAATTTCAAGGAGGAAAAATTTAATGGCTGAATTACGTTGGAACCCACTAATAAAGGATTGGGTAATGATTGCATCACACCGTCAGAACAGACCTCAGATGCCAAAGGATTGGTGTCCGTTCTGTCCGGGTTCGGGAAAGGTTCCTGACCACTTTACAGTGTATGAATATGATAATGATTTCCCTGCACTTTCACAAAATCCGCCTGTACCGGATGATGTTGAAACAAGAATTTACAAGACAAAGCCAGCATACGGCAAGTGCGAAGTTATTTTGTACTCACCGGAGCATACTGTAACATTGCCGGAGCTTCCTGTTGACCATATCAGAGAACTTGTTGATTTGTGGACAGAAAGATTTGTTGAAATAAGCAAGGACGAAAAGATTAAGTATGTATTTATTTTTGAAAACAGAGGTGACGTTGTAGGTGTTACAATGCCTCACCCTCACGGTCAGATTTACGGTTATTCTGTAATTCCGAAGAAATTACAGCTTGAAATGGAATCATGTAAGGAACATTTTGACGAAACACATAACTGTCTAATCTGCGATATGCTTGAAGATGAAATGAACTGCGGTGACAGAATTATTATGGAAAACGAAGATTTCGTTACATTCCTGCCATTCTTCAGCGAATATCCTTACGGTATGTACATAGCCGTAAAGCGTCACGTACAGAATTTGTCACAGCTTACAGACAGTGAAAAGACAAATCTTGCAAAGATATTAAAGGAAACAACCGGTACATTCGACAGTTTGTTTGATTATAAGTTCCCTTATATGATGTGTATGTATCAAAACCCTGTAAACGGTGAAGATGTATCTGATTATTACCACTTCCATATCGCATTCTATCCGCCGATGAGAAGTGCAGATAAGATTAAGTATAACGCATCTTCTGAAACAGGTGCTTGGGCTCACTGTAACACAACTGCTCCTGAAGCAATGGCTGTTGAACTTAGAGCCGCACACGAAAAATTTCTTAAAAAAATGAACGGCTAAACCGAATGAGTCTGTCGACATTTTATCGACAGACTCATTTTTTGTTTAAAAAGTGTCACATACACAAAAAGTCGGTTTATAGCCGATTGTGTTTTCAAAATCGCTTTTAATCATATTTATTGCATAATCGACCTTATCTTCTTCAACGATTGCCCAAATACCTTTATCCTGACATCTTACGGCGGCTATGCCGTCTGTATTGCGTGCAGTATTTGCAAGGAATTTATGTTCTGTGCCAATATCCCAAAAACGTTCCATGGATTGTTCCGAATTGTTTATTTCGCGGAAAAGTGTTTTTATATCACATCGTTTTAATGTGGCGGAAACGGTATTAATGCGTGTATTTTCGGTGGATAGGTGATACATATATTTAGCCGCTTTGCTGTTTTTAAACGATGATTTTGCGGTGCTCAGTATTTCGGGCGTCAAGTCTGATATTGAATTGATGTGAGGGTATAATCTTCGTATTTCGGACATAGCATATTTAATGTGCTTTGAATGGTTGCTTAACGGTTCTGTGCAGTGCGCAGTAAGAATTTTGTAGCCGGAAAGCGGCAACGGCAGTTTTTTCGGCTCACCACTGTTCATAAGTGTACAGTAGCCTTTTTTAGAAAAAAGTACGGCGAGATAAGGCGTTAAATCGTCGCTTAATGCACATATTGCGGCGGTTTCAAGAGGGGTGAGTTCTATATCACTTACTTGCATAAGTGATTTTATCAGTGCAGCCGAAAAAGCGTGTTTTGAGGATATAAAATTCGGTATCGTATTATTGTACAGTATTTCTGCACCTTTTAAACCGCTGTTTTCAAGTGCGTGTATTAACTCGGCAAAGAATTTTGTTTTGCCTTTAAAAAGGTCTGTGGACGTGCCGAAAGGGTATTGCAGACATTTGTCTGTGGTGGTGTTTTCGATTTTTACATAGTTGCCGCCGCTTTTTCGTGCGAACATTTCAACTCGCATTGATAATGTACAGCATAACGATGGTGCAGTGGGTATATCTGTATGTCCGAGAAGTGTGCATAATGCACCGTATGAGGTGTAGTGAAGAAATTTGCCTGATGTTTCGTACCGCTTGTAAAAGTCCTCTTTTAAAGTGAGAAAATTCAAAAAAATCACTCCTTTTTATTAGCTTGCCCATAATTTTGAATTAAATTCATTGTTGATTTGACGTTGCTTTAATCTCAGATAAATGAAAGGCTCCCCTTGAGGGGAGCTGTCGACAAAGTCGGCTGAGGGGTGGCTAAAATAAGAACATCACACGAATAGAAAAGCCACCACACCACCGCAAGCGGTCCCCCTCTCCTCAAGGAGAGGCAAGGAACGACGAGGCACCGTCCCGTACAAGTTAGGAAATCCATACTAAAAGGCTCCTCTCGAGTGGAGCTGTCGACAAAGACGATTGAGGGGCTAAATATATATTTTTTTTTGGTGAACGATGACTGCCTCTACGAATGTTTTGCTTGAGGGGAGAAATTAGTGTTAAAATCCCAATACAGCTTGACAATTCACTCAAAAAAAGTTATAATAGTTAAATCGTAAGTGAAAATAAGAGAGGAATGACATAAAATGGCTGATGAAAAGGAATTTGTTTTAACACGAGAAGGTAAATTGGAACTTGAAAACGAACTTGATACTTTAAAAAATGTTACAAGAAAAGAAGTATCTGAAAAAATTAAAGAGGCTCGTTCATTTGGTGACCTTTCGGAAAATGCCGAATATGATGAAGCAAAAAATGAACAGGCAGAAGTAGAGGCAAGAATTAACGAAATCGAATATATGCTTAAATATGCAAGAGTTATTGACGATGAAGAAATCAAGTCAGACGTTGTAACTCCGGGTTCAAAGGTTGTTCTTGCAATATTCGGCGGTGAAGAAAAGTACACAATCGTCGGTTCAACAGAGGCTGATCCTTACAAGAACAAGCTATCATACGAATCACCTATCGGTGCGGCTTGTCTTAACAGAGCGGCAGGCGAAACTGTAAAGGCAAATACTCCCGGCGGTGAGATTGAATTTAAAATTCTTTCTATTGAAAAATAATCAAAAAATAATTTAATAAGAAATTTAAGTGCGGTATTTGAATACCGCACTGTTTTTTTGCATAAATTTTCTTAGGGGGTGAGGCTATGAGGAATATACGGAATATTTTAAGCGTCGTATGCGGTTATGCGGCGGCGGTTATCGGTGCAGGTTTTGCGTCGGGACAGGAGATTATAAGCTTTTTTGTGAAATACGGAAAATACAGTATTATAGGTGTATTGCTTTCGTGTATTATTTTTTCGGTGTTTGCGTATGCGGTTTTATCGGTGTGTGTAGAAAAAAATATAGAAACTTATTCGGATTATCTGAACAATTTTTTTAGACATAATATAAGAAAAATTGTCGAAATTATAACTTTACTTTTTGCAATATCCACAGTATGCGTTATGACGGCGTGTGCAGGGGAAATGTTTTTTATATTGTTCGGAATTAAAAAAATATTCGGCGCAATTATTTTTAATGCAGTATGCGGAATGATATTTTTTATGAACAATAAAAAAATTATGGGTATAAATTCGATTTTGGGTGCAATAATAATTTTCGGTATCATTTTTTGTTGTTTCTATATATTGAGATTTCGAGAACATCAAGTTTTTTCAAATGAAGTTAAAATGACTGTTTCAAGTATTTCATATGCCGGATACAATCTTATAACAACAGGTGCAATTCTTGCGGGTATGAGCCGTTTTTTGCAGGACAGGAAAGAGGCGGCAGTGGCAAGCGTTATGTCCGGAGTGGTGCTGTTTGTTATGATGTTACTTATATGGACTGTGCTTGAAATATATTACGGCAAAATAAATCTCGGAGAAATACCTATGCTCACAATGGCTCTCAGACAAAACAAAGTGTTTGGGGCGATTTACGGAATAATGCTTTTCTTTGCGGTCATTACCACAGACGTATCAAACGGATTTAACGTACTTGACATAGCAAGCAGAAAAATAGGGAAGAATGTTGTTGTATTCTTTATGACTGTAATTGCGGTTGCTATGAGCGGTGCGGGGTTTTCTAAAATTATAAATACAGCTTACAGACTTTGCGGTTACGGCGGATTGGTGCTTGTTTTCTATGTTATTTATAATTTTATAAAAAATATGAATAAAGTAGAAAATGAATGTAAAAATGAGAATACAAAAGTAAAATTAGCAAAAAACAAACATAATCGACTGTAATCGAGGTTTACAAAACTAAATATCTTTGCTATTATATACAAGTCGTTTGGCGAGAGCAAAACGGCAGAGAACATACGTCGGGATGTAGCGCAGTTTGGTAGCGCATCTGGTTTGGGACCAGAGGGCCGCAGGTTCGAATCCTGTCATCCCGACCAAAAAGTATGGGAGTTTAGCTCAGCTGGGAGAGCGTCTGCCTTA
>OLSC01000199.1_pt1 | contig 77725 bp, 66 predicted proteins | sample 1672881 | NCBI WGS metagenome assembly OLSC01 (sample SAMEA3136733, study PRJEB25190) | human gut metagenome | biome: human gut; feature: human-associated habitat; material: faeces | place: Austria | collected 2013 | reverse complement strand
TTCGTGTGAATTAAAGTTTATTAATTAACCTACTGTTTAATTTTCAAAGTTCATTATTTCATTTACTTAACTCACTTAACTTATTTTGTTTCGTTCGTTTCAGCTTCTTTAGTTTAACAAATCTTTATTTATTTGTCAACCACTTTTTTAAGAAGTTTTTTAACTTATTTTTAAAAACCAATTCAATAAATAAGTTACTTAGATGTTGTTTTAAATTTATTAAAATCAACTTCTACTTCTTACCGAGATTTCGTCGAATCTCTTGTGCCTCTCTCAAGGACAAGTAATACTATACCACTATAAAACATATCCGTCAACACTTTTTTTATTATTTTGCAATTTTATTTAATAATTCTTCTGCAACTGTTGGAATAACTGGCTTTTGAGAATGAACTTTTTTAGTTCTAACCATACTTTTGTAAAGTCTTATTGTATCTTTACACATATATAAGAATACTTGAATTGATAGAAAACACACACTTATAAGGCATAACCAATTTAAAATTTGTAACATTATAAAATCCCCCTATATAATTTTTATTAATTTGTTAATTAAACTCTTGATAGCTCTATTATAATTCTAAAAAAATATTCCTATTTCCTTTACAAAAATTTCTTCTAATTATCACATATTAATATATATTGATATATTTTATTCCATTTTCTAAGTATATTTTTTTAGGTTTATATTGTTATTTTATATTTAGATGTTATTTTTAATAATAATTTAGCCTAAATTTCTTTAATAAAAAAATTCACTTCGTTCATATCGCCAACGACTTCGTCCGTTGCTTTAGTTAATAAGTTGGAAATTATACATTATCCACAAACCAGATAATATATAATTTCCGTAGAATTAAAAAAGAGAATTGATTAATTTCTCAATTCTCCTATTAAATACGATAATATAAGCGCTACAGTATTAACAAGAACGATACTTGCTCCTGTAGGTATTGAATATAAATACGATAATACTATTCCTAAAAAGAAACATACTACTGATACTATTGCAGAACATATTATTACACTTTTAAATGTTTTAAAGTTTCTCATTGATATTAATGCTGGGAATATTATTAAGCTTGATATAAGCATTGTACCCATTATTCTCATACCAACAACTATTGTTATAGCTGTTAAAACAGCAATTATCATATTATAAGCATCGGCTTTTGTTCCTGTAGCTTTTGCAAATGACTCATCAAAAGTAACTGCAAATATTTTATTGTAGAAAAATACAAATAATATAATAACTACTACAGATAAAGCAATACTCATATATACATCTGATTCAGACATTGCTAATATACTACCGAACATATAGCTATATACATCTGTATTCATTCCTTTTGTTAATGCCGTTACAACAACCCCTATAGCAATAGATACTGTAGATATTAAGGCAATTGCTGAGTCACCTTTTATCTTGCTATTTTCACTTAATCTAAGTAGTATAATAGCAGCTACTGTAACTATTGGTGTTGATATATATAGTGGCGCTACATTCATAGCAACAGCTATTGTAAGAGCAGCGAATGCCACGTGTGATAACCCATCACCTATCATTGAGTACCTTTTTAAAACTAAACTAACTCCTAATAAGGCAGAACATAAAGCAACTAAGCCACCTACTATCATTGCTCTAACTATAAATGTATATGACATCATATCACTTAATACACTAATCAATTTGGGCACCTCCTATAAATCTTCTTCCTACTTCACTGTTAGCATAATCTTCTGTATTTCCGAAGAATTTGATGTTCTTTTTTAAATGAAGTATTTTACTTGCATTATTAACAGCAAAATTTATATCATGAGATACCATTATAATCGTAATCCCTTTTTTATTTATTTCTTTTATTAAACTATACATCTCACGTGTTACAGTTGGGTCTAAGCCTGTTATAGGCTCATCAAGTATTATTATCTTTTTAGTTGCACAAAGTGCTCTTGCTAACAATACTCTTTGTTGTTGCCCCCCTGATAATTCTCTAAATGATTTTCTTTTTATATTTTCTATGCCAAGAGATTTAATCATCTCATTAGCTAATTTTTTATCTTTCATAGAGTAAAATGGACTAAATCCTTTTGAATTCAAGCATCCTGATAATACAACTTCATATACTGATGCTGGAAAATCTTTTTGAGCTTGAGTTTGTTGTGGTAAATATCCTATTTCATTTTTATTTAAGCCTTCTCCAAATACAATTTGACCTAATTTAGAGTTTTCTAAACCTAATATAGTTTTTACTAAGGTACTTTTTCCCGAACCATTCTCTCCAACTATACATAAGTAATCACCTTGTTCTATAGAAAAAGAAATATCTTCTAATACTACTTGATTTTCATATTTTACACTAACATCTTTACATTCTATTTGACTCATTTAAAATATTCCTTTCCAATTCATATTTTACTGTAGTGCTGCTTTAAGTGTTTTTATGTTTTCTTTCATAATAGACACATAAGTTGCACCATTTTCAAAGTCTTGTTGACTAAGATTATGAGCAGAATTTAAACACATAGTTTTTACTCCTGTTTCATTTGCTAAAGTATTAGCTACTTTTTGGCTGCTAAGTTCAACATATAATACTACTGGTATATTTTCTTGTCTAATGAAATTAACTAAATAAGAAACAGTTTCTGCTGATGGTTCCATCTCATCACTACATCCAGGGAATGCAGCTTTATAATCAAGACCATACTCTTCTACAAAGTATTTGAATGGGAATCTATCCCCAAATACTAAAGTTTTTCTTTTCGCATTTTTTACTATATCTCTAATTTGTGAATCTATATCTTCTATTTCAGATATATATTGTTTAGCATTTGCATCAAATTTATCTGCATCTTTTTCATCTAATTGATTTAAAACTGTGTTTATTTCTTTAACGATTTTTATAGCATTTATAGGTGATGTCCAAACATGTTCATCGTACTCTATGTCTGTTGTGCTGTGTTCATGTCCTTCATGACCTTCTGCATCTTCGTGGTCGTGGTCTTCTCCATCTTCATGGCTATGATCGTGATCATGCGAATGAGTTGCTACGCCTTCAAGACCTACTGTTTCATCTTCTTCAATTAAATTTACACAATCCTCTAATTTTAAAGTTTTTGTTTTACTCATATCGATAGAATCTAAAATTCCATCTACCCATTTATCATTTCCTCCACCATTGTAAATAAATAAATCTGAGTTTTGGATTTTTCTTATATCATCTGGTGTTGGTTCGTATGAGTGTGTTTCTACACCAGGTTTAATAAGCATTTGTATATCCGCGTTATCTCCAGCAACTGCCCTAGCAAAATCATATTGTGGGAATGAAGTAACGACTATTTGTAGTTTTCCATCATGTTTCTCAACTACTTGTTTATTCTTTATCCCATTTGCAAAAATCATCATAACTCCAGATAACATTACGATAATTAATGCAATAATTCCTATTTTCTTCTTATTCATCTCTATCTCCTATTTTATTTAAGCATTTTTTACATGTTCCATAGAATACAGTTTTTGAACTATCTATTTCAAATCCATGATGAGCACATAAATGTTCTTTTACTGTATTTAAAAAGTTGCAATCTAAATGATATAGTTCTCCACATACTTTGCATTTAAAATGAAAATGATTGTAGCATTTTTCTTCTTTATCTATGTATTGATAACAAGCACATATGCCTTTTTCTATTGTATACTTACGGATTATGCCCTTTTGTTCTAATTCGTCGATATATCTGTATGCAGTAGTTTTTCCAACTGGAGAACCAAATTCTTTTGTATAATCTATTATCTCGTCTACTGTTACATGTCTATCTTTATTATCTACCAAATAATCTAATATTAATTCCCTTTGTTTAGTTTTATATTTTCCTCTATTATTATTGTTCAATTGTATACTCCTCACTTTCATAAAAAACATAATCAAAATATATTTATATATATTTGATTAAATCGATTCTCATTATCATTTATTCACCAAAAATAATATCAGTTTACTTAAATAGAAACTGATTCCCTATTTCATTTTCAGTTATTTATTATATACCTAGGATATAGATATGTCAAACTTTTCTATATAGTTTTATACATAAAAATAAAAGGATGTCCAAAGTAGGACACCCCTCTATATTATATTAAGATTTAATAAATCTTATTGTTCTTCGTCTTCAGTATTTTTATGAGTTATTGGTTTCATAGTTGGGAATAGTATTACGTCTCTTATTGATGCAGAGTTAGTAAGTAACATCATAACTCTATCTATACCTATTCCTAATCCACCTGTTGGAGGTAGACCAACTTCTAAAGCATTTATGAAATCTTCGTCCATATCACATGCTTCGTCGTCACCTAATTCTTTCTTTCTTAATTGGTCCATAAATCTTTCTTTTTGATCGATTGGGTCATTAAGTTCAGAGAATGCATTAGCTAATTCCCATTTATTTGCGAAAGCTTCGAATCTATCAGTTTTTCTTGGGTCTTCAGCATTTCTCTTAGCAAGTGGAGAAACTTCAACTGGATGATGAGTTATGAATGTTGGTTGGATTAATTTATCTTCACCGAATTCTTCGAAGAATGCATTTATAACTTCTCCTCTTCTCATTCCAGGAGTTATTTCTATTCCTTTTTCTCTAGCTACTGCTAAAGCTTCTTCATCAGTGTTTATAGTATCAAAGTCTACACCAGCGTATTCTTTAACACATTCTATCATAGTCATTCTTTTCCATGGTGGTTTGAAGTCTATTTCAGTTCCTTGGAAGTTAACAACTGTGCTTCCTGTAGCAACTTCTGCCATATGAGCTATAACATTTTCAGTTAATTCCATCATATCGTTGAAGTCAGCATATGCTTGGTACATTTCTATAGCAGTGTATTCTGGGTTGTGGTTAACGTCCATACCTTCGTTTCTGAACATTCTTCCCATTTCGTATACTTTATCGAATCCACCTACTATTAATCTTTTTAAGTATAATTCGTTAGCTATTCTTAAGTACATTGGTATATCTAATGTATTGTGATGAGTTATGAATGGTCTAGCATTTGCTCCACCAGCTATTGTATTTAATATTGGTGTTTCAACTTCTAAGAATCCTCTATCATCTAAGTAACTTCTTAATGCTTTTAAAGCTTTAGTTCTTGTTAAGAATGCTTGTTTTACTTCTGGATTAACTATTAAGTCAACATATCTTTGTCTGTATCTTAAATCTACGTCTTTTAATCCATGGTATTTTTCTGGTAATACTTGTAATGATTTAGATAATAATACTACGCTAGTTGCTTTTACTGATATTTCTTCTTTTTTAGTTTTGAATACAGTACCTTCAACACCTATGATATCACCTATATCATATGTTTTGAACACAGGGTATTCTTCTTCACCTATAGCATCTTTTCTAACGTAACATTGTATTCTACCTTCAGAATCTTGTATATCTATAAATCCAGCTTTACCTTGGATTCTTTTGCTCATTATACGACCTGCTATTTTAACAGTTTCGCCTTCTTTAGCTTCAAAGTTGTCTTTGATTTGCATAGAATAATCAGTTACATCATATTTTGTTTGCTCGAATGGGTTTCTTCCCATATCTATAAGATTTTGTAATTTTTCTCTTCTAACTTTTAACACTTCACTAAGTTCTTCATGTGTTTCTACATTTTGATGTTGGTTTTTACTCATTTGTTCCTCCCCTTCTATCTTCTTATATCTAATACTTTGAATTTATTTGCTCCATCTGGAACTTGTACTTCTACAACTTCACCAACTCTAGCACCTAATAGAGCTTTTCCTACTGGTGATTCATTAGATATTTTTCCTTCGAATGGATCAGCTTCTGCAGAACCTACTATTGAATATTCAATTTCTTCATCGAAATCAAAGTCATATAACTTAACTATAGAACCTACCATTACTATATCAAGGTCTATTTGACTTTCATCTATGATAACTGCTTTTCTTAATTTTTCATCAAGTTTTAATATTTGTTCTTCTAATTTAGCTTGTTCATTTTTAGCTTCATCGTACTCAGCATTTTCTGATAAATCCCCAAATGATATAGCTACTTTTAATCTTTCTGCAACTTCTTTTCTTTTTACTGTTTTTAAGTATTCTAACTCTTCTTCAAGTTTATTGTAACCATCTTGAGTAAGTAACTCTTGTTTTTCTACCATAACTTAACAACTCCTTTTACACTCTATATTTTATAAATTATAACTTTCTTTATATTATTCATTATAATTTTACGTTCTAACTAATTTATGCGCTTTATTATAAGTCACTATTCTGATTGTGTCAAGGACAACTCATTCAGCTTCATTACTACAGATTCACAATCAGTTAATTTATTGATTTCATCTCTAAATCTAGCTGAATTTTTTAATCCTTTTATATACCAACCAATATGTTTTCTCATTTCACGAACTGCTACATATTCTCCATGTTCAGCAACTGCAAGTTTCATATGCTCTATAGCTGTATTTATTTTTTCTTCTGCAGTTGGGTTAGGTAGTATTTCACCAGTTTGCATATAGTGGTTTATTCTTTTGAATATCCATGGGTTTCCTTGCGCACCCCTACCTATCATTATAGCATCGCAGTTTGTTTTTTCTAACATATTTATTGCATCATCTATTTCAAATACATCTCCATTACCTATTACAGGTATTGATATAGATTCTTTTATCTCTTTTATTATATCCCAGTCTGCTTTTCCAGAATAATATTGTTCTCTAGTTCTACCGTGTATTGCTACAGCACTAATTCCAGCTTGTTCAGCTATTTTAGCTATTTCAACAGCATTTACACTATTATCATCCCATCCTTTTCTTATCTTAAGTGTTACTGGCTTTGTAGAATTTTCTACTACAGCTCTCATAACTTCTTCTGCTAATTTAGGATTTTTCATTAAAGCTGATCCATCACCATTTTTTATTACTTTAGGAGCTGGACAACCCATATTTATATCTAAAATTTCATTTGGATGAGAGTTCAATATTTCAGCAGCTCTTCCCATATATTCAGGTTCAGAACCAAAAATTTGGATTGCAATTGGGTGTTCCTCATCTTCTATTTTAGTCATTTTTTTAGTATTTTCATCATTATAGCAAAGGGCTTTTGCATTTATCATTTCTGTATAAAGCATCCCACAACCTTTTTGTTTACATATTAATCTAAAAGGAAGGTCAGTTACACCTGCCATAGGAGATAAAAAAACTCTGTTGTCAAGACTTACATTTCCTATGTTCATTATTGTTCTCCTTTTTATTTAAAAAGTTTTTGTGGACTATATCAATTCATTATTGACCACTTCTAATATATTATTACAAAAAATTAAAATATACTATATGATTTTTGATAAATTTTATTTTTTTACATTTACTTAACCATTTATTTTTCAAAAATACGTATATTTTATGCCTAAAAAAGACTGTCTCTATTATTTTCGAGACAGTCTTTGCTTTTCTATTTATTAATCAAAAAATATGTTTTATTAATCGATTATTTATTCTTTATTTTTTTCGTAGATAAGTTTTAAACCTTCTAGTGTTAAGTCTTTGTCGATATAATCTATGCTATCAGTTTCTGAATCTATAAGTGTTGAAAGTCCACCTGTTGCAATAACTTTTACATCATCATTACCTAACTCTTCTTTAATCATGTTAATTAATCTTTCAACCATTCCTGCATAACCATATATTATACCAGCTTGCATTGCTGATACTGTATTTTTACAAATTGTCATACCTGGTTTTACTAATTCAACTCTAGGTAATTTAGATGCTTCATGGAATAATGCTTCACTTGATATCTTAATTCCTGGACAAATTGAACCGCCTAAGTATTCTCCTTTATCTGATATTGCACAGAATGTAGTTGCTGTTCCAAAATCAACTATTATTGATGGATATCCGTATTTTTCGATAGCTGCTACTGCATTTACTATTCTATCAGCCCCAACTTGTTTTGGATTATCATATTTTATGTTTAAGCCAGTTTTTATTCCTGGTCCTACTATTAATGGCTCAACTCCACAGTATTTTATACAGAAGTTTTCAAGAGAATGCATAACATCTGGAACCACTGATGATATAATTATATTCTTAACATCTCTCATATTGATTCTATGGTATTCAAATAAGTTATTTATTAATATACCATATTCATCTGAACTTTTTTGATGATCAGTGTTTATTCTCCAACTGTTAGTTAATGTATCTCCTTCATAGATGCCTAAAACCATATTGGTATTTCCAACGTCAAATACTAATAGCATTTATATAAACCCTCTTTCTATTTTTTGCTTTTTCTAATCATAGCCACTGCAACTGCTGATACTAATACACCTGCTACTATTGCTTCTGGTATTCCATTAGCTGTACATATTGCAAGAATATATTTACCTGCATTTCCTGCTTGACCTATTGCTTTCATATATCTATCCGCATATAATACGTAAATTAATCCCATAACTCCTATTGTATTTGTTAGAGATCCAACTACTCCTGCAATGAATCCTGATAAATAAACTCTTTTAGTTAATTTGTGTATTCCTGCATATACATAGTATGCCACTACACCAATTAATATTCTTGGTAATACTGATATAATTGGATTCATAAAACAGAATGATGTAATTGTAGGTTCTGTAAATGCTTTAAATAGACTTGTTAATCCGAATATTAAACCTACTGCTGCTCCAACAACTGGACCTTCTATTACTGCTCCTATTATAACTGGTACATGCATAATAGTTGCTTTAACTGGTCCTAGTGGTATATAACCAACAAAAGGAATCATAGATAATACAATTGATATTGCTGACAGTACTGAGATTACTGCCATTCTTCTAACGTTTAATCGTTTTTGAGTTGATGCTTGTGCTCCTGCGTTCATCATAATATAACCTCCGTTCCAGCTCCATTGGATGCCGGACTTTTAATATTATTTTGTTACATATTTTACCCTATAGTCAGACTTCTTTTTTAAGAATGCCCGCTGTAACAAAATAAATTTTAGCAGTCGACACTTGCGTTGTCAATATTCTCACATTTTTTTGTTAGTTTTTTCTTATAATCAAAAACATGCCTTTTTAGTATATTTTTGGATTATTTTAATCAATTTTATTAAATATCTATTTTACTAATAATTGTTGTTTTAATTCATTATATGATGGTATTTGTTTTACTCCTTTAGCATTTTTAACAGCATTTATTATACTTTTTTCCATAACTTCAACTGCTAAAGAACCTAATAATGTTAAATCTGCTCCTGTTTCTATTTCACCTGTTGCCATCGTAAATATTGTGTCTCCATCATGAGGAGTATGTATAGGGAATATAGCTCTCGCGTATCCATCATGGGCCATTTGTGATATTTTTTTACATTGTGCTTTATCTAATTTAGCATTAGTAGCAATAATTCCTATTGTAGTATTATCTATACTAAATCCGCCTTTTGTTACCCCTTGTTTCATAAGTTCGTAACTATTTAGACAGCTAGTTTTATCATTATTTAATGCTCCTGCTATTACCTTTCCATCTTCATACACATCTCCTAATGCATTTACTGCAACTAAAGCTGATACTACTATTCCATTGTCTAATTTTATAGAATGACTTCCTATACCACTTTTTGTTACAAATTCTGGTCCTCTTATTTTTCCGACACTTGCTCCACATCCAGCACCATAGTTTCCTTGTTCTAAAACTGTTTCACTAGCATTTAAACAAGCTTCGTATCCCATTTGTTTGTCTGGTCTTATTTTATGATTTCCTATTGCTAAGTCGAATAATACCGCACCAACAACTATTGGCACTTTACAAGGCCCTGCTTCAAATCCTATATTTTTTTCTTCTAAGTATTGGCTAACTCCACATGTACTTTCTAAACCAAATGCTGACCCACCAGATAAAACAACAGCGTGTACTTTTTGAATTGTATTTACTGGATCAAGTAAATCTGTTTCTCTTGTTCCAGGGGCAGCTCCTCTAACATCTACACCGCATGCTGCGCCTTCTTCGCATATAACTACTGTGCATCCTGTAAGAGCTTCTTCATTTTGTGCTTGTCCTACTTTTAATCCTTTAACATCTAGTATGTTATTATACATATCCTTTTACTCCTCTTATAGAAACCTCTCCTGATAGTATTTCTTTTATTTCACCATTATTTTCTTTTATAATTAAATTTCCATTTTCATTTATATCTATACATTCAACTAACTCTTTTTTGTTATTCTTTATAAGATATACATGATTCCCTATTATTGCCGAATATTTTTTACATATTTCTAAAGTGCTATCTTTGTTTCCATCTAGTATATAAGCTTTATATAATTTTTCAAACTCTATACAAAATTGTCTAACGATATCAACTCTAGATAACTTATATCCTTCTTTATAAAGAGAAGTAGCTTTCTCTTTTATTTCTTCTGGGAATTCAAGTGTTTTTACATTTATACCAATTCCCATAACAATATAATTTACTCTTTCCATTTCGGCTGATAATTCAGTTAATATACCGCAAATTTTCTTATGATTTAATATGATATCATTTGGCCATTTTATCGATACATCAACACCTAAATTATCTAATGCTTTAATAATACTTGCACCTGCTACTAAAGTTAAAAACGGCGTCTTATATGGCTCAATTTTAGGCTTTATAATTAAGCTCATCCAAATTCCATCTCCTGATTTTGACTTCCAACTTCTGCCCAATCTTCCTTTACCTTTAGTTTGTTGTTCACTTATTATTAAGGTTCCCCCATTAACTTTATTTCCAATTTCTTTAGCATAATCATTTGTAGAACCTACAGTATCCAAATGTATTATATTTTTGCCTATAAATTCAGTGCTAAGATTATGCGATATATTTTCTAGTAATAATATATCATGTGGTCTTTCTGCTAATCTGTATCCCTTTTTATTTACAGATTCTATATTATATCCTTCTTCTCTAAGTGCATTTATATGTTTCCATATTGCTGTTCTAGAAATTCCTAATGCCTTAGATAATTGTTCTCCAGATATAAAGCTATCTCCGCTATCTAAAATAGCTCTTATTATCTTTTCTCTCATAAATACACCCCTTTAAAACTATGTATTAATTTCTTATTATCAATTTATATCTTATTTTACATTATACTGTTAACTGTTTATATATAAAATACAATTTTTAGGAAAATTTATCAAAAAAATAAAGGCTGTTACACAATTAATGTAACAGCCTTTTTATCTAATATTCAAGATTATTTTTCATTATCTAAATCTTTTTTATTTAATTCTACAACAGTGTCTTCTATTTTGTTTTCTACTTGAGTAGTTTCTGTTTTTTTAGTTATATCAACTTTAACTTCTTCTGTAGTTGAATTGTCAGTATCAGATTTTTCAACTAAATCTCCTTTATCTAAAGGAAGTTCTTGATTAAATGCTTTTATAAATTGTTCTGCATCTAAAGTTTCATATGCTAATAAGCCTTTAGCTACATAATCAAGCTCCGCAGAATAGTCAGTTAATATTTTTCTACATTTTGCATATGCAACTTCAACTATATCTCTTACTTCTTTATCTATTTCATAAGCTATTTCTTCAGAGTAATTTTTCTTAGTTGAAATTGAATTTCCTAGGAATACTTCTTCATCACTATCGCCATATACCATTGGTCCAAGTTTTTCACTCATACCATATTTAGTAACCATAGCTCTTGCTATTGAAGTAACTCTCTCTAAGTCATTAGATGCACCTGTAGATATATCGTCCATTATTAATTCTTCAGCGACTCTACCACCTAATGCCATTATGATAGTTTCTTTCATTTCATTCTTAGTTCCATACATTTGATCTTCTTGTGGAAGAGGTTCTGTAAATCCTCCAGCTCTACCTCTTGGTATTATTGTTACTTGATGAACTGGGCTTACATGTTCTAATACATGCATACATATAGCATGACCAGCTTCGTGGTAAGCTGTGAGTTTTCTATCTTTTGCACTTATAACTCTTGATTTCTTAGCAACCCCTACCATAACTTTTGTTATAGCTTCTTCTATAGTTTCCATATGAATTTGTTTTTCTTTCTTTCTAGCTGTAAGTATTGCAGCTTCATTCATTATGTTTTCTATATCTGCAGGAGTAAATCCTGGAGTTCTCTTAGCTAATACATCTACTTTTACGTCTTTTGCAAGAGGTTTATTTTTTGAGTGAACTTTAAATATAGCTTCTCTACCTTTTACATCAGGCGCTCCTACTACTATCTCTCTGTCAAATCTACCTGGTCTAAGTAGCGCAGGGTCTAGTATATCTGGTCTATTTGTTGCTGCCATTATAATTATACCTTGGTTAACACCGAAACCATCCATTTCAACTAGAAGTTGGTTTAATGTTTGTTCTCTTTCATCGTGTCCACCGCCAAGGCCAGCTCCTCTTTTTCTACCAACAGCATCGATTTCATCTATGAATATTATCGCTGGAGCATTTTTCTTAGCTTGTTCAAATAAATCTCTTACTCTTGAAGCACCAACCCCAACAAACATCTCAACAAAATCAGAACCACTTATAGTGAAGAATGGAACTCCTGCTTCACCAGCAACTGCTCTTGATAAATAAGTTTTACCTGTACCAGGAGGTCCTACCATAAGTATCCCTTTAGGTATTCTTGCTCCTAATTCAATATATCTCTTTGGATTTTTAAGGAAGTCAACAACTTCGCTTAAATCTTCTTTTTCTTCTTGAAGACCTGCTACATCTTTAAATGTAACTCTAGTCTTTTCATCATCTTTATGAACTCTAGCTTTTGATTTTCCAAAGTTCATAACTTTTCCGCCTCCACCTTGAGACTGATTCATAAATAAGAACCACATTATTACCATAAAGAATATTAATAATAATGTTGGTAGCATTTGTATATACCAAGGTTCAGTTGGTTTTGGTTTACCACTAAATACTAATTTTCCTTCTTTAGATTGCTCTAATACCTCATTTGCAAACTCATCACTCATGACTTCTCTTGGCATATAAGATGTAAATTTTTCTTTTGAATCTTTTATTGTACCTTCTACTGAAGTTGAATCTACAAAACGTATTTCTGATATATTTTCTTCTGTTAAATATTTATATACTTGAGAAAAGTTTAATTCTTTTACTGTTTCTGTCGGTGTACCTGCAAATTCTACTATTGTCACGATTATAATTAAAAGTAACAAATAAAAACCTGCGCCTTTTAAGAATTTGTTCAACAGAAGCCCTCCCTTCATATGTTGTTTTATTTTAAAGCGTTTTAAAGCATACTTTCAGTACTTCTCTTGTGCTTTCGTCAACTTTAAACTTCTCACTTACTCTGTAAGTTCCTACACTTAGTACATCTTCTTCATCTACTAATATAGGTATTCTACATCTTTCTTCTTTTGGAATTTTCATATCGATAAATAAAGTTTTTAGTTTTTTATTTCCTACAGAAATATTTATCTTATCCCCTGCTTTTCTAGTTCTTACATTTAAGTCCCCCTTTATTTTGTCTGCATCAAACCATTTATTATCTTTGTTTTCTCCTTTAGTGATGTTGTATTTTTCAATACTCATTGTTTCTGTTTCTACAAGTGTTCCCAATTCTTTTATTTTTACAAATCCATTCTTAGGGACTTTGTAACAGAATTCAATTTCTTCACTAATTATTTCTTTTATAGTAATTATTATACTATTTTTCTTTCTATATACAAACAAACCTCTTGGAAGATTTAATTTTTTCCCTACTTTTTTTTCTGGTTCCAGTTCAATAATCTCCAAGATATGTTTTTGGTCTATAAAATTAGTATCTCCTAAAACATATTTAATCGCATATCTAAGAACTCTATATTTTATTGAATTATGTAAGTCTACAAATAAATCTACTGGTATTTCTATGCTTTCATCTGATATAGAACATATTTCTTCAAATTTCATAAGTGCATTTGATTCAATATAGTCACTATCTTCTTTTATGCTACTAGTCATTCTTACTATAGACTTTATTACATTTGAATTAAAGTTTTCTTGCATATATGGGATTAGTTTTAATCTAATTTTATTTCTTGTATAGATTGGATCTAGATTAGTTTGGTCTATTCTTGGATTTAGATTATATTGTTCACAGTAATCTTCAATTTCGCTTCTTTCTATGTCTAATATTGGTCTTATTATAACGTTATCTCTTATATACTCAATTCCTCTTAATCCTTGAAGACCAGTCCCTCTCATAATTCTCATAAGTATTGTTTCCGCTTGGTCATTTTCATTATGAGCTATTGCTATTTTATTAGCATGAGTTCTAGTCATGATTTCATAAAACATCTCATATCTTAATTTTCTGGCACCATCTTCAATAGATAATTTATTTTCTTTGCAGTATTTTGGAACATCAATTGATTTAACAAAATACTTTATACCCATCTCCTCACACAATTGTGTTACATATAATGCGTCTTTTTGTGCCTCAAGACCTCTAATTTGATGGTTTAAATGAGCAGCATAAATTTCTATATCTAATGTTTCTTTTAATCGATTTAATATATGTAGAAGACAAACTGAGTCCGGGCCGCCAGAAATCCCTAATACAATTTTATCTCCTTTTTCAATAAGATTATGTCTATTTATTGTATCGAGTACCTTTTCAAATATCATATTCTATCCCTTTTAAATAATTCTTAATTTATTTTCATGTTTAATTTAATAAATATATTAAAAACTATTTTTAAATCCTTTCAAGCAAAATTTAAACTTACAATTGTTTATATATTTTCTATAAAAAAATATTAAGTCCTTGTATGTTTTTGCAGATTAAATAAAATTAACTATAATACATATAATAACAAATAAATTAAACAAAAGGTAGTATTTTAAACTACCTTTATAAAATATTCTTTTATATGATTTATGAAAATAAATCTATCTTTAATATTATATCTATTTTTCTATTTATTAGACTTATTATTTTTTCTTAATCTCTATGTTAATTATATTTCTTCCCGTAAACATGTCCATTATTTTTATATCGTAATCAATAAGTATAGATATATTTTCTCCTTCAAATATATCTAATTCCTTTGTATGGTTTTCTATAATAAAAGCACCTTGTGGAGTAAGATAATTTGATACATCAACATGACCTGCTTTAAATCTTAGTGTTGAATTTAATGCACCAAATCTCTTTATAGTTACCATATTTTCTTCTATTTTTATAGATGTTGTTATCTCTTCTCCATCTTCAACTTGTTTATAAATTATATATTTATGGTCTTTCTTTTGATATAAAGTTCCATCTGAATTAGTTTTTATAATATTTTTTTCACCTAATTCATTAAACTGTGTTGTCTGTATATTTATATTAATATCCATAATTACCTCCTAAGCTATACACTTTCAAATCTGTCAAAGTAATATAAACCTTATACATTTATTAAATATGTATTTTATTATTGAAATTATATCAAAAAAATTATATCAGTTATAATCTGTATTATCAATTAAAATATGCCCCTCCTACAAAGACATATATTAAATATATATCTATGTAAAACGGGCATCTTTATTCATAATTATCTTGCAAATACATGATTTCCTATTCTCAAGTGTGGATTTAGTGTATTTATCCAGTTGCATGTTGATATATCTGGATTCCAAAAATAAATTGCATCATTTGTTGGATCATTGCCATATAGAGCATCTTTGGCTGCTTTATATGATTCTTCTGTTGGCTGAGCATTTATATACCCATCCCTAACAACAGAAAATGCATTCTTTTGATATATTACACCTTCTATAGAATCAGGAAATCTTGAATCTTTTACTCTGTTTAAAACTACCGCTGCTACAGCAACTTGTCCTTCATAGCTTTCTCCTCTTGCTTCAGCTGCTACTAATTTTGATAATAAATTTAATTGTTCATCACTTAAACTCATAACTGCTTGTGTTTCTTCATCAGCAACATCCTCATTCTCTATAGATTTAGTATCCGATGTTGCAGTATCCTGGACACACAAATTAATGTAACCCTCTTTATTGTTTTTTAAGTTCCATAAATTTGATTCTTTAGATTTTTTATTGTGTGTTTCTTGAAGTAAATTAGTAATACTCATTAAATTTATATCATTACTCTCATATGCAGATATCGTGCTTGTAACTAAAAAAATTGCTATACACAATGATAGTATTATTTTATAATACCTTCCCATAAATAACTCTCCTTTATAAAAATAAAATTTAATATCTATATAAATAAATTAATTATTTATATCTGACAATCGTCTTGTTTTAAATCCAATATTTTTTGAAAAACTTCTACTATTTTAAATTTTATTTGTAAATCATTTACCTTTTTATTATCTTTTTCAACTATCAATTCATACTCATCTTTTGTTAAAACTGATTTTAATTTTTCATCAGTTTCTTTATCTATTACGTTGTTTTGTTCATCTACAAAACAAAGTGGAGGAAACATAACACACCACCAATTTCTACCTTGGCCCTTGCCTATTACTATTTTTAATGCTTTATATTCACCGGCAGGAAGTACTACGCTTGAATATTGTTTTGTTGGAAACTTGCTATATCCTAAGTTTATACTTACATCATAATCATACCCATTTTCTTTTATTGTTTCTTTGCATATATCCATTAACTTGTCTTCTTCATTAAGTATTATTTTTTCACTCTCTTGTATTGACTTTGAGTCTTTTAGCTTTGGTTGTAAATAACTTATAACTTCATCTCTTACTTTTAATTTAAGGTTTTGGTCTTCATCAGAGTCACTATTTGCTAATACGTGAAATCTTATTAAATTATCTTTATAATCATCTGAAAATCTATCTATTTTAGATATTTGTGCATATGCGTAAGTTGCCATTATTCCTAAGATTCCAACAAGTAATATAGTACATAATGTTATTCTAAATTTTATATTTTTATTTATGTTTAATTTATTTTTTATATTATTTTTCATAATCTCATCCCCACTTTTTATATATAAATCATCATATTTTAAAAAACTTATATTTCACTCCGATATAATGAGATTATTTCCAAGTTATTTTATTTTATACATAAAAAAATCAACAAAAAAATTCCCTTTATTCATAGCTCTATCCAAAACCTTATAATATATAATTTCCTTAAAATTAAAAAATGGTCCTCTAGCTAAATATTTATAAAAGAAGAATTATTGATAATTAAAATAATTTTTCTTTTATAAATATTTTTTCTAGAAGACCATTCTTCCCTTTTTATAATTACTCGCTTAAATATCATTTTATATATAATTTTATAATTTACTTATTTAGTACAATGATCTAACATAAATTGTTCTGCTTTTTCTATATGTTCAATAGCAGCCTTTTTCCCATCTGCTACATTACCTTCTTTTATAGCATTTAAAATAATTATATGTTCATCTATCAAACTTAATGATGCATTTGAATCTGATACATAAGTTATTCTAAATCTTTGTACTTGTTCCCATAAAGAATTTATCATTTTTTCTAGTTTTTTGTTATTTGCAGCTTTAAATATACATTCATGGAATTCTATATCTTTTTTTAATAACATATCTATATCTTGTGTTATTACAGCTTGTTCAAATTCTTCTTCTATTTCTTCTAAATTCTTTATATCTTCTTCTGTTCTTCTTTCTGCGGCTAAAGATGCGCCTAATCCTTCTAGGCTGGCTCTAATTTCTAATACATCCATTAAATCTTTAACAGAGATATTAGCTACATATGCACCTTTTCTAGGTAACATAACAACTAGTCCTTCAAGTTCTAATTTTCTTATAGCTTCTCTAACTGGAGTTCTACTAACCCCTAATTGTTCTGCTAATTGAACTTCCATTAGTCTTTGTCCAGATTTTAATTTCCCTTCTAAAATAGCACTTCTCAAATTTTCAAAAACAACATCTCTTAATGGCTTATAATTATCTAAATTTAATTTAGTTAAACTATCCATTAACCTCAACCCCCTTTTCTTCACACGCTACGACAAATGTTTGTTCAAATTGATTTTCTAATATAGATTTGCACATATATGCATCTTCTTTATTTTCATATAAACCAAAAACTGTAGGACCACTTCCACTCATCATAGCTCCTAATGCCTTGTTTGTTATCATTATATCTTTAATTTGTTGAATTACTGGATGTATTTCTACAGTAACCCCCTCAAGAACATTAAACATATTTTCTGCTAATTGTCTAGTATCTTCGTTTTTTAAGCAATCAATTAGAAGCTGGTTATTTGGTCTTTTGTCGATGTGTTTTGAATCCAGAGATTCATAGACTTCTTTTGTTGATACAAATAGGTCTGGTTTACAGACCACAATACAGACATCTTTAGATAATCCTTTTATTGGAGTTAATTCTTCTCCAATCCCCGAAGCTAATACAGCTCCACCATTTATACAAAATGGAACATCTGCGCCTAGTTTTAATCCCAATTCCTCTAATGTTTGATCACTTAAATTTAAATTCCAAAGTTTGTTTAAACCTACAAGTATAGCTGCTGCATTTGAACTTCCACCTGCCATTCCTGCTGCTACAGGTATATTTTTTTGGATATAAATTTCTACCCCTTTAGTTAAGTTAAATGTTTTCTTGATTAAGTCAGCCGCTTTATATACAAGATTGTTGCAATCTAGTGGAATTTCTTCACTAGCACTCTTAATTGTAATTTGATTTTCTTCTTTTTCTTTAATTTCAATTAAATCGTATAAATCAATTGTTTGCATTATCATTTCGACTAAATGATATCCATCTTGTCTCTTCCCTAATACGTCTATAGATAAATTTACTTTTGCTCTACTTTTTAATTTTATTGAATTCATTTTAGCCTCCTTGATAATTGTTTTTGTATATCGTATAATGCATTACTAACTATAATTATACTACAAAAATAAAATAATAGGGGATACTATCCCCTATTATTTATCTTTTTGACAAATATTATTAAGTTTTTTATTCAGTTTGTGCGACTTTTTTTTCGAGAATCAAACATTTACCTGGTTGCAAATCATCCTCTAAATTAATTTCGTTCGTCTGCGCAATTTCTTCTTCTGTTGTATTGTATTTTTTAGCTATATCCCATAAATTATCATCTTCTTTGCAAATATATACAATTATACTTGGTGCAGTAGATAAATCATATTCACCTTTATCTTCTCCCTTGATGATAAAACTTTCAGCCTTTTTGTCGATAGCTTCTACAAATCTATTTATTCTTATATTTAAATCAATTTGATTTCTATTTAGATCTACTTCTATTCTTTCTATACAAATTGTATTAAATACTGAGCATGTATCTGATAATTTGTTTATTTCTAACTCATGTTCAAAAGGTATTTCTTCGTTTATTTTGTAAATCATTTTTAATCCTTCAATCGGAATGAAAAGTATGTCGATTTTTATTATACCTTGAATTACACAATTAGAACCTTCAATATAACTATTTTCTATTGATGCATTACAGCATACATTTACAATGTCCTTTATTTGAATATCCTCATTGTCATAATTTATACTTTCTCTAACTAAAAATGTATCATTTGATGTGAATAAAGTTTTATTTAGATGAATAAGTCTGTGTTCAAATTTAATTATTTTTTGAGGTGAATATGCATCTTGTAAAACCTCTCTAGTAACTTCTTCGCTTACTTTTACCTTTGAAAATACTGTGCATTCAACTTCTAAAAGTCCTGTATTATTATCTTCATTTCTCTTGAATTCATAATTAAAATCACCTATATTCATTAGTATTTCTTCATCCATACCATCAAATGCGCCAGGTACTTCTATAAACTGAGTAAAATCAATACCTACTCTTTCTAACTCAACAATATCTGAGTCATAAGTGCAAGCTAAAGGATTTATTTCTAAAATTCCTCCTATTATAACTTTATTATCTGTTATTCTACTTTCTTTTACTCTTACAACTGGATTTATATTTATAATATCTTCTATTTCTTCTATATTTACTGTTATTGTATCTCTAACTACGTTTTCTGATTTTTCAATTCCAACTATATCTTGGAATGATATTTCTTTTCTGTGTTTTTGTATTCCTTCTACTTGTGAAACATCTTTTACTATATCTAATCTTTGTTTTTCAAAAAGACTTCCTCTTACATTAATTAATGCGCCTACTTTGATCTTTCTTTCATTCATTATAGTACAATCAACGTGTTCTACTTCTGGGAACAACATATATTCCATGTCAGAAGTTATATTATCTCTTTCTATTACTTCATTAATTTCAATTTTTCCACTTATATTTGATACTGTACTCTTATCGTCTGCAATATAAATAACATTGTAGTTAAAACTACCTCTACAAGTTATTTTACCTTCTAATATTTCAACTTTTCTAAGGACTATGTATCCCATAGTATCCACAATATCGTACACATCTAACTTCTTGTCTGGAACAACATTTTCTGACTCTATAAATGTTTGGAATTTCCCAAAATCCATCCTATTGTCTATTTTAATAATATCTTTTATCAACTCCACGACTATCCCTCCCATATAATCTAACTATTAAATTATATTTAAGGAGACAAAAAAAAATTACACCTATTTGATAGGTATAATTTAACTTGCGCTTAATTTATTCTCTTTATTTTTACAAATCTGTAATTTCACATTTGCTGTCAATAAATCTGAGTAACTATAAGATACTCTTTGATTTCCATCTGATGTTCCGTCTAATTTTACTACAAAAACACTTGGATATACATTTTCTAGTACTCCAACCTTTGTAACAATCTGCTTTCTCCCTTTGTTTGCTTTTAATACTATCGTCTTACCTAAATGTTGTTTTAGTGTAGTTCTGATTTTATCCAAAGTTTGAACAGTAGCCACGAGATCACCTTCTCCATTTTATTATATGTTTACATAATATCATAATTTTGAATTTTTGTCAAATGCATAAACTAATAATTTTATATATTTCTTATGCTCTTGTCAATAGTATTTTATAAGAATACAGTATTATTTTTAAAATTTATGCATAAATAGCCGTTACTACAGTTCAAACTTATTAGATTAAATCCTCTTACAACAAAGGTTTTGGCATTGCCCATCTAAATTTACCTCTAGTTTCAAACCCTCCAATTCCTTTTACCCCAGTTATTGTTTGGTCTAATATTTCTTCTATTGGAACTACTACATCAATTCTCGAACATGCTATTTTTTCTACGATAAAAACAGGATCCAATGCATGTATCATTATTCTTCCCGGTGAACTTGCATAATTTGCTCCACCTTTCATCAATGCTTCATAATTTGATTGGCAAGCTCCAGCAAATATAACTAATGTATCTAAATCTGGCTGCCATTTTCTAGCTTCTTTTACCGCTTTTAAAAAATTATTTGAATTTCTATAGTTATTTATATTTTTTAAATCTCCATTTTTAACATGTAGTGCATCATGTCCAGTTATAACTAAGATATCTGGTTTATGTTTTTCTAATAGATTTTTGACTTCTTTATATTGATTTGCTTCTGGTATAGCAACTCCAACTGCTGGAATCCCCAATTGGGAATATACGTCTAAACATATCTTTAAATACTCTTTATCTCCATCTATTTGAAGAACCTTCCCTGGTACTCCATAAACATTTGCAGTTGGCTGTTGAGCAGATTTAGGTAGTCCACGCGTACCTCTTCTTTCTCTTTCTTTAGCCTTTTTCAATGTTCTATATAAAATATTTTCTACATTCTTATCCATTAATATATTTCTTATATCTGGAGGTTTCAATAATTCTAGGTCACTTAGTTCTGCGTCCGCTATTATTCTAAATGCAACCCCCTTCAATATAGCTATTTTTTTACCATTTTGATCAATAATATCAGTAATTTTAAAAACTATATCTTTGTTGTAAGATTTTCTAGCAACAATATCTCCAACTTTCATAATAATCCCCCTATTACTTCAACTTAGTTTATATTATGTTTTTTAGCTATATTTGTTCCATAAGTTATATTTTTTAACATTGTTTAACTAAATGTGATATTTATTATATAATTTAGTTATAATTTAATTGATTTTTATAAGGGGGAATATTAATGAGAATAGGAATTTTAGCATGTTCAGTTTTTGAGCCAGAACTAGAAAAAGTTTTACAAGATATAAAAATTAAACAGCTTTTTAAAGATAATATAGAAGTAACTTATCTTCATTTTGGTCTGCATACAAATTTAGATAAATTAGAAAAAGATGTTACAGCATCTCTTGATAAATTAACACTAGAATACGACCAAGTAATCATACTTTACGGCTCTAAATGTCACTATAGATTCTTTGAGTTCTTAAAAAAATACAATAATATAATTACAATCAAGCCAGCAAACTGTTTAGAGGCAATTATAGGGGACAAGGTGGTTGAGTCTTATGTTGAAGGAAAAGATATATATTTGACTTCAGGCTGGGTAGAAAAATTTGATGAATTAAATGAATTTAGTAATTCAGTTGATAATTACGATAGATTAAATCAATTTGGTATGTATGAAAATGCAATAATAGGAGATACAGGCGTTATTAAAATAACTGATGAGATGATATTTGATTTATACGAAAAAATTCAAGTTCCTGTTGAGGTTGAACCTGTAGATATAAATATATTTGAAAATCTCATAATAGATGCTATTAAAAAAGCTATAAATGCTCCACAAAAAGCTAAATAAATTTATGAAAATTTAATATTGAAATTCATACTAGAATATTTGAAATAAATAAAAAGAATATTATTAATAAATTAGGTTTAATAATATTCTTTTTATTATATTAATCATCTATATGCTCCTTCCCCCAGTTACAAAGTGCCTTTAATACAGGCATAAGCGATTCACCTATTTCAGACAATCTATACTCTACTTTTGGTGGAACTTGAGGATATTCAGTCCTTATTATTAAATCATCTGCTTCTAATTCTTTTAACTGTTTACTAAGCATTTTGTGAGTAACTTCTCCTAATGCTCTTTTTAGTTCTCCATAACGTAAAACTTCATTTTTCCAAAGCCAAAACAGTATATGCATTTTCCATTTTCCATCTATTAGAGACATGGCGTACATAAATGGTTTTGAATTGACTTCTTTACATTTTTCTGGTGTATTATTATTTTCTATACTCATTTATACTCTCCTTTTTGATAGTATCTGTCAAAAAAGTACGTACTTACTTTTTGTTTTATTTTAGTCTATCATAAACTTATAATTAATAACAAGGAGATGAAAAAATGAAAAAACAAATAGAAGTATTTGATTATTCTAATGATATTTTAAAAGCTGTAAAAACTGGTGTTTTACTTACAACTAAAGCAGATGATAAAGTAAATACTATGACTATTTCTTGGGGAACTCTTGGTATAGAATGGGGTAAAACTATATTCACTGTTTTTGTGAGAGAAAATAGATTTACAAAATCTCAATTAGATAAAAATCCTGAATTTACAATAAATATTCCTGTTGGCGAATTTAATAAAAAAATCTTAGGATTAGCTGGGACAAAGTCTGGACACGATATGGATAAAATAAAAGAAATAGGATTAACATTAGAAGAATCAGAAAAAATTTCTGTTCCAGGAATTAAGGAATTACCATTAACTCTTGAATGTAAAGTTTTATATCAACAAGAACAAGATAGAAATGCAATTCCATATGATATAGTTGAATCTTGCTATCCTGCTGATGTTGATAGCTCATTCCATGGTGCAAATAAAGACTACCATACTGCGTACTACGGTGAAATCGTTAATGCTTATATAATACAAGACTAATTTATACAAAATTAATATAAAAAGTCCACACTTGTTTATCTGTTTTAAGTTAGAAAGAGTGGACTTTTTATATTTTATATTAAATTGAAAAATTATTTTTAAGTTAATATAGTTATTATTTTATATAATTTACTATACTGACTATTTCATCATACTTTCAATATATTTTACTATTTTTTCAGGTGTAATACCTAATTCATCTAATAATTGACTTGGATTATATCTATCATAGAATTCTTTTTCTAATCCATAATTTTTAACTTTTATATCAGAATCTCCATAGAAACTTGCAATAGATTCTCCAAATCCTCCACGTAGTATTCCATCTTCTAATGTTATAACTAAATCATGGTCTTGTTTTAAATCGTTTAGTAACTCTTTATCCACGCCTGATGCGAATCTTGGGTTTACTAATGTTGGTTTAAATCCTAGTTTTTCTTCTACCATTTTTGATACTTCTTCACCTATTTGATAGAAATCACCTAGTCCTAAAATAGCAACCTTAGAACCTTTTTCTTCTACTTTAAATTTATTTATAATGTTAGAATAATCTTTTTCTGCTACTCTACCATCATCTATAACTCCATTACCAGGCATTAAAATCATTACTGGATGTTCTTGTTGTTCTATAGACCAATCTAACATTGCGAAGTATTCTGCTTTATTTGTTGGTGCTAATAAAACTAAGTTTGGTATATTAGAGAACTCTGCAATTGTGAATATACCTAAATGTGTAACATCTGTTAATCCTGCTACTGATGTATAATTTAAAACTATTGTCGCTGGATTACCATTTATACATAAATCTTGTGAGATTTGGTCATAACTTCTTTGAATGAATGTTGCATTTGTCCCAAGTACTGGTTTTCCTCCATTTTTTGCAATTCCTGAAACTAAGGCAACAGCATGTTCTTCCGCTATACCTACATCTACAAATTGTTCTCCTGCTTCTTTTCTTCTTTCAATATTAAATCCAATTGTCATTGGCATTGCTGGAGTTACTGCAACAACAGTATTGTCTTTTTTCATTTTATCTAATAAGAATTTCGCTGTTAAATCTCCATAATCTTCAGCATCACCAAAATCTATTGTTATATTTCCTGTCTCAATATCAAATGGTAATGACCAGTGCCATGCTTCTCTATTTTCTTCTGCAAGTTTGTATCCTTTACCTTTTATAGTGTTTATATGAACTACTATAGGATGATCTATATCTTTAATTTTTTGGAATAACTCAATCATTTTTTCGATATTATTTCCATCAGCTTCATATATATAATCTAATCCCATAGCTTTAAATAAATTATTTGATGCTTGACCATTTGTCTCTCTTAATTCATCTAAATTTTTATATAAACCACCGTGGTTTTCTGCTATAGATTGTTGGTTGTCATTTACGATTATTATAAAGTTAGAGTTTAGTTCTGAACCTGCGAAGTTTAATCCTTCTAATGCTTCTCCACCACTTAATGAACCGTCACCTATTACAGCAACTACATTATAATCTTCTTTCTTTAAATCTCTAGCTTTTGCTAATCCTGATGCTAAACTTATTGATGTTGAAGTATGTCCAACATTAAAGAAGTCATGTTCACTTTCATCTGGATTTGTATATCCTGAAACAGTTCTATAAGAATTTTCATCTATAAATCCTTCTTTTCTTCCTGTTAAAATCTTATGCGCATAACTTTGGTGAGAAACATCAAATACAAATTTATCTTTTGGTGAATCAAAAACATAATGCATTGCAATTATCGCTTCTACCATACCAAAGTTTGGACCAAAATGTCCTCCATTTTTACTTAGCTTTTGTAATAATACTTCTCTTATTTCTTCTGATAATTTTTCTAAATCATTAATTTCTATATTTCTTAAATCCTCTGGCTGATTTATCTTATTTAAAATGTCTAACATTGTTCCTCCTATTTTTACCTAATACCATTTTTTTAGTTAAAAATATACTTATGCTTACAATATTTATTGTCAGCATTTTAAATTCAAATTTTACATCACAATTATTAATTTTATTGTTAATATTATGATATAAATTTCAAACATATATTTAACTTTCTTATACAATATCACTTAGAGTTGACTCTAAGTCAATAACATTATTTAATTATACAAATTTTTACAAATAAAAAAGCATTTGAAATAACACTTTTACTGTGTTTTTCAAATGCTTTATTTTATTTAAAAAATATTATTTTCCACAACATTTTTTGTATTTTTTACCGCTTCCGCATGGGCATGGATCATTTCTTCCAACTTTATCTTCTTTAACTACTATTCTAGATCTGTTGTAATCTTTAGTTATAGCTTTTCTAGTTTCAGGAGATAATATTCCATTCCATCCTTCTAATTCATATAACCAGTGAGCTTCAGCACCTAACATATTGTAGTATAATTTTTCCCAGTCTATTTTTATAGAAACGTTAGTATCAGCTTCTATAGCTTCTAAGTCTAACTCTTCTTTAACACTTTCGCTTATTCCATCTAAGAATCCCATGAATAATTCATTAGATACTCCGTATTTAGCAGCTAATTCAGCAACTGTTCCTTCAACAACATCAGTTTTGTTGTTTAATATTTCATTGTATATTCCTGCTTCTGATTTTAAGTAATTTTCCCAGAATTTTATTTCTTCATCATTGTTTGCGTGGTTATCACAAAGGTTTCTCCACTCTGCATATAAACTCATTATAAGTTCCTCCTAATTAATATTTATTCTAAGTTTTTTCTTATTATTAACAATTCTATATTATATCATAATTAAACAATTCTTTTAATACCTTTATGGCATACTCTTGGTCTATAAAATAAGGACTCGAAGCTATTGTAATCACTTTTGCACCCTTTATTAGCTCTTTGATTTTGTTTAATCTAAAATCATATGGAATATAATCCATATCTTTAGAGAATATATCTAAGTCTATGTCTAAAACATATTCGCCTTCTACATTCAAATCAAATCCATAAGAACTGTCTATTATATCTACACCACAGAATACACCTTTTTTAAGTGCAGGCTGTATGAAGTTACCTACATTTAAAACTTTATTGGTATATCTAAAAACATCGTCTAAATTTTCTAAGTCTACTGTATAATCATCGGGCTCTCTCATGTCTTTATGTTGATCTACATGAATTAATTTACAACCTTTATTAAATAATCTCTGTTGTAAACTTTTCATCCAGAAATAAAAGGCATGGTTATGGTTATCAAATATATAGACGACTTTTCCATCTACTTCGTATTGAACTAAATTTTTAAGTCCTATTGCTTTTATTTCTGTATCTTCGTCAATTTCGTTAAAAACTATATTTTCACCTAAAGATACATCATCTAAAGTTCCCTTTATTAATTTAGGTACAAATATTTTCTTGTTTGTTCTTTCATCATAAGAAAATATATTATTTCCTAATGGTTCTTCAATATAAAAACCTACATATCTCTCCATGTTTTCTCCTTAAAAATACTAAAACATATTCCATGGATATTTATTCGGTGGTTCACAAATAAATTCCATTTTTTCTTTTTTAGTTGGATGTTCTATTTCTATTTTGTATGACCACAGTGCAATTTGTTGCCCTTTTTTATTTACGTTCTTTCCGTATCTTTGGTCCCCATAAAGTGGGTGATTTCTACTTGAAAATTGAACTCTAATTTGGTGTGGTCTACCTGTTTGTAAATCAATTTCTACAAGACTAAATCCATTATTTGATGCTAATGTTTTATAGCTTAATTTAGCATCTTTAGCATCTTTGTGATTTTTATTTACTACACTTACCATATTTGTCTTTTTATCTTTATATAGATAATCGCTTAAGTTGTCTTCTCTCTTTTTCATATCGCCATGTATAACAGCTTTATAAGTCTTCTTAAACGTTTTGTTTCTAACTTGCTCAGATAATCTAGATGCAGCTTTTGAAGTTTTGGCAAATACCATAATCCCTCCAACTGGTCTATCTAATCTATGGACAAGTCCAACAAAGACATTTCCTGGTTTGTTGTATTTTTCTTTTAAATATTTTTTTAGTAAATTTACCATATCATCGTCATTGGTATTGTCACCTTGAGATAATATATTTACAGGCTTTTCAACTACTAATAAATGATTGTCTTCAAATATTACGTTAAGCATTATTTAGACTCCCATCTACCAAATATACCACATGGAAGAATTTTTCCGTCTCTTGAAGCTGGTATTCCTAATTCTCCTCCGTATATTTTTCCGCCTTTTACTTTTTTACCTATAGTAGTTTGAAGTACATTTTCTAATACTATTGGTGAGAATCCTGTTGTATATGAGTTTATTAAGAAGAATAATGGCTTATCTGATAATACTTTCATACATAAGTTAACAAAGTCGAAAAGTTTTTCTTCTATTTGCCATACTTCACCTTTTGGTCCTCTTCCATAAGAAGGTGGGTCCATTATTATTGCATCGTATTTATTTCCTCTTCTTATTTCTCTTTCAACGAATTTTACAACGTCGTCTACTATAAACCTTACTTTTCTATCTTCTAATCCTGATAATTTTATATTATCTTTTGCTTGAGTAGTCATACCTTTAGAAGCATCTACGTGACATACTTCTGCTCCAGCTGCAGCACAAGCAACAGTTGCTCCACCAGTATAAGCAAATAAGTTTAATACTTTTATCGGTCTTTTTGCATTTCTTATTTTATCCATTGACCACTCCCAGTTTGCCGCTTGTTCTGGGAATAATCCAGTATGTTTAAATCCAGTTGGTTTTATGTGGAATTTTAAGTCTTTATAGCTTATAGTCCATTGTTCTGGGTATTTCTTTTTGTGTTCCCATTGACCTCCACCTTTGTTACTTCTGTGGTAGTGTCCATGAGGATTTTTCCATAGAGACCATTCTGCCTCCATTGGCCAAACTACTTGAGGGTCCGGTCTTCTAAGTACATAGTTCCCCCATCTTTCTAGTTTTTCTCCATTTCCCATGTCTATAAGTTCATAATCTTTCCATTGATCCGCTAATAATAACACGTTATTACCTCCTATAATTTCTTACTAATCTTATGTATTATATCATATTAACTAGCTTTATTTTAGGTATTTTCACCAGTTTATATACTTTATTTACTATTTCTATCAGCTTTTATATAAATTAATAATACAGCTAAATTAAAATGTTCTTTTTTTATAAAAATAATCATAAATATTAGTAATTTATTTAATTAGGAGGTGAATTGTTGCAGTCAATCTAAAATAGATTTTTTGCAACGGATTATAATGAATCAAATAAATCCAAATTTCACAAGCTGTATTTATAATCTACTATATATTCAATATAATGAGATTTTTGGTAGAGAAGAATATTTCTATTATGATTTGGCGTATCCTGTCTTTTACAACGTAAAAAACGGATATTTTCAAGTAGACAAACAAATTTTAGATAATTTAAATAAAACCGTTTATTCTAATATAAATACTTTTAGAGATGGTCTTTATGAAGAAATGGCCCAATATAATAAAACAGCCGCAGAAAATGCCCTTCCTAAAAGAGTTTATCAAGTAAGTACTTCTTTTGATATTACATTTAGTAAAAATCACATTTTAAGTTTTGTATTAAATTTAGATTCTATTAGTGATAATTATGGCCCTCTATACGAAGACGTATACCATTTTAATATAGATTTACTTAATGGAAATTCACTTACTTTAAAAGATTTGTTTAATGAAGGTGTTGATTATCTACCATTATTATCACAATATGTAAATGATGAAATAGCGAAAACTCCAGAGCTATTTTATGAAAATACTGTTGTAGACATTCCTGACTCTCAAGCTTTTTACATAACTGATAAAGGTATTGTTTTGTATTTTGAAGTTGATGAAATAGCACAAGAATCAGCTGGTGTTCCAAAATTCTTAATTTCATTCGAACAATTTGGCGAGTATATAAATCCTAGATTTTATTGTAATCCTGAAAATCTTCTTAGAAGAAAAAGAAGAAGATAAATGTAAAAATAAATATAAGCAAAATAAAAAAAGAATGCGCCGCCACATTCTTTTTTTAGGGAGTTATTACTAAAAAAATCATCAAAAAAATTATTCTAATTTCTAGTTATTTGGGTATAAATAAGTTTTATTACCTATCTGTTGATATTATAATAACTCCAAAACCTTAAATTAACCTTAGCTTTATTATCTTTACAAAAAAAGTTACTGTAAACTAATTTAATACTAGTTACAGTAACCTTTTTATTTAACAGTATATAATTAATCAGCTAAGTTATATACTTTTAATTGTTCTTTTTTAATGTGTTTTTGATTTACTTTTACTAATGCTTTTAATGTATCTAATGAAGTCATAACATCTATAGAGTATTCAGTTGCTAATCTTCTTATTCTGAATCCGTCTCTAGTTGCATCGTTACCTTTTGTTGGAGTATTTATAACCATATCAACTTGGTTGTTAGTTATAACATCAAGTATATTTGGTCTAACTTCTCCTATTTTGTTAACTATTATAGCGTCTATTCCATTAGATTTTAGAAGTGATGCTGTTCCTTCTGTCGCCATGAAAGTATATCCTACACGTTTCATGTCTTTTGCTATTTCTAAGAACTCTTCTTTATCTTGGTCATTTACTGTTGCAAGTACCACGCCTCTATCATTTGACATTTTCTTACCTGCTGCTGTAAATCCTTTGTATAATGCTTCTTCTAATGTCTCACCAACACCTAAAACTTCTCCAGTTGATTTCATTTCTGGTCCAAGACTTACATCAACTCTAGCAAGTTTTGACATTGAGAATACAGGTACTTTTACTGCTATTAAGTCTGGTGTTTTGTAGATTCCTGTTCCATATCCAAGATCTTTTAATTTTGCACCTAACATACATTTTGTAGCTAAATCTACTATTGGCACCCCACTAACTTTACTTATATATGGTACTGTTCTACTTGCTCTTGGGTTAACTTCTATGATGTATAATTCACCCTTAAATTCGATAAATTGTATATTAACCATACCTAAAACATTAAGTTCTAATGCTATTTTCTTAGTATAGTCTAAGATTTTTTCTTTTATATCATCAGATATATTTTGGCTTGGATACATTGTTATAGAGTCTCCAGAGTGAACTCCTGCTCTTTCTAAATGTTCCATTATTCCTGGTATTAATACATCTTCTTTATCGCATATAGCGTCTACTTCTATTTCTCTACCAACTAAATATTTATCTATAAGTACTGGGTTTTTACTATCCCTTTCAAATGCACTATCAAGGTAAGCTTTTAATTTAGCTTCGTTATAAGTTATTTCCATACCTTGACCACCAAGTACATAAGAAGGTCTAACTAAAACTGGATATCCTATTTCGCTAGCGTGTTTTACACCTTCTTCTGTAGACCATACAGCTATACCTTTTGGTCTATTTATATTTAATTTTTCTAGTAATTCATCAAATTTTTCTCTGTCTTCTGCTGCATCTATATCGTTGAAGTCAGTTCCTAATATAGGTATATTCTTTTCGTCTAGGAATTTAGCTAATTTTATAGCTGTTTGCCCACCGAATTGTAATATTACACCTTCTGGTTTTTCTTTTTCTATTATATTTAATACTTCTTCTTCTGTTAATGGTTCAAAGTATAATTTGTCAGAAGTATCGAAGTCTGTGCTTACTGTTTCTGGGTTGTTGTTTACTATTATAGTTTCTATTCCTAATTTTCTTAAGGCTTTTATACAGTGAACTGAACAGTAGTCAAATTCTATACCTTGCCCTATTCTTATTGGACCAGAACCTAAAACAACTATTTTTCTCTTATCACTTACTACAACTTCATCATACTCTTCATAAGTTGAGTAATAGTATGGAGATAATGCATCGAATTCTCCACCACATGTATCAACCATTTTATAAGCTGCATGTATGTTATATAAAGATCTTAATTCATAAACTTTTTCTGGGCTTATTTTCATTAAGTCTGCTATACCTTTATCTGAGAATCCTTTTTTCTTAAGAGTTTTTAGATAATCCTTGCTTATATCTTCTATTTTCATAGTTTTTAATTTTTCTTCTTGTTTAACTATCCAATCTATTCTATATAAGAACCATTTATCTACACCAGTGATTTTTTCTATCATGTCGATACTATATCCTCTTCTTATCATTTCTGCTAAGTCGAATAGTCTTTCGTCATCTGGCATAACTACTCTTTCTTTTAATTCTTCTATTGTTCTTTGTTCAGATGGTTTGTGTATTAATGAGTATTTTCCTATTTCTAAAGATCTTATACCTTTTAATAAAGCAGCTTCAAAGTTGCTTCCTATACTCATTATTTCTCCAGTAGCCATCATTTTTGTTCCAAGTCTTCTGTTCGCTTGTTTAAATTTATCAAATGGCCATTTTGGTATTTTTACAACAACATAATCAAGCGTTGGTTCAAAACAAGCCTTTGTTTTCTTAGTTACTGCATTTTCTATTTCGTCTAATGTATATCCTAAAGCTATTTTAGCTGCAACTTTTGCTATTGGATAACCAGTTGCTTTTGATGCTAATGCTGAAGATCTACTAACTCTTGGGTTTATTTCTATAATTGCATATTCTAATCTGTGAGGATGTAGTGCTATTTGTACGTTACATCCACCTTTTACTTCTATTGCATTTATTATTTCAATTGAAGCTGTTCTTAATAATTGGTACTCTTTATCGCTTAAAGTTTGAGATGGAGCTACAACTATACTATCTCCCGTATGCACACCGACTGGGTCCACATTTTCCATATTACAAACAGTTATACAGTCTCCGTTTCCGTCTCTCATTACTTCATATTCGATTTCTTTCCAACCTTTTATACTTTTCTCTATAAGAACTTGTGTAACTGGGCTAAGTTGTAAACCATGAGTAAGAATTTCAATTAATTCTTCTTTGTTTTCAGCTATACCACCACCAGTTCCGCCTAGTGTATAAGCAGGTCTTATTATAACTGGATATCCTATTTTTTCAGCATATATAATACCATCTTCTAAGTTTGTAACTATATCACTTTCGATTACTGGTTGATTGATACTTCTCATCATTTCTCTGAATTCATCTCTGTCTTCACCTTTTTTGATTGATTCTATTGAAGTACCAATTACTTTTACCCCGTATTTATCTAATATACCAGCATCTGATAATTCTACTGCTAAGTTTAGAGCTGTTTGACCACCCATACCTGCAAGTAAACTATCTGGTCTTTCTTTTTCTATTACTTTTTCTATTGCCTCTAATGTAAGTGGTTCTATATAAATTTTATGAGCTACTTCTTTGTCCGTCATTATTGTAGCTGGGTTTGAGTTTATTAATACAACTTCTACTCCTTCTTCCTTTAAAGCTTCACAAGCTTGTGTTCCTGAGTAGTCAAATTCCGCTGCTTGACCTATGATTATCGGTCCTGACCCTAATACTAATGTTTTTTTGATACTATCTATTTTAGGCATAATTTTTTCTCCTTCACAAAATACTTATAACGTTCTAATTATTTATTGTTTAATACCTCTAAGAATTTATCGAATACATACTCGCTGTCTTTTGGTCCCGGGCAAGCCTCTGGGTGATATTGCACACTATATATCGGTAATTCTTTATGTCTCATTCCTTCAACTGTATTGTCGTTTAAGTTGATTTGAGTTACTTCCATACATTCTGGCACTTCACACACATAGTAACCGTGGTTTTGTGCTGTTATAAATACTTTATTTTCTTCGAAATCTTTTACTGGATGGTTTCCACCTCTGTGTCCAAATTTAAGTTTTCCTGTTTTTCCGCCGAATGTCCTAGCTAAAATTTGGTGTCCTAAGCATATTCCAACTATAGGTTTTTTCCCTATCATCTTTTTAACATTTTCTACTATCTCATCTAAGTCATCTGGGTCCCCAGGTCCATTTGATAAGAATATTAAATCTGGATCATCATTTAATACTTCTTCTGCAGTTGTAGTAGCTGGATATACTGTTACATCACAACCTCTTTGTACAAAATTATCTATTATGTTTTGTTTTACACCGTAATCCATAACAGCAACTTTTGCACCACTACCTTGATAATATTCTTTTTCTTTTCTTGAAACATCATAAACTGCATAAGTATTATCAAATTTATCTAATTTAGGTTGAACACTTTCAAGTGTAGCATTTTCGTCGATTGTTATTATGCCTCTCATTGTTCCTTCATTTCTAAGGATTTTTGTTAATGCTCTTGTATCTATTCCTTCAAGCCCAATTATTTTATTTTGTTTTAAATAAACATCTAAGCTCATTTCATTTCTAAAGTTATTAGGTGTGTCACTTTTTTCTCTAACGATGAATCCTTTGACGCATACATTTTTTGATTGTACATCTTCTAAGTTGATTCCATAGTTCCCTATTAATGGGTAAGTCATAGTTACTATTTGTCCGTAATAAGAAGGGTCTGTTAATACTTCCCCATATCCAGTCATAGAAGTATTGAATACTACTTCTCCAACAGATTCTTCTAAATACCCAAATGCTTTACCGTTAAAAACAGTACCATCTTCTAATATTAATCTTGCCTTCATATAACTTACCTCCTATGCGTTCTCAATCTCTTTAACTATTTCTATAGCTGATTGTTTTGGATTTTCAGCTTGTGTTATTGGTCTTCCAACTACCATGTAATGCGCCCCATTTTGTATTGCTTGAGCTGGAGTAACAACTCTTTTTTGGTCTCCTACTGCTGCAGATTGTGGTCTTATTCCTGGGCATACAGTTACGAAATCTTTTCCACAAGCTTCTACTATTTTATCTACTTCCTTAGCCGAACATACAACTCCATCTATGCCTGATTTTTCAGCTAATTTTGCTCTTTTTATAGCTAATTCTTCAGTTGTCATATTGCAACCAATATCTTGTAAATCTTCATTACTTAATGAAGTTAAAACCGTAACTCCAACTATTATTGGTTTTTCTATATTTAATCTTTCTGCTTCTTCTTTTGCGATTTCTGCACATTGTCTCATTCCTTCAAAGTCTGAAACATGTATCGTCATCATCCAAACATTATCTTTTACCGCAGCCTTTACTGCACTTTTCATAGTATTTGGTATGTCGTGGAATTTTAAATCAAGGAATATTTTTTTACCTTTTTCTTTTAGATATTCCACTGTTCTCCCCTTTGTAGCAACATATTGTTCTAATCCTACTTTAAATATGTCTACACTATCTTCTAGTTGATCAATTAAATCTTTAGCTTTATCAAAGTCGTCTGTGTCAATAGCTACTATTAACTTTTCTTTCCCTTTTATCATTTCATACTCTCCTTCTTAATAAAGCCTTACTTTAAAAAAAGCCCTTACACCATAGAGGTATAAGGACTTTGTATACATAAATAACTAAACTAAATGAGTTAACTATGAAGTATCTTTATCAGCCTCTCTGGACTATTTTAAAAGACTTTATTATGTTTTTATTTTATATATAAAAAAACCTCTAGTCATTAACCAGAGGTATAAATAATCTTATTATATATGTTTAAAGGTACACTTAGCCCTTGTTTGTCTATATGTCCCCTTAATACGATACTATTCTAAATTACTTTATATTCTCTCTGGAATAATTTAAAGTTTTATTTAAGTTTTGCATAGCTTATATAGATTATTACACTTATTTATCCATATGTCAACCTTTGTTTAAATATGATTTTTATGGAATAATATTTTAGACTTGTCTAGCCTTTTCCACAACACTTAGAAAATATAGTTTTCTTCTTTTGTCTTTTACGTCGAGTTTTTTATATTCAATATCTATATCATCATGTTTGCATGCAATTTCAAAATGTCTTAATGCAACACCCATACTTATTCTACTGTATTTATCTAATTCCAATCTTTTTTTATGTTCGTCTTCAAATAAATCAAATCCATTTTCTCTTTGTTCTAATGTCCATGGTTGGCAGTTATTGATTGATGGCGCAACTCTTAGCGCATTTAAAGCATTAAACCATTTTTCATCATATGTTTTACATATATGCTTCATTCTATGTCTATCATGTATTGCTGATGACGACCTAAATAATGCTTCCCCTTCTTGTGGATATCCAAATGCTATTATTGCTTGCGGATATTCTATTTCAGATTCATCTTTATCTTTTATTTTATCTAAATTAACAAATTCTTCTACTTCATCTCTAGTTAGCATACATTTTAGCCATGTCGTTCCTAAACCTAAGCACGCCATTTCTAACGTGACATTTTGTAATGCATAGCCTATATTCTCTAGATAATTTTCCCCTTTATTACTAGTTATTAATATATAGTGGGGAGCTTTTATTTGAATCTTATTTCTCGTTGAAAAATTAATCAAATGTCCTCTATCTATTACATGAGCTTTTATATTTAAATTTGAATTTAGATAAGTTATATTACTGCATAATTTTTTTACTTCTTTCATTAAAGATTCTGTTATTGGTTTTGTTGAATAAAACTCTATAGATTTTCTATAGAAAATAGCATCATATAACTCCATCTATTACCTCCTGTTAAATGTATTATATTATTCAATTTATAACTAAGTCATATGTTAATATTATATGCTTTTTAATGCATAAATTAAAGTATTCAAAATATTAAATTATCTAAATATTTTTTCTTTCAAATATCATGTTTTCGTATATATTTTTTATTAAATATAATAATAAATAAATAACAAGAAAACCATTATTTTGTATAAATACAATGGTATAATTTAGGAGTGATTATTTATAGAATTAAATTTAATATTATATCTTTAAAAATACATAATATCGAAAGGAGTTTTTTTATGGATTTTAATTCAAAATTACAAAAATACGCTAAATTAGCAGTTAAAACTGGAGTAAATATACAACCTGGACAAACTCTACTTGTAAGAACACCTATTGAGTGTGCTGAATATGTAAGATACGTTGTTGAAGAAGCTTATAAAGCTGGAGCAAAAAATGTCCATATTGAGTGGTCCGACGAAAAATGCAACTTAATAAAATATTTAAATGCACCTGATGAGGCTTTTGAAGAATTCCCAAGATGGATTTCTGAGCAATATCTTGATATAGCAAAAGAAGGTGGTGCCTTCTTAACAATATATGCACAAGATCCTGATTTATTAAAAAATGTTGACCCAAAAAGAATTGCTGAATACCAAAAAGTATCAGGGCAAGCATTAAAAGAATGGCGTGGATATACTCTAACAAATAAATGTAGATGGAGTATTGTATCTATTCCTACAGCTGCTTGGGCAAAAAAAATATTCCCAGATATCTCTGAAAAAGAAGCAATGGACAAACTTTGGGAACTAATCTTCAAATGTTCAAGAGTTACAGAAGATCCAATCCAAGCTTGGAAAGAACACAATAACAACCTTAAAGAAAAAACAGATTTCTTAAACAGTAAAAAATTCAAAACTTTAAAATATAAATCAAAAATAACTGATTTAACAGTTGAAATGCCAGAAGGTCACATTTGGGAAAGTGGTAGCGAAAAAGATGTAAATGGAATAGAATTTAACCCAAATATGCCGACAGAAGAAATTTTCTGCCTACCTCATAAATTTGGAGTTAATGGAACACTTGCTAGTACTAAACCTCTTGTTTATGGTGGAAATATAATAAATGACTTTGTATTAAAATTTGAAAAAGGTAGAATAGTAGATTTTTCTGCTAAAGAAGGCGAAGAAACTTTAAGACACTTAATTGAAACTGACGAAGGTTCTCACTATCTAGGAGAAATTGCCTTAGTACCATATTCTTCTCCAATTTCTGATACTAACACAGTATTTTATAATACATTATATGATGAAAATGCATCTTGCCATTTTGCAATAGGTTCTGCATACTCATCTTGTATAGAAGGTGGAAATGATATTGATGAAGAAGATTTCGATAAATACGGAATAAATGATAGTCTTACTCATGTCGACTTTATGGTTGGTTCTGCTGACTTAGATATCGTCGGAATAACTCATGATGGAGAAGAAATTCAAATATTCAAAGATGGAAACTGGGCATTTTAGTAATACTTATTAATTAATAATATTTATTTTTAAAACAATTAAAATGCTCACTTAAAATATATAGAAATAGCTAGACATATTGAAATAATCAAATGCCTAGCTATTTTTAATTTCTAAAAATCTGTCTAATATAGATTATTTTAAATAAATATTTTTAAATTACTTTCTATAAATAATAAATACTTTTAAAATTTGTAATCTCTAATCATATCCAATAAATTTCTTGCACTTCTAGGTAAGTACTTATTTTTCATCCAAACAATTGATATTTGTGTTTTTAATTCATCTTCATCTAGCTCATAAAATTCTATGTTCTTATCTGAATTATCAATAATAGATTTTGGAACAATACCTATGCCCAGACCTTCTTCTGCCCATGCAACTGTTGTTCTAGAATCATCATTTAAGCAATATATACTCGCTTTTACTTTATTTGAATGTAGTGTTTCCATAATTAGTTTTTCATATCGTCTATATATTATTATTGATTTTTTATCTAAATCTTTTAACTTTATTTTGTCTTTTTCATTAAAATTAAATTTATCATCATTTTTCTTTACTACTGCTACCATTGGCTCTGTTTTCAAATTTATACAACATAAGTTTTGGCTATTAAAAGGTGTTCTAACAACTCCAATATCTACAATTCCTCTTTCAATCATGTCCACAACTTCATATGTATTTCCTTCATATAATTCAAATTTTACTTTTGGATATTGTTTTGCATATGGTGAAATAAGCTTGTTAGGTATAAATTGATTACAAGTCGACACTGCACCTATTTTTAATACACCTTCTATTCCCGATTTAAAATCTTCAATCTCATTTAATGTAGATTCAAATACATCTACCATATCTTTTCCCCTTTTATATAAGAGGTTTCCCACATCAGTAAGTGTAACTTTTCTACTCCCTCTCTCAACTAATTTTACTCCCAACTCCTCTTCCAATGCTTTTAGTTGATTACTTAAAGGTGGTTGAGATATATGTAGTTTTTGAGCTGCTTTTGTTATATTCCCTTCCTCAACAATAGTTATAAAATTTATAAGCTGTTTTATATCCATCTCCATCCCCCTCTTTTTAATAAGTATATTTTTACATTCGATGCAAAAACTAAATAAAATATAAATTTCTATATCTATACTAAAAAAATATATTATATATACCTATTATATATTTTTAATATATATATAACTATGCTAAAATTTTCATATAAACTTTAGGAAGGGGATTTTAAGGTATGAATATTTTACTCGACTTATTTTTAACCTTTGCCAGAATCGGAGGGTTAACATTTGGTGGAGGTTATGCAATGTTACCAATATTACAAAGAGAAGTTGCTGAAAATAAAAAGTGGGCAACAGAAGAAGAATTAATGGACTATTACGCTATCGGTCAATGTACGCCTGGTGTTATAGCTGTAAATGTTGCTACTTTTATAGGATATAAAATGGCTGGTTTTATAGGAGGAGTTATAGCAACTTTAGGAGTAGTAACACCATCAGTAGTAATAATTACTCTTATAGCTGCATTTTTAAGCAATTTTGCTGATTTACCAATTGTAATTCATGCATTTAATGGTGTTAGAGTTTGTGTATGTGTATTAATCTTAAATGCCATAATTAAACTTAGCAAAAAATCTGTAGTCGATAAACTTACTTTCGCAATTTTTATAGCAGTTTCACTATTATCAATAGTAACTAGTCTATCTCCTATCATTTATATTATTATTTCTGGTCTTATAGGAGCTCTAATTTATAAATTTAGGGGAGGTAAAGAGGAATGTTAACACTTTTGAGATTATTTTTCGAATTTTTTAAAACAGGTCTTTTCGCAGTAGGTGGCGGACTTGCTACAATGCCATTTTTATATAATATAAGTGAAACAACTGGTTGGTTTTCAAAAAATGATTTAACTAATATGATAGCTGTATCAGAATCTACTCCAGGACCATTAGGAGTAAATATGGCTACTTATGTAGGTTTTTCAGTATCAGGCGTAGTCGGATCAATAGTTGCTACTTTGGGATTAATTTGTCCAGCATTAGTTATTATAGTTATTATTTCTAAATTCTTAAAGAAGTTCAAACAAAATCCATATGTAGAGGCTGTTTTTCATACAATAAGACCAACTTCGACTGGTCTAATAGTAGGTGCTTGCTGGGGCGTTGTAGAAATAACTATGTTTTATTTAGATAAATATAATATTACATCCAAATTTGTCGATTTATTTAACTTTAAATCAATTATTTTTGCATTTATTTTATTCTTCTTAATAAAATATACAAATAAACATCCAGTTATATATATTGCTTTATCAGCAGTAGTTGGTATTTTATTATCATTTTAAATTTTTGCAAAACAAAAAGAGGCTATTATATAGCCTCTTTTTGTGTTGACGAGAAATTTTTAATTTAACATCATTAATTAAAATTTATATAAATTTCTAAATTAATGACCTATATTCAATATAGTAGCATATTTTGCTACATTATTTAAGGGGAAAAAATAAATTTGTTCCCCTTAAATATCTTTTATATTTTAACATACTTTTATACTTGATTTCCACATTATTTTTTAAAAAGTGAGTTTTGCTATCTCAACAGAGCTTTTTGCGTCTTTTGCATAGTAGTCTGCATTTATTTTTTTTGCATATTCTTCTGTTAAAACTGCACCCCCAACTATAACCTTTGCATCAATGCCAGCATCTTTTATAGCTTGTATTGTATCCTTCATATTCTGTACAGTTGTTGTCATTAGGGCGCTTAATCCGATTAGCTTTATGTTTTGTTTTTTAGCAGTTTCTACTACTGTCTCAATTGGAACATCTTTTCCTAAATCGATAACTTCATATCCATAATTTTCTAGCATGATTTTTACGATATTTTTACCGATATCATGTATATCGCCTTTTACTGTAGCAATTATTATTTTACCTTTTGTTCCATTTGTATTATCAATATTAGCATTTAACTTATCTTTTATGATGTTTAATGCTACTTTTATTGTTTCTGCTGCTTGAATCATTTGAGGTAAGAATATTTCTCCTTTGTCATATTTTACTCCAATTTTATCAAGAGCAGGTATTAACATTTCGTCTAAAATATAATGTCCATCATATTCTTCAAGCAACTTATATGTTAATTCTTTCGTTTCTTCTTTTAATCCTCTTTCAACTAACATATCTAAAGACATATCTTTTTGGTTATTGTTAGATGTTTTGTTGATTGATATAGTTGTATTATCCATATATTTTTCTATATATTTTTCGCAACCTTTGTCTATATTGTTTATCACTCTATATGCATACATAGATTCCATCATAACAGGTTCTGATGTATTTATTATCGCTAAATCAAGCCCAGCACCTAGTGCTAAATTTAAAAATGTTGAGTTTAGTGCTTTTCTATTTGGAACTCCAAATGATATATTAGAAACCCCTAAAATAGTTTTACAACCTAGGTTTTCTTTTACCATTCTAATAGCTTTTATAGTTTCCATAGCTTCTTCTTGTTGTGCTGATACTGTTAAAGATAAACAGTCTATAAATATATCTTGTCTTCTTATTCCATAACTTTCTGCTCTTTCAACAATTTTTTTAGCTATTTCAAATCTTCCTTCTGCTGTTTTAGGTATTCCAGCTTCATCTAATGTTAATCCTACTAAGCCAGCTCCATATTTTTGTGCAAGAGGAAGTATTTTATTTAGTGATTCTTCTTTGCCATTTACTGAGTTTACAATTGTTCTTCCGTTATAATATCTAAGTCCTTGTTCTAATGCGTCCGCGTTAGATGAGTCAATCTGTATCGGTACGTTTATAATCTCTTGTAATGTCTTTATAACTTTTGGCATCATAGCTTTTTCGTCTATTTCAGGAAGACCTACATTCATGTTTAATATTTCAGCGCCTTCCTCAACTTGATCAAGACCTAAACTAACAACATAATCTAAATTTCCACTTATTAATGCATCTTGTAGCGGTTTTCTTCCTGTTGGATTTAATCTTTCTCCCATTACTGTTGGTCCTGTTATCTCAACAATTTTTGATGGAGAGCAAACCACACATTCTAAATTCTTTTCGATTGGTTTGACTTCTACATTTTTTATATTTTGTGATAAAGCTTTTATAAATTCAGGATTTGTACCACAACATCCACCTATAATTTTTGCACCCATTTTTACAAACTTAGATGCACCGCTTAAAAATTGTTCTGCCGTCATATCATATACAGCTTCACCACATTTGATACATGGTAAGCCTGCATTTGCTTGTACCATTACTGGTATAGTTGCTCTTGTAAGTATTTTTTCTACTATTGGTAATAATAAGTCTGGCCCTAGTGAGCAGTTAACCCCTACTGCATCTGCTCCTAATCCTTGTAATGTAACTACCATACTTTCTGGTAAACATCCTGTAAAACTTCTTCCATTTTCATCAAAAGTCATAGTACAGAAAACAGGTAGATTTGTATTTTCTTTTGCTGCTAATAAAGCCGCCTTTATTTCATATAAATCCATCATAGTTTCTATTACAATTATATCTGCACCTGATTTTTCCCCTTGAATCATTTGTCTTTTAAATATTTCATACGCTCTATCAAAACTAAGTGTTCCCATAGGCTCTAACATTTCACCAATTGGACCGATATCTAAAGCTACATATTTTTCATTGTCATTATTAACTAAAGATGCCGCTTTTTTTGCAGCTTTTACTGCTGAATCAATTACTTTTTCTAAATCATACCCTTGTGGCAGCTTTAACTCATTGCATCCAAAAGTATTAGTAGTTGCAACATTTGATCCTGCTTCATAATATTCTTTATGTATATCAACTAATATATCAGGATTTTCGTACCCAAATACTTCAGTATTTTCACCTACTTGTAGGCCTTTTTTTTGAAGCATTGTACCCATTGCTCCGTCAAATATTAATATATTATCTTGTATATATTGTCTTACTTCCACAACCATCAGCCTTTCTTCTATATTCACAGTTAAATCTATTAGAACAATTTTCACATGTTCGCTTAACTTTTGCTATTTTTTTATTTGTTATGCCAATTAATGCTACTACTGATTTTCTAGGAATCATTATTCCAGTATTGGTAACTGTTACACCAATTCTTTTATGTGCATCTAATACTTGTAATATGTCTTTATTAGCACTTATATCTAAATCCCCATATCCAGGGCTATATCTCATAGTAAGAGATTTACCTTCCTTAGACATTTGTTGAAGTATATTATCCTGTATTAAATCACAAATCTCTTCAATTGAAGTCGTAGCACATGCATCTACTATAATTCCTTTTGTAAGGTCATTGTAGCTATATCTTCGTATATTTTTTTCGATATTAAATCCAAGAGTCGCACACATCAATACACATTTATCACAATCCTTAAGCAATTCACTTACATCTTTACTTTTTAATATTAAGTTTGTATTTTTAAATTCAATTGTATTTAAATCTAAATCATTTTTTATATCATATATTTCATAAATATATTTTGTATCAATCTCTTTTTTTGTTTCTTTAATACATTCATTTATTCTAAGATTTAAATCTGAATCAATTTCTTGACCATTGTGACCTAAATATCTAAGTACCTCTAATTTGTCTAATGATACATTAGATATTATATTTTCTTGACTTCCTATCATTTTTTATTTCTCCATATACATATTGATATATTTTTTCCAAACTTTGTATTATTTATTTTAAATATTCTAATTATTCACCATATATATTTAGTGAGAATCCTTGTTCTAACACATATTTAGCATATTCTTTTGCACCAAATAATGATAAATCTCTATAGTTTCCACATTCAACAGAAGTCGCAGCTATCATCTTGTCAGCTTTTAAAACTTTTTCTAATGCTCTTTCTAGCCCTTCTTTTATTGTTTTTGCATCGACATCTCCCCACATTACTAAATAGAAACCTGTTCTGCATCCCATTGGAGATAAATCTATAACATCATCTAATTCTTCTCTTAAATATGTTGCTAATAAATGTTCTAATCCATGCATAGCAGCTGTTCCGAAAGCTTCTTTATTTGGTTGTAAAAATCTTAAATCAAATTTACTTACCTTATCCCCCATTTTACCTTCTAATACACAGCATTTTCTCACAAAAGGTGCTTTTACCTTATTATGATCTAATTTAAAACTTTCTACTTTTTCCATTTGAATCTCTCCTTTTTTATAGTTTTTAATATAGAAAAACGCCTAAAGACTTTCTTTAGACGTTATAATATCCAAATATATTTAAATTATATATTAATTACCGTTTTTTGTAAATAAAACTGGTATTTCAATACTAATTTACACTATCTTTAAAACCTGATCTACTTCATGCATTTCTTTATCATCCATCTTAGGTTTATTTTTGATATACCATTCGTATGTTTTTCTGAGCCCCTTTTCTAGCATTATATTAGGTATATAGAGACCATGGTCTATCAATTTTTCAATTTCTAGCACGCAACTAGTATTTTTAAATGGAAAATAACTTCTTTCTTTTATCTTTATTTTATCCGAATCTACATATTTTATTATAGGTTCTTTTCCGACTACTTCGCCACATGTTTCTATTAGTTTCTTCCACGTGATACGTTGAGGAGTTGCAACATTATATACTTCTCTAACTTTATCATTTTTTATCAAACTATATAAAATCCTTACGAAATCATCTATATATATAAATTGATTTACTACAGGTTCATTTTTATCACTAGGTACTGGAATAGCCTTCCCTTCTCTTATTCTATCAAAAAAATAAGTCTCCCTATATAAATTATTTTCTGGTCCATAAATGTGAGTTGGTCTTATTATTATGTAAGGTATATCACTATTTATAATATAACTTTCTGCTTGTACTTTTTCAATTCCATACTGCCCCCAGGCAGGATTAATCCCTTTTTCATCATCTTCTGATATATATTTTTCTGATTTTTTATATACTGCGGAAGAAGACAGTACAACATATTTTTTTAAGTTTTTTCGGTTTACAAATTTAAATAAGCCCTCTATTTCTGATTTAAAAAATGCTGTCATATCATAAATATATGTGTATTCATTTCCATTTAAGGCATTTTCTAATTCATCTAAATTCTTTCTATCACACAATAAATGTTTATTTACACCTTCATAATCAATACTTCCAGTTGTCAAAACATCAACCTTATGTCTATGTTTTATAAAATATTTAGCAAGTGATTTGCCAATAAAATCGCTTCCTCCCATAATTAAAACTGACTCCATTTTTTATTCCCCCCTTATGGATAAAAATTTATTGAGTTTAAAAGTAACGCCACTTTAATAATACCATATATTGTAATATTTTTATTGTATTATTAAAATTATCTGTGTATTTTTTTTAGAAAAATGCACAATTTCTTTCACTATAATTTACATTCATTTAAATAGTTATTTATTTTTATTTAACTTTTATATAAAAATAGCAAAAAGGGCGCTACATTTTACGCCCTTCTAATACTATTTTATCTTTATTTTTCAAGTCTATTAAATTTTATCTAATTTATTTCTTTAATACTACTAATCCTTTTTCTAGTCGAGTCTTAATAGAATAATTGCATAAGTCTAAATTTAAAATTACTATTTGTTTAAAGTACGTTTTAAGAATTCACGAGTTCTCTCTTGCACAGGATTATTAAATATTTGTTCTGGACTTCCTTCTTCAGCTATTACTCCTTTATCCATAAATACGACTCTATCAGAGACCTCTTTTGCAAATCCCATTTCATGAGTAACAACTAACATTGTAAGACCCGAATCAGCTAATTCTTTCATTACTTTTAAAACTTCTCCTACCATTTCTGGGTCAAGCGCAGAAGTCGGCTCATCAAATAGTATAACATCAGGTTCCATAGATAAAGCTCTTGCAATGGCAACACGTTGCTTTTGTCCACCTGACAATTGCTTTGGTTTAGCATTTATAAATTGCTCCATACCAACTATTTTTAAATATTTCATAGCTACTTCTTCTGCTTCTTGTTTTGAGCGTTTTAATACTTTAATTTGTCCAACAGTGCAATTTCCTAAAACATTATGATTATTAAATAAATTAAATTGTTGGAATACCATTCCTAACTTTGTACGGTATTTATAGATGTCGTGTTTTTCGTCTAATATATTTTCTCCGTTATATATTATCTCTCCACCACTTGGTATTTCTAATAAATTGATACAACGAAGAAGTGTTGATTTTCCTGAACCAGAAGAACCTATTATACAAACAACTTCACCTTTTTCAACAGAAAAATCTATATCTTTTAAAACTTCATGCGTTCCAAAAGATTTATTTAAATGTTTAACTTCAATTACATTTTCCATATTATTTCCTCCACTATTTATTATGCTTTGTTTAATGCATCTTCAGGTTTTTGAACTTGCATCTGATTTCCTGTCATATTGTAATTTTCAGGTCCATCTAATTTCTTTTCTACAAAACGTAATATTCTCGTGATAGTAAATGTCATTATGAAATAAACTATACATGTTATGAAGAATGATTCAAAATATCTGAAGTTATTTCCTGCAATTGATTTTGTTGTAAAGTAAAGTTCTGTTACACCTATAACATTAAGTACTGATGTATCTTTTATGTTGATTACAAATTCATTACCTGTAGCTGGTAATATATTTCTTATAACTTGAGGTAATACTACATTTATCATTGTTTGGATGTGATTCATACCAATAGCCTGTGCAGCCTCAAATTGCCCCTTATCTATAGATATAATTCCTCCACGAACTATCTCTGCCATATATGCCCCTGTATTTATAGAAACTATAAATATTGCTGCGAAAGTTCTATCCATATCAATTCCAAAAGCTAAATCAGAACCATAATAAATAACCATAGCTTGAACTATCATTGGCGTTCCTCTGAAAAATTCAACATATGCATTTAATATTGCATTTATTATTGTTAAAAATACCTTTTTAGCCCCTTTGTCTCCCTTTGGTATAGTTCTTACAACACCTATCAACATACCAATTATAGAACCTATCACAGTACCTATTAAAGATATATATAATGTCATTTCTGCACCAGTTAAAAAACTTTTCCAGTTTTGAGATGCAATTTGTATAATCCACTCCGAACTCATATTTTTCCCCCTTAATCACATCTAAAGACCGACTGTATTTATACAACCGGTCTTTACTAAAATTTTTACTAGTTATTTTGATGCTGGTTGATTTTTTATTGCTTGATCCATTAAATCTTTACGTTCATCTTCTGATATTCCTGCTAGTATTTTATTTATTTTGTCTTTTAAAGGACTATCTTTTGCTAAACCTACAGCTATAGCTGTATCTTCAGCAGAAGTTTTAAAACCTTGACCTTTAGCAAATTCAACCATAGCAAAATTATCATTTGCTGCTGTAGCGCTTACACCTTCTGGACGTTCAGATACATATCCATCTATTTTTCCTGATTCTAATGCTACCCTCATTGCTGGGAAATTATCCATAGCAGTATCTTTTTTAGCACCTTCAATTTGATCAATTACCGTATAGTGGAAAGTGTTTAATTGTCCTGTTATAGTAGCACCTTTAAAATCACTTAATTTTGTTGCATTTTCATATTTTCCACCTTTTTTTACAACCATAACTAAGTCAGAAGTATAATATACATCTGTAAAATCTATAGTTTTTTTACGTTCAGCAGTTGGAGACATACCAGCAATTATTGCGTCTATCTTTCCTGATTGTACTGCTGGAACTAATCCATCCCATTCAGTTTTAACTATAACTAATTTTTTTCCTAATCCATCAGCTATTTTTTGAGCTATTTGAACATCATATCCACCTGCATATTCATCATTTCCTTGGATTTTTACCCCTCCATTTGAGTCATCAGATTGAGTCCAGTTAAATGGAGCATAACCACATTCCATACCTACTCTAAATTCATCATCACTGTTTGAACTAGATGAACCACTCGAAGCATTAGATGATGCATTATTTGATGAACTACATCCTGTTAACATCATTGCTAATGACATTACCATTACTAATAATAACGATATTCTTTTTTTCATAAAAAATTCCCCCTTTTGTTTATCCGCCGAATTTTAATAAATTTTAAAATATATCTCAAAGAATCCTCTCATCAAACTTTACAAATCTTATCTTCCTCAACTCAATAGTAAATATTTATGAAACCACTCTTAAAATAATCCCTCTTCTGAATTATTTTTCCACTATATTCCATTTATTAAAATTACTAAAATTCTATCACTATGGCGAATTTTTTTCAATATTATAAACCAAATTTTTTAAACTTTAGTTTTTGTATAACTGAAGTTTTAATTTTATTTTTTTTAATTGTTCATTATTTTAAATTAGTCGTCTAATTTAGATTTTTTGCTAAAAATTTTTAATTATCTTTTTCTTATATATTCGCAATTTATCTGCTTATATTGACAAAATAAGTCATATATTTATAGAATAAAATTTATAAATTCATTTTAGGAGGTGGTAGTATTAATTTTTATATTATCGCTATATTTTTATTAGCTAGTATATTTTTCATTAAACCAATAAAGAAAAATATACTTACATTATCTTTTTTGCCATCTTCATTAAATATGTTTAATGGCAATCCAAATTCAAATACACTTAAAGTTAAAAGTATTGAAATTATTATAAATTATATATTTGCAGCTATAATAAATTTAATAGATTTCTTCTTATTATTTATAAGTTGGATTCCATCTTTAAGAAAATTATTAGATTATATATATAGAAATGCAGATATTCTTGAGAAACAATTTCCATTTTTATTTGGTGGTTCAAAGGGTCATAGAAATTTTATTACACATTCAGTTTTTAATCCTGTATTTTTGATTTATGTGTTTATATCCTCAAAACTATGTATAATGTTTGAATTAACACCTTTAAATAATATACTACGTCCATTATTATTTATAATTGGGATGTGTTTTGTTTGCCATTTATTGTGTGATACTATGCCAAAACACTGGAAAGGTTTTGCAAATATAAAAATTTATTTATTTATACATTTGCTTACGTTTTCCCCTATAACGTCCAAAGCATGGCTGTATATAGGTTCATTCCTATCTTTTTCATTATTATGCAAAATGATTATTTTTATTTAATTCTAATTCCATCAAAAATTTCCTTTTTTTGTGTGGTGTTTTTTTTATAAAAAAGTAATATTATATTAATGATGACTTTTTAAATTTAAAATTTTATATTTACACAAGAAAGGATTTATACAAATGGAAAACAATAAGTTACAAAAGAACTTAGGATTCGCTGCTGCTTTATCAACTGTTGTTGGTATGGTAATCGGTGGTGGTGTATTCTTCAAACCACAAGCTGTATACACTTTAACTGGTGGAGCACCTGGATTAGGTATGATAGCTTGGGTTATAGCAGGTGTTATGACAATAGCTGCTGGTCTTACTGCTGCTGAAATATCTGCGGCTATACCAAAAACTGGTGGTATGATGGTTTACATCGAAGAAATATACAGTAAAAAATTAGGATTCTTAACAGGATGGATGCAAGCGGTTTTATTCTTCCCTGCAACTATAGCTGCTTTAGCTGTTATGTTTGGACAACAAAGTGCAGGATTAATAGGAAATAATGCATTAGTATTACCTATAACTATAGGTGTTATATTATTTATATCTGTTTTAAACTCTTTAGGTTCTAAAACTGGTGGGTTTATACAAACATTTGCAACAATAGGTAAATTAATACCTCTTGCTTTAATAATAGTTTTCGGATTTATTAAAGGAAGCGGGGATAACGCTATATTAACTCCAATGGTTGGAGAAGGTGTTTCAACTGGTGGTGTTATCGGTTCTTTATTAGTTGCTATATTATTCGCTTATGATGGTTGGATAAACGTTGGTGCTATAGCTGGTGAAATGAAAAACCCAGGAAAAGACTTACCTAAAGCAATCGTAGGTGGTTTATCTTTAGTTATGGCTGTTTATTTATTAATAAACGTTGCTTACTTATGGGTATTACCTGCTAACGAATTAGCTCAATATTCTTCTCCTGCATCAGCAGTTGCAGAAGCTATATTTGGACCATTTGGTGGTAAATTCATAACTGTTGGTATATTAATATCTGTATTCGGTGCTTTAAACGGATACTTATTAACTGGACCAAGAATATTATTCACTTTAGGTGCACAAAAATCTTTACCATGTAGTGATTTCTTCGGAAAAATAAACAAAAATGGTGTTCCTGCTAACGCTACTTTAACAATGGGTGTAGTATCTGTATTATATGCTTTAACAGGACAATTCAACTTATTAACAGACTTATCAATGTTTGCTGTATGGTCATTCTACGTATTAACATTCATAGGTGTGTTCAAATTAAGAAAAGATCAACCTAACTTAGAGAGACCTTACAAAGTGCCTCTATATCCATTCATACCAATGGTGGCTATAGCTGGTGGATTATTCGTTGTTGTGAGCCAATTATTATTATCTGGTTTAACAAATACAATGATATCACTTGGTGGTGTTGTTATAACATTAATAGGTTTACCTGTATACAACGCTGTACAAAAATCAAACAATAAAGATAATCGTGATGATTTAGCTGCATAATCAAATTGTAGTTATTGATTCAATTAGATAAACTCCAGGCAAAATGCCTGGAGTTTTTTTATATTCTAATTTGATATTTTAAACTAAAATTTATTTTTAAGAAAACGCTTGCATGCAAGTCACAAACATGTTATTATTAATTACAAGATATGGAAATTAAATTTATAAATTAAATAAAAGTTAATTTTAGAATTAAAGATATATTGTTATATTTTTTTATATTTTTATGTTAAATTTTTATCCACATTCTATATTGTGTAAAATAAAATTTAGCTTAATTATATAATACTTTTTTTAAACGATATCAAGAAAACGTTTTTAAGTTATTGAAGTGGATATTTTATTCATACGCAATCGTTAATTTTATATCATTCCAATTCTAAAATCTTACTAATTTAAGTATTAATCAATCCATACAAAGTACAAACTATCAATTCTTTAATAATAGGGGGACAAAATGGAAACAGCAAAACAAATCAACTATAACCGTGCCAAGACATGGCAAATAGGGTGCTTTGCATTCAACAATACAGCAACAAATGTAATAATGCTTTTAATGGGGTATGTTTCTTATTATGCAACAGGTGTTGTAGGATTATCAGTAGTATTAGTATCATCACTTCTAACATCAATGCGTATGTTTGATGCTATCACAGACCCAATAATAGGATTTATAATTGATAAGACAAACGGTAAATTTGGTAAATTTAGACCTATGATACTTATAGGTTATTCTATAATGGCAGTAAGTATATTGACAATGTATAATACTCTACACTTATTCCCAGAAAATCTAAAAATGATTGGGTTTATAGTATTTTACGCTCTATATATAATCGGATATACGTTCCAAACAGCTTGTACTAAGGCTGGACAAGCTTGTTTAACAAATGATCCATCTCAAAGACCTTTATTCACTAGATTCGACAGTATTTATAACTTATTTATATTTGCAGCTGGTGCTCAATACGCATCTGGATATATAGCTCCTAAATATGGTGGATTTACATTCCAAGCAATGCAAGAATTCTCACTAACATTTATATTAATATCAGGTGTATTAACTGCATTAGCAATTACAGGTATATGGTCTAAAGATAGAATAGAGTTCTTTGGTACTGGTAAAAAAGCTCCTAAAGTTAAATTTAGAGATTATGTAAGTGTTTTAAAAGGAAATCGTCCATTACAAATGCTTGTTGTATCTGCAGCTACTGATAAATTAGCAATACAAGCAGGTAATAACTCAACTGTTATGGTAATGTTATATGGTATAGTAATGGGTAACTATGGACTATATGGTAAAATGTCTATGATAACAATGATTCCATCATTTATAATGATATTAATCGGAACAAAATATGCTTCTAAATTTGGTTCTAAAAAAGCATTAGTTAGATTTACATGGTTATGTATCTTAACTTATATAGGTGTATTTGCTTTACTAGTATTCGGAGATCCAACTCAAATCTCTCTAGATAACTTCGGAATGATGACTGTTTTATGGATAACTTTAGTGTGCTTAGGTAAAGGATTCGGTTCAATATCTGGTGGTATAGTTATACCTATGATAGCTGACTGTGCAGATTATGAAACTTATTTAACAGGAAGATATGTACCTGGTATGATGGGAACTTTATTCTCATTCGTTGATAAAATGATATCATCCTTTGGTACAACTATAGTTGGTCTTGCTGTTGCATATATAGGATATACTTCTGCAATGCCTCAAGTTGGAGATGCTTATACTCCTGGTGTATTCTGGGTGACAGTTGGATTATACATAGGAATGCCAATGTTAGGATGGATTGCTTCACTAATAGCTATGAAATTCTATGAATTAGATGATGAAAAAATGAAAGAAGTACAAGAAAAAATAGCTGAAATAAAATTAGCTGCTAAAGAGGAATACGAAGCTTTAGCATAAAAATTTTAATAAAAAAGGGAGTGTTGCAAAATAGTATAAAAACTATTTTTCAATACTCCCTTTCTTTTAGTTTTATAATAAACTCTCTTTTTTTTAATCTATTCTGTGTACATTATATATTATTAAGCTACTGTTTCCTCTTTATTTGACTCTTCTAAAGCTTTTTTCTCTTTATGTTTAGCTATCATATCTATTACTCTATCTACTAATAATCCATTTACTATTACAGCTATTAATGAATAGAATCCTTTGTTTAGTCCGAAAGTAAATGCACCAGCTACAACAACGAATAAATCTACCATTAATAAAGCTATTCCTATATTAAAGTTTGTATATTTATTTAATATTTTAGCTAATATATCAGTTCCACCCGTAGATGCATTTATTGAAAATGCTATTGCAAGACCTGTTCCTATTATTAAAGTCCCACATAAAACTGCTAAAGCTAAATTAGTTGTTAATGCATAACTATGCATTACTTTTTCCATAAAGTCCATTACAAATGATAATGCAAAACTTGCGTATATAGTTTTTGCACCAAAGTCGCTACCAATTAATAAAAACGCTATTGCAAATAATATTAAATTACCTAAAAATACTAGAGTTCCTATTGATAGTGCTGGTACATAATGATTTATAACTAATGATAAACCACTTAACCCGCCTCCTGCTATATCGTTAGGTGAGTAAAAATATTGAAGCCCAAAAGCAACTAATATTACACCAACTGTCACTATAAAATACTCTTTTATAGCTTTTGCTATGTCATATTTCTTCATAACTATATTCTCCCTTTTTGTTGTCTAAATTTATATAATTTAATGCATACAATATATGATAACAAATTAAATTGTTTTTTCATAGTTATATTTTTTTGTAGAACTTACAAATTTTAAAATCCCATGAATATAATAATAAATTATATAGTTATACAAATAAAATCATTTAATTTAACTATGGTTTCGAGTTTAAACATAAAAAAATCCAAATCTAAGATATAATATCCGATTTGGATTTTTTATATTAATATTTATTTTTACAAATAAATTATATTAAATTTTCTTTAGCATATGCTAATCTTTTTAAGCAAAGATCTTTACCTAATATAACCATAGTTTTAGCTAAATCTCCACCGTGCATTTGCCCTGTAAGAGGTATTCTAGTACCCATGTATAGGTTTTTACCTTTTATTTTGTATTCTTTTTGGATAGATTTTAATATAGCTTGTACTGTTTCTTCAGTTAAAACATCTACTTCTGATATTTTTTCTTCTAAAGCATTAACTAAAGTAGGTATGTGTTCCATTTTTAAGAATTCTGCACCTTCTTCAGTTTCAACTTCTACTTTATCTCCAAAGAATATTGATATATGGTCAGTTATTTCTTTTACAAAGTGTAATTTTTCTTTTAATAAAGATACTATTGATTTTAAGAAGTCGTATTTTTCTTCAGCTTCTTCAGCAGTTACATATCCAGCTTCAACGATGAATGGTATAGCTAATTTAGTTAAAACATCATCATCTCCATCTTTCATGTAGTGTTGGTTTACCCAGTTTAATTTTTCTGTGTCAAATACTCCACCACTTTTTGAAACTCTTTCTATAGAGAATGCTTGTTCTAATTCTTCCATAGAGAATATTTCTTTATTTTCTTCTGGAGACCAACCAACTAATGCAACATAGTTAACTAATCCTTCTGGTAAGTATCCTTTTTTCTTGAAGTCTTCTACTGCAACGTCACCATGTCTCTTACTTAATTTTTTCTTTTCTTTATTAAGTATGTTTGGTAAGTGAACGAATTTTGGAGCTTCCCATCCGAATGCTTCGTATAAGTAAACGTGTTTCGGAGTTGAAGAAACCCATTCTTCCCCTCTTATTACGTGAGTTATTTTCATTAGATGGTCATCAACTACAACTGCAAAGTGGTAAGTTGGGAATCCATCAGTTTTTATTAATACTTGATCATCTAAGTCGTTAGTGTTGAATTCAGTTTCTCCTCTAACTAAATCTGTAAATCTTATTACGTGATTTTCTGGTAATTTTAATCTTATTACATATGGTTCACCAGCAGCTATTTTAGCGTCTATTTCTTCTTGAGTTAAATCTCTACAGTGACCATCGTATCTTGGAGTTTCACCAGCTTCTTTTTGTTTTTCTCTTACTTCGTCTAATCTTTCTTTTGTACAGAAGCAGTAGTATGCTTTTCCGCTATCTAATAATTCTTTTATATATTGTTGGTATATATCTAATCTTTCTGATTGTATGTATGGTCCATATTCACCTTTTTGAACTACGTTTCCGTTTTCGTCTAACATAACACCTTCGTCATGGTTAACGCCAGCCCATTTCATAGCATTTAGCATGTTTTCTATAGCACCATCAACTAATCTAGTTCTATCAGTATCTTCTACTCTTAATATATATTTTCCGCCCATTTTTTTAGCAAATAAGTAGTTGTATAAAGCAGTTCTTAAACTACCTATATGAACAAATCCAGTTGGACTTGGAGCAAATCTTACTCTTACTTCACTCATGTTTTACCTCCTATTTTTAAGTGATAATAGTTTTATGATCTACTATCATTTTTAGTAATATTATTTATAATTTCTACTTTATCTATTATAAAGCTCAATCCCTATATTATAAAGTAATTGAGCTTTATTTTTTAGATTAATTTATCCTAATTTTACGTTGTTTTTAACAAATTCAGCTTTTACTCTGTCTAATACTTCATCAACAGATATTATTTCTTTGTCAGCTTCTTTTCTTAATTTGAACTCAACTTTTCCGTCTACTATATCTTTACCAACAGTAATTCTCATTGGTATACCTAATAAATCAGAGTCTTTAAATTTGAATCCAGCTCTTTCATTTCTGTCGTCTAATAATACTTCTACACCAGCTACTTGTAATTCATTGTATATTTTTTCAGCGTTTTCTAAGTGTTCTTCTTTCTTAACGTTAACTGGAACAACAACTACATGGTATGGAGCTAATGCTAATGGCCATATTATTCCGTTTTCGTCATGATGTTGTTCTATTACAGCTGCAACAGTTCTTTCAACACCTATTCCGTAGCATCCCATTATCATTGGTTGAGATTTACCGTTTTGGTCTAAGAAAGTAGCTCCCATAGCTTCAGAATATTTAGTTCCTAATTTGAATATGTGTCCAACTTCAACACCTCTCATTATTTCAAGAGATCCACCACATTTTGGACATTTATCTCCTTCTTGAACATTTCTGAAATCGCCAACTTGCCCTTCGAAATCTCTACCGAAGTTAGCATTTTGTATATGGTAACCAGTTTTGTTAGCACCGATTATAACATTTCTTTGATCAACTACTTCTTGGTCTATGAATAAGTAATCAGTTTTTATTCCTATTGGTCCAGCAAATCCAACTTCTGCACCAGTAACTGTTTTTATTGTGTCTTCGCTTGCAAGTTCAAACTCAACAGCTCCACCTATAGCATTAGCAACTTTAGTTTCGTTAACATCTCTGTCTCCTCTAACAACTACTGCTACTGTTTTTCCGTCTGCATAATATATTAATGTTTTTGCAAATTGTCCAGCTTCCATTTTGAAGAAGTCTTGTAATTCTTCTATTGTGTGAACATTTGGAGTTTCTATTTCACTCATTTCTTTCATTTCTTCAGTTGATGCTTCGTGGTTAACTGAAGTAGCTTTTTCTATATTTGCTGCATAATCGCATCCACTACAGAATACTATTTCATCTTCACCAACTTCTGATTTAACCATGAATTCTGCAGATGCAGAACCACCCATAGCACCAGAGTCTGCTTGAACTGGACTGTTGTCTAATTCACATCTAGCAAATATTCTAGTGTATGCATCAAACATATCGTTGTATGATTTATCTAATCCTTCTTGGTCAGCATCAAAGCTGTAAGCATCTTTCATTGTGAAGTTTCTAGTTCTCATAACACCAAATCTTGGTCTTCTTTCATCTCTGAATTTAGTTTCGATTTGGTATAAGTTAAGAGGAAGTTGTTTGTATGAAGTTATTTCATTTCTTACTATGTGTGTGAAAGTTTCTTCATGTGTTGGTCCAAGACAGTAATCTCTACCATTTCTGTCTTTTAATCTGAACATTTCAGGACCCATAACATCCCATCTTCCTGATTCTTGCCATAATTCAGCAGGAACTAATAGTGCACATGATATTTCTTGTGCCCCTTTAGCGTTCATTTCTTCTCTTATTATATCTTCTACTTTTCTGAAGACTCTTATACCCATTGGTAATTGGTTGTAAATTCCTGATGCCATTTTTCTTATCATACCAGCTCTAAGCATTAACTGATGACTTGTTATCTCTGCATCAGATGGTATTTCTTTTAATGTTGGCATTAACATTTTTGACATTCTCATCTCTGATTATTCCTCCTTAAGTTTTTTCTGTATTAAAAAAACCCTTCATCTCTATAAAAAGAGACGAAAGGTTATATTTCCGCGGTACCACTCTAATTAGCTTACAATAAGAAGCTCTCTCATGGGGATATAACGGTCCCTACCGTAAAAACTTTTTACCGTTTTTATGCTAAAAGACTGGTTCAAAAACATCATCATAGGAACTCTCACCAACGCTCCCTCTCTGTAAAGACTCAAATTTTCTACTATTTCTTAATCATTGCTTTTGTTATATTTTAATGATTTTCATAATCTATTTTATAATATATTATTTATTATTTATTGTCAACTTTAATTAAAGAACAGATTGACTGGCATGATATTCCTTGTTTGTTCCCCGTGAAACCAAGTCCTTCTTCTGTTGTTGCCTTTATGCTTACACAGTCAATATCTATATTCATAGCCTTTGATACATTTTCTCTCATCTTTAAGATATGTGGAGCCATTTTAGGTGCTTGTGCAACAATTATACTGTCTATATTGTTTACTTTATAACCTTTACTTTCTATTAAATTATTTACAAATTCTAATAACTTTATACTATCTGCTCCCTTATATTTTGGATCTGTATCTGGGAAGTGCTTACCAATATCGCCTAAAGCTAATGCCCCTAAGATAGAATCCATCATTGCATGTACTAATACATCAGCATCAGAATGTCCTAAAAGACCTTTATCATGCTCTATCTCTACACCACCTAATATCAATTTTCTATTTTCAACTAATTTGTGAACGTCATATCCTATTCCAACTCTCATATTACCCTCCTATAATTTTAGAATTATTATTTAAAATTAATAAATTCTAAAACTTTTTATATGTATTTTTATTTAGTTTATAAGTTTAAATATTTAAATTAAAAAGCAACGTATTATGATAAATTTACTTGTCCCCTTCTATATTGTGTGAATTATTCCCTCAATTAAAGACCCTTCTATCATTATACGTTGCACCTATCTAAAAATAATCCGTATAAACTTCTATATATTATTTAAATTATATTTCAAATTATTATACTATTTTTTTGATTCTTTTTCCCATTTTTGATTTTTTTCTTAAATCTAATATTTGTTCTGCTACATTGATATCTTCTGGATTTGTTATTTTTATATTTTCATAAGAACCTAAAACCATAGTAACTTCTTGACCTAAAAATTCTACTAACATTGAATCATCTGTTCCATAAAAATTCTTTTCATATGCATTTTCATATGCTCTAAGTATTAGATTTTTATCGAAAGTCTGTGGTGTTTGTGCTGACCATAGAGTTTCTCTAGCTGGTGTACTTTTAACAACCCCATTTTCAACTACTTTTATTGTGTCTCTAACTGGTACACCTACTACAGCTGCCTTTTTTTGCTTAGCAACTTCTATAGTTTCATTTATTATTGCATGACTTACGAATGGTCTAGCTCCATCATGTATTAAAACAATATTACTATTTGAATCTAGTTGCTTTAATCCATTATAAATAGAATCTTGTCGTTCTTTACCACCATATGCTATTTTTATATTTCTAAAATCATATTTATCTAATATTTCATGCTCAAAAAAATATGCCTCTTCTTCTCTTATACAGACAATTATCTCGTCTATATTTTCATTGCTATAGAAAACATCTATCGTATGAGCTATCATTTCTTTTTCGTCTAATTTTATATATTGCTTATTTATGTCTAGATTCATTCGTCTTCCGCTTCCTGCAGCAACAATAACAACACTATTCATAATTTCACCTCTTGAATTTTCATTTTCCACGCGTTATAAAAGGACCTCTTCACTTACAGGTCTTAATTATTTTTTGTATATATTTATTCCTTATTCATTATAGTTAAAATAAAAAATTTTTTCAAATTAATTATATTCCTAATTTATTAAAATTGAGATAAATTATTCATCATTGTTGTCATATTAAAGTAGGAATATTTTTTGCAAATTCTTTGTTAAAAATCACTTTGTATGTTCCAAATTTAATAATATATCTATTTTCAAAATATGTCAATAAATATTTATTGAAAAACAATAAATTTTTATTGTTTTTGAATATTTATTAATTTTTGTTTTTTCTTATTAAATAAAATATGGTTGGAAATTAAAAAGGGACTACCGTCAATTTTATTTTGCGATAGTCCCTTTATTTTTATTATATTTATCTATTAACTAAATCTCTTATTGTATCTATAATTTCATCAGTATTTGGCACAACTGCTGCCTCTAATGTTGGATTATATGGAATTGGTACATCTTTTCCACCTAATCTTTTAACTGGTGCTTTTAAATGGTTGAATGCTTCACTTTCAACTATTGAAGCTGATATTTCTCCTCCTAAACCACCTGTTTTTGATGCTTCATGAACTATTAATGCTCTTCCTGTTTTACAGACACTTTTTATTATTGTATCTTTATCCATTGGATATAATGTTCTTAAATCTATTATTTCAACATTTATATTTTCATCTTTTAATTTTTCTGCCGCCATTTCACATCTTTCTAACATTCTACCGTAAGTTACTACTGTGATATCTGAACCATCTCTAGTTATATTTGCTTTTCCTAGTTCTATTACATAATCTTCAGTTGGAACTAATCCTGTAGTTTTATAAAGTAGTTTATTTTCATAGAAAATTACTGGATTATTATCTCTTATTGCGGCTTTTAATAATCCTTTTGCATCTGCTGGAGTTGATGGTGCAACAACTTTAACCCCAGGTATATGACACATCCATGCTTCTAAACTTTGTGAATGTTGTGCTGCTGCTCCTGTCCCTGATCCACCTGGACATCTAACTACCATAGGAACTTGTGCTTTTCCTCCGAACATATATCTCATTTTTGCTGCTTGATTTACGATTACATCCATAGCTATTGTTATAAAATCACTAAACATAATTTCCATTATAGTTCTTAAACCAGTTGCTGCCGCACCTGCTGCACATCCTGCTATAGCTGCTTCCGATATAGGTGTTTCAAGAATTCTCTCCGGACCAAATTCTTCTATCATTCCAACAGAAACACCGAATCCGCCTCCATAAATTCCGATATCTTCTCCTAAAAAGATGATATCTTCATCTCTTCTCATTTCTTCAACCATAGCTTCTCTTACGGCTTCTTTATATGTTATTTCTCTCATTTGCATGTTTATTAAACCTCCTCGCAAATCCTTCCGTCCATAATCTTAATTAGTCAGCATATACATCCTGTTCTAATGTATCTAGTGATGGTTCTGGGCTATTTTTAGCAAATTCAACTGCATCTTCAATATTTTGTTCTACTTGTTTTTCTAACGCTTGTAACTCTTCTTCAGTCGCATATCCTAATTCTAGTATTCTATTTCTTAATTTTATAAGTCCATCTTTTTGTTTCCATGAATCTATTTCTTCTTCAGTTCTATAGACATTTTTATCAGACTTAGAGTGTCCTGCCCATCTATAAGTTTTAGCTTCTACTAATACTGGACCTTCCCCTTTTCTGCATATTTCTGCAGCTTTTTGAACTGTTTCATAAACAGCCTCTGCATCATATCCATCAACTATAAAACTTTCAATTCCATAACTAGATGCTCTATCAGCTACATGTTCTACATTCATAACTTTAGATTGCGCTGTAGACATTCCGTATAGATTATTTTCACAATAAAAAATGACTGGTAATTTCCAAACAGAAGAAAGGTTTACCCCTTCATGGAACGCTCCTTCGTTTGATGCTCCATCTCCGAAAGAACATAAAACAATTTTACCAGTCTTTTTGTATTTTTGAGTAAGAGCTGCTCCTGGAGCTAATGTAAGACCTCCACCAACAATACCGTTTGAACCTAAATTTCCAGATTCAAGGTCAGCTATATGCATTGAGCCACCTTTACCTTTACAATATCCTGTAACTTTTCCCATTAATTCTGCCATCATTTTGTTTAGGTCTATTCCCATACCAATAGACAAAGCATGACCTCTATGTGTCATTGAAACTAAATCTCCATCATCAAGTGCCATAACTGCTGCAACACTTGATGCTTCTTGTCCTATAGATAGATGTGTAGTTCCATGTATCATACCTTTTGAGAAAAAGTAGCATACTTTTTCTTCAAATTTTCTAGCTTGATCCATTCTTTTATACATCTCAAGCATTATTTCCTTTGAAATTGACATACGTTCCTCCTATAACTTATTTATTTTGTGATTTTTAACTGATTTTGCTTTTATTATAATTAATTCTTAAATATTATCATCTTTTTATTTTAGGTATATTAGTTACTAATTTATATAAAGTATAAAAATTACATATTTTTTATATACCTTAATTTATCCATTCTTATATCTAATACTCATTATATTTTTAAGTTATTAAACTTTAATTTTTATATAGGTTCTTTTTAAAGTCCATTGTAATATCGGCTATATTATTTGTCAATATTGTTAAACTTTAAATAACTTTAGGTCATTTATATAGTAACTTTTGTAATAAATAAAAAGTATATCAAATTTATATATAAACTTATTATACTTTTATTCTATTTTATTCATTTTTCATTTTAGTTAAAACCTCTATGCTAAATTTCTTATAAATGAATATAATCTATTTCTTTATATTAAATAAATAAATTTGTATTTTCTTTTTTATTAAATACTAATATCATCAATTTTAAATGAATTTTTTACATTTATAATAAAAATGATAAATATTTTATTCTATATTATAAAGAAAAATAGTATTTTCTTTTACATCAGATACATATAATTCTTCTGTTATAAAATTAGATAATGGTCCACTTTTTCCTGTTGAATTTAAATTCATAGTTGGTATACCATTTTTGGGATAAATCCCACATCTAGCAATGCCTCCGCAATCTATTATAGCTAGTACAACTTCTTCTTCCGGTACCATTATCTTAAATCCATCTATTAATTCACACCCTGTTAAGTTAGCTATATATTTAGCCAACGGTGGAAATCCATCTGTTGTAACAACTAATATTTTATTTTTCACTTGGGTTGGAACAATTGTTAACGGACCACCCCAACCTTTTGGACCTCTCTTTATAATAATAGATTTATATTTATTCATTTATTTACCCCCATTAATAAAATTCTTATCTTAAATAATAAAAATTCCCCTTTTTATTATTGTGCCTTTATTTTAATTATAAATCAATAGGTTTTAGCTTAATGGTATCGTTTTCCATATAATTATTAAATTTACAATAAACATTAAAACTAATCCTAAATATTAAAAGGAAACCTGAATAGTTATTCTATATTACTACCAAGGTTTCCTCTAATGCATAATTTTATTAATTTTATTTATAATACATATACTTTTTCTTATTCAAAAGATATTATATCTCCAACTTTTATTTCTGGTACTAACCCTCTTACATGTATCTCACCTGGTAAGTTAGATTTAATATCTCCATCAAATTTTAATGTGCAATGTCCTAAATCTTTTAATGTTTTAGTTGCTATATTTCCAACAGATGTTACATCAAAAATCTTATCCCCTATAGTTAATTTGTCCCCAACAAATATATCTTCATTTAATACCCCAACTTCATGTGAAACAGATATATCTTTTAAATCCGAATCATTTATATCATCATTAAAAAGTATTATTAGATTTCCGTCTTCTGCAAGTTCTTGCACCATTGCCCCAATTGCCGTTACTTTAGTTTTATATTTCATATTTATCCCCCTTAATCTGCTCTTTATTTAATTTTAATTCATTTGTATATTTATGCAATATTTTTTTGGAATTTTATAGTAATAATAAAAGAGAGACCTTATGTCTCTCTTTTATTCTAATTAGCCACGTTTTTACTTTCGAAACATTATATTAAATTTAGTTCTTAGGCTTTCCAAAAATCATTCTTCCTGCTGGAGTTTGAAGTACAGATGTAACTAATACATTTATAGTTTCACCTATATATTTTCTTCCTCCATCTACTACTATCATTGTTCCATCATCTAAATAAGCTATTCCTTGATTTTGTTCCTTACCTTCTTTAACGACTTGTGCCATCATATGCTCTCCAGGTATAGCAACTGGTTTTACTGCATTAGCCAATTCGTTAATGTTTAGGACTTCTACTCCTTGGAATTGAGCGACTTTATTAAGGTTAAAATCATTTGTAACGACCTTTCCTCCTATAGTTTCTGCTAATTTTAGAAGTTTGCTGTCTACTTCTGGTATATCTTCAAAATCTTTATCGCTTATTTCAACTTCTATATCAAGTTCTTTTTGAATTGAATTTAGTATATCAAGACCTCTTCTTCCTCTAACTCTTTTTAAATCATCAGATGAATCAGCTATATGTTGTAGTTCGTTTAATACGAATCTTGGTATAACTAATTTTCCTTCAATAAACCCAGTTTTACATATGTCAGCTATTCTACCGTCAATTATTACGCTTGTATCTAAAACCTTAGGTGGTATTTTCTTTACTATTGTCTCTTTTTTAGATTGTTTTTCTTTATTTAAAGATGTTGTAAGCCTGCTTAATTTATTAATATTAAATAAATCATCTCTACTTTTTAAAGCAATTCTGATACCTATATATCCCATAAATAAATATACTAATATACCTACTATTGCAGTAATTATAGGTATATTCACAAATGTACCTATTCCACTAACTATTAAATAAGCTATTACTAATCCAACTATAAGACCGATTGTTCCCAATAATATATCAGATTGTGGGTATTTAGATATCTCCTTGTCTAGAAGTTTTACACCCTCTCTCACTTTCGATAATATCCATGGTGATATAATATAAAAAATAATACCAAATGCTAATGCAGCTCCTATAGCTATTATATATTTATAATTATTCACATTTGTAAATAATCCTGGTAAAAGTTCAACTAAAGTTATATACACTGCGGTTCCAAATGCAGCTCCTAATAATCCTATTATTATTCTAATTATTTTGCTTATCAAAGTGTCACCCCCTTAAATTTTCTGCTCCTTTGATTTTAATTTTATAATACCTTGATCATGTTAACTATATATGACCATTTCCTAATACTACTTTTAATTTTATAAGTCCATTTCTAATATACGTGGCTCTTATTTCGCCTATTCCTTCAACTTCATCTAATTCTTCTATAGATGCTTGTAAAATCTCTTGGAAGTTTCCAAAATAATTTACTAAGTTTTCTATGATTGATACTGGTAGTCTGTGTACTTTGTTTAGAATTCTATATCCTTTAGTTTGAACTTGTAAGTCCATATCTTCAGAAATTCCACTATATCCTAAAACTTTAGCAATTTTGACCTTGTTTAATAAATCTTCTTCTGATAAATTTCTAATTTTTCTACTACATTCGTTTAAATCTATATTTTCTCTTTTGTAGTCTTTTAATAATAGAAGTCGGTTTTTTTCAGTTCCACCTAATAATTCTTCTAGCTGCATTCTTACTAGATATCCTTCTTCACCTAGGTTAACTAAGTACCCTTCTATTATTTGTGCAACTCTCAATACTCTCTCCATACTTTGAACCACAACTATTACATCATAAATTGTGGCTAAATCACTAAATTCAAGTGAATTTAAGTTATAAATAGATGTATCTAATACATCTTTATATTTTTGTAAAGTTTGTAAAGCTTGGTTTGCTTTAGAAAACACTTCTGCAATTTCTTCAACAACGTATTTTTGATCTCCCCTATAAACTGTGATGACATTTCTTCTTTGTGAAATTGAAATTACAATTGCTCCTGTTTGTTTTGCAACTCTTTCTGCTGTTCTATGTCTAGTCCCAGTTTCTGTTGTAGGTATATTGTAGTTTGGTATTAATTGTGTATTTGCTAATAATATTCTCTTAGAGTCTTCACTAAGTACTATAGCCCCATCCATTTTTGCGAGTTCATATAAATATGCTGGTGAATATTCGGCATTTATCCTAAATCCACCATCAACAATTTTCATAACCTCTTCATTTGAATCTAGAACTATAAGCCCACCTGTTTTTGCTCTTAATACATTTTCTAGACCTTTTCTTAGTGGGGTCCCTGGAGATATCATTTTTAAAGCATGCAATAAACCTTCGTTATTAATTATATTATCCATAATAATTATTACCCCCTTAGCACTATATTTATCGCTTGTCTAAGATTGTCAACTGGTATTATCTCTATGCCTTTTACATCTTTTACTACTTCATAATTATTTCTAGGTATCACTATTTTTTTGAATCCTAGTTTTTTACATTCTGCTATTCTTTTTTCGATATAACTTACAGCTCTTATTTCTCCAGTTAAACCAACCTCTCCTGTAACAACTATGTCTGATGCTATAGGTATATTTCTAAAACTTGAAGCAACAGCAATAACTATCCCTAAATCTATTGATGGCTCGTTTATTTTGATTCCCCCAACGACATTTATATATACATCTTGGTTTTGAATTTGTAAACCAATTCTCTTTTCTAAAACTGCTAATAATAAGGCTACTCTGTTAAAATCTACCCCCGTAGATGTTCTTCTTGCCATACCGAAGTTAGTAGGCGCTACTAAAGCCTGTAATTCTAATAACATTGGTCTAGTCCCCTCAACTGTTGATATGATTACGGAACCAGAAACATCTTTTGGTTTTTCCGAAATCAAAACTTGTGAAGGATTTTTTAATTCAACTAAACCTATATCCTTCATTTCAAATACTCCTAATTCATTAGTAGAACCAAATCTATTTTTTACGGCTCTAACTAATCTATAAGAGTTGTATCTTTCTCCCTCAAAATATAATACTGTATCTACCATATGTTCTAATAATTTAGGTCCTGCAAGAGCACCCTCTTTTGTAACATGACCAACGATAAATGTTGATATACCCATTTTTTTAGATATTTTCATGAATTTTGAAGTTCCCTCTTTGATTTGACTAACAGTACCTGGAGCTGAAGATATCTCTGGAGAATATACAGTTTGAATTGAATCAACTATAATTAAATCTGGATTTATTTTTTCTAAATGAGCTTCTATTATACTCAGATTATTTTCAGCAAAAATATATAAATTTTGTGAATTAACACCTAATCTACTTGCTCTCATTTTTATTTGAGATTCAGATTCCTCACCAGATATATATAATACCTTTTTATTAGTATTTGCAACTTTGCTAGATACTTGCATTAAAAGTGTAGACTTTCCTATCCCAGGATCACCACCGACTAAAACCAATGACCCTTTTACAATTCCTCCACCTAAAACTCTATCTAATTCTTCTATATCTGTTGTAAATCTTTCTTCTTTTACAGCAACTATTGAATTTATGCTCACTGGCTGTGAGCTTGATTTATCTATTATAAAAACTTCCTTTTTAGTTTTTTTTTCTTCTATTTCTTCTACAAATGAATTCCATTTCATACATTCTGGGCATTTACCCATCCATTTACTCGTCTCATAACCACATGACTGACATACGTATTTCGTTCTAATTTTCGCCATTAATTTTATCACCCTTAACATCTAATTCTATTATTAGAATAACATATATCTTATTTTAATAATATCAAATATTTCTTACATAATCCTTAAAAAACAAGAAAATTTTGCATTTTTAGTACTTAATCTTTTAAATATACTAAATTTATTATATATATACATTTTTCTATTCTTAAATCTATTATTTAAAATAGGGGAGTTTCAACTCCCCCATTAAATAATTATACAACTTTTTAATAATTTTATTTAACATTAAACACCATCTTGCCATCTTTTGCACTAGCAACTACATCGTCGCCTGGTTTAATAGTTCTTTGTAAAATCAATTCTGATAATTCATTTTCTAAATTATTTTGTATTGCTCTTTTTAATGGTCTAGCACCATATTCTAAGTCAATACCTTCTTTTGAAATCAAATCTATTGCATCTTGTTCCATTTCTAAATTAATATCTAAATCTTTTAATCTATTTATTAATTCTTTGCACATTAAGACAACTATGCTAGATATGTCTTCTTTAGTTAATGAATGGAATACTATTATATCATCTATTCTATTTAAGAATTCAGGTCTAAATTGTTTTTTAAGTTCAACCATAATAGTTTCTTTCATTTTTTCATATTCATCTTTTTGTGCATCTTTTTCATTTACAACTCCAAATCCTAATCGTTTTTGTTTTTTAATTGTAGTAGCTCCAACATTTGAAGTAAGTATAATGATGCAATTTTTAAAGTCTACAGTTCTCCCCTTCGAATCTGTAAGTCTACCATCATCTAATATTTGTAATAAAATATTAAATACATCTGGATGAGCTTTTTCTATTTCATCAAATAATATTACTGAATATGGTTTTTTTCTAACTTGTTCTGTAAGTTGACCACCCTCATCATATCCTACATAACCTGGAGGAGAACCTATTAATCTAGATACTGCGTGTTTTTCCATGTATTCAGACATATCAATTCTTACAATTTGATTTTCATCTCCAAATTGTGCCTCTGCTAAAGCTTTACTTAGTTCTGTTTTACCTACCCCTGTTGGTCCTAAAAATAGGAAAGAACCTATTGGCTTACTTGGGTCTTTTATTCCTGCTCTAGATCGTCTTATAGCAGTTGCAATAGATTTTATTGCCTCATCCTGTCCTACAACTCTTTTGTGTAAGATATTTTCCATATTTAATAATTTTTCGGCTTCTTCCTCTACGATTTTATTTACTGGTATTCCAGTCCACATAGAAACTATATCTGCTATTACTTCAGCATTAACTGTATCTTTGTCTTTTGTAGAGTTATTCCATTTTTCCCTAACTTGCGTTAATTCTTCTTTTAACTTTCTTTGTTCATCCCTAACTTTAGCTGCCTTTTCGAAGTTTTGGCATCTAACTGCCTCTTCCTTCTCATTATTTATACTTTCTATTTTTTCTTCTAATTCTTTTATGTTTTCTGGTGGAGTATTTTCTTTCAATCTTACTTTTGAACCTGCTTCATCAATCAAGTCAATTGCTTTATCTGGTAAAAATCTATCGGTTATGTATCTTACAGATAAATCTACTGCTGCATCTATAGCTTCGTCTGTTATTTTTACTTTGTGATGTGCTTCATATCTATCTCTAAGAATTTTTAAGATTTTTACTGTATTTTCTTTGCTAGGTTCTTCTACTAAAACAGGTTGGAATCTACGTTCTAGTGCTGCATCTTTTTCTATATGTTTTCTGTATTCATCAATAGTTGTTGCTCCTATTATTTGCATTTCTCCCCTTGCTAATACAGGTTTTAAAATATTTGATGCATCTATTGAACCTTCTCCTGTTGATCCAGCTCCAACAATTGTATGTAATTCATCTATAAAAAGTATTATGTTTTCTTTTTCTCTTACTTCATCGATTACTTGTTTGATTCTTTCTTCAAATTCACCTCTATACTTAGCTCCTGCTAACAAACTCCCCATATCTAGAGTATATAGTGCTTTGTCTTTTAATGTATCTGGCACTCTTCCTCTAGAAATATTTATAGCTAATCCTTCAGCTACAGAAGTTTTCCCAACTCCGGGGTCTCCAATTAATACTGGATTATTTTTTGTTCTTCTGCTTAAAATTTGGATTACTCTTTGAATTTCTTTTTCCCTGCATATAACTGGGTCTATTTTTCCTTTGTTAGCCTCTGATGTAAGGTTAACACCATATTTATCTAATAATTTTGATTTTGAAGATTCTTCTTTATTTGTATCACTCTTTTTAGCTGGTTCCATTGAATAATTTTCAACTCCCATCATTTTCATAATTGATTCTACTATGTCTCTTTGATCTGCACCTAAACTGCTAAGTAATTTTATACCTAGTCCTTCACCTTCTTGGGCAATAGCTAATAATATATGCTCTGTACCTATGTAATTAGTTTTTAGTTTATTGGCAAAAACAGCGGCTTTTTCTAAAATTTGCTTTGAGCGTGGGCTTAAAGGTATATCTTCTTCAACTGGATTATTTCTACCTTCTATTTCAACTAATTTATTCTCAAATGTATTAATATCTATTCCTAAACTTTTAAGAACTCTTGCTGCAATTCCATCTTTTTCTCTTAAAAGTCCTACTACTAAGTGTTCAGTTCCTACTACTCTATGCCCCAAGCCTTTAGCATAACTTTTGCCAAGATTTATAGCAGTTTTGGCCCCCTGAGTAAATCTATTGAAGTACATACCAATCCCTCCTATCGATGCTATACTGATAATTAATCTGTATAGACAGAAATAATATTATTTATTATTTCTATTAGCTAAACTAAATTCCCTTCTAATATAAGTTGCTCTTTCTATTTTATTCTCTTCATCATATGCACTTATAATTTTTAAGTAAGGTTGTCTTCCTGTCATTAGTTTTGTTATTTTTTCTAGGCTTACATCTTCTATATAACCCATTTCTATCCCTAATTTAACATTAGACAAACATTGCATTAACTCTGAGTTTGTAATTACTCTAGCACTAGATAAAATTGCTAAAGATCTAAAAATTTCATCCTCTAAGTTTATTTTTTCAAGATTTTTTAATACTTCTCTTGATTCATATTCCCTTTTACTTAAATCCTTTGACATACTTTCTACGCTTTGGATTATATTAGATTCAGACCTTCCAAGCATTATGCTATTAGATATAGTGTATAAACTTCCTAATATGGATTTTGTTTTTCCATATACCCCTTTAAAGTTAACACCTATTTTATGTGCTATTTTGTAATAATCATCTACTTGTTTTAATTTTTCTATAGATGGTATATGTATAGTATTAGTTATCTTAAGCCCTGTCCCTACATTAACAGGGCATGTTGTTAAATATCCTAAATCTTTATCAAAGGCATATTCTAAATTTGATTCTAATATATCATCTATTTCATTTCCTATTTCATATAAGCCTTTAATGTCATTATTACCAACTACTTGGATTTTTATATGGTCTAGTCCATTTATTAATATGCATATTGTTTTATCTGTATTAATAAGTAATGCTGCATTTTGACTTTCTAATAAGTTATCATCTATTAATTCCATTTCTATAAGTGCATTTATTTCTATTTCACTTAAATCATTTTTTCTATGTAAAATAAACTCATATTTTGAGTTGGATAAAGTGTTTTTTACTTTATCTATTATAATATCAGCTTCTTTACTAGATAACTTATGCGGAAATGAGTAACCCTTTAAATTTCTTGCTATCTCTATTTTTGACTTCATTACTGCACTTTGTTCCATATAAATTCCTCCTAAATATCGTTGGCTTCTAACTGTAGTATTTCATCTCTAAGTTTAGCAGCTTGCTCATATTCTTCTTCTTGGATGGCTATATTTAATTGTTCTTTTAATTGTTCAACTGTTCTAATAACTTCTGTATCTTTGCATTTATTTTTAGGAAATTTACCTATATGTTCTGAATAGCCATAAATGCCTTCTAATATAGGTTTTAATTGTTTTTCAAAAGTTGAATAACATTTACTGCATCCTAATTTTCCTGTTTTTTTGTATTCCTCAAAAGAAGTATTGCAAACACTACATGTAATATCTACTTTTTCTTCATTTTTTTGTGAAGATTCTGTATTATCAATACCATTTACCCCTTCGACTACATTTTTATCTTCTATTTCCTTTAAATCTTTTATCAAATTGTTTATTGTATCTTCATTAAACTCCATATTCGATAAAATATCATTTATAGGAAAAGGAATTTGCATGTCAGGACTCATGCTATCATGAAATTCTTTTGCACAATCTGTACATAAGTACATTTGACTATTCTTACCATTAACAACTGTACTTATAAAAACTGTAGCTACTTTTTTATTACATTTTTGACACAACATATTATCCCTCCTCATAAATAAAATAGCCATGCTAATATTTTTCAATTATTTTATATTGAATGTCTAAATATTTAGACTTCTTTATAACACATAATATTATTATTCCCTCTTTTATGTTAATTCAATGCAGATTAATTTATTTGCTATTATTATTTTACTATTTATAAAGCTATTAATATGCTTTTTGACTATTATTTATAATTATATACTTTTTTATATTCATTCACAACAAAAAGGAACCTATACAAATTAACGCTGTACAAGTCCCCTTTAGATGATTTTAAATATTAATTATCTTGAGCTTCCTCAATTATTTTTTTAGCTATTTGACCTGGAACTTCTTCATATTTTTCTATTTCCATTTCAAATTGACCTCTACCTTGAGTCATAGCTCTTAAGTCTATAGCATATTTAAATGTTTCACTTTGAGGTGCTTCGGCAAATATAACTTGTTTGCCCTTGTCATTAGGTTCCATACCTAATATTCTACCTCTTCTTTTATTTATATCCCCCATAACATCTCCCATATATTCCTCTGGAACTGTTATTTTTAATTTCATTATAGGTTCTAATAAAATTGGTTTTGCTTCTTGCATACCTTTTTTGAATGCTATTGAAGCGGCAGTTTTGAATGCCATTTCAGAAGAGTCTACATCATGGTAAGAACCATCATATAATACAGCTTTAATATTTGTAACTGGATAACCTGCTAATATACCTTTTTGCATAGAATCTTTTAATCCCTTTTCTACTGCTGGTATATATGATTTTGGAACAGAACCACCGAATATTTCTTCTGAGAACTCAAAATCTTGTGCTGATCTTGAAAATCTTATCTTAACATCACCATATTGTCCACGTCCTCCAGATTGTTTTTTATGTTTACCTTGTACATCTGAAGTTCCTTTTATTGTTTCTCTATAGGCAACTTTAATATCTTCTATATCAAAATCAACTCCATATTTTTCTTTCATTTGTTTTTTAATTGTTTTTATGTGTAGTTCACCTTGGCCACCAACAAGAGTTTGTTTTGTTTCAGGATTTCTGTACCAGTGTATAGTTGGGTCTTCTTCTGAAACTTTATTTAAACAAGAAGCAATTTTTTCTTCGTCCCCTTTATTTTTAGGAACAATTGCATAATAAATTTGTGGTTTTGGCAATTCGATTGGAGGTAATGGTATAGCATCTGCTTTTTCTGCTATAGTATCTCCTGTTTTTAATGATGAAATTTTAGTTACTACTACTATGTCACCTGCTTTTGCCTCTTGAAGTTCTTCTAAATTTCCATTTACTGTTGTATATATATTAGATATTTTTTCTTTTTTATCTTGAGTTATATCTATGATGTCCATGTCTTTTTTTAGAGTTCCTTCTATTATTTTTATGTAAGACAATTTTCCTGTGAATGGGTCAACCATTGTCTTGAATACTTGTCCTCTAAATGGTGAATCGCTATCTGTGTGACCTGGATAAATGTAAGATTCTAATGTCTCTAATATTTCTTTTGTTCCTATATTATTTATAGTTGAACCACAGATAACTGGGATGATATCCCCTCTTTTTATACCTATAGTGATTCCTTTTTGTAATTCTTCTTCAGTAAATCTTTCTCCGCTAAAATATTTATCTAAATAAGCATCGTCAGCTTCTGCAACAAGTTCCATAAGACCTTCTTTTATTGCTAATGCTTGTTGTTCAAAATCTCCATCAAATGCTTCTTGTAAGTTATCTAGTATATTATGTAATTTGACAAATTGTTTGTCTTTGTATTCAGGTATTATCATTGGTACTATTTTTTTATCGTATTTTTGTCTTAACATGTCTATTGCATCTTTGTATCTAGCTTTTTCGTTATCAATTTTGTTAATAAACATTATTTTCGGCATATTTTCGGTAAATTCTAGTGACTTTTCTGTTCCTACTTGTATCGGATTTGTTGCATCTATTACTATAACTGCAGCTGCACAAGCTCTTAGAGAAGAAATTACTTCTCCACAAAAGTCGAAGTATCCAGGAGTATCTAATAAATTATATTTGATACCATTGTATTCTACTGGTACTAGTCCCATACTATAAGTCATATTAGTTTTATCGCTTAATTGTGGTATCTTATTTGTAAGATTAGCAGTGTATGCTATCGCTTCGATTAAATTAGTTTTACCACAACCACTATGTCCTAAAATTGCAATATTTCTTAAATCGTTACTATCATATACTTTCATAAGAGCACCTACCTTTGTTTGTTATAAAAATTTAAGTCGTTGATTTCCTTAATATTTTTATTTATATATTTTGTAATATATAATCCCTTTTATTACATTATATGCCATTTTAAAAAGAATTATTTACTTTATAGTTAAATATATTTCTACATATAAGTATAATTTCCCTCTTTATATCTATAATTTTTTTATTGTTATTCCAATATGGAAATCGTTTTTTCAAGTTGGATTTTAATGACGTATTCCCTTCTTTTATTTCTTATTTTGGATTAGTTTTATTATGTAATTTATAGTTTTTTGTATGTGTTTTTTCTTAGTAAAGTCACCCGCGTAGCGGGTGAAAATTTTAAATTATAAAAAAAGTCACCTTTATATATTTAATGTAGGTATTCACACTACATATATAATAAAAAGGTGACTTCAAATTAATTTTAATATATTGTTTTTAAATAATTTTTAATAATTATGCTTCAGTTACAGCTTCTTCTCCTAGTGATTCCATAGTCATTAATAATTGTTTATCTGTAACCATATCTCCTTCTCTAACTTCTATAGAAGATATTTTCCCAGCTACTTTAGCAACTATATTAGTTTCCATCTTCATAGCTTCTATAACTATTAATGGTTGATTTTCTTCTACTATATCACCTTTCTTGACAAGAGTTTTAACTACTTTGCCCGGTATTGCTGCACCTATTTGTAATGGGTCATTCATATCAGCAAGTTGAACTTGTTTTATTAATCCTGAGAAATTTTTATCTTTTATTTCGACTTCTCTTAATGATCCATTCATTCTAAATACTACTGTTCTATATCCATTTTCTTTTACTGGACCAACCCCAATTAATCTTATCGCTAATAATTTACCTTCTTCTATTTCAACATCACATTCTTCGTCTTTATCTAGTCCATAGAAGAATACATGACTTTCTAATTTAGATATGTCGTTATATTCTTGAAGGTGTCTTAAATAATCTTCATAAACTTTTGGATATAATTCATAACTTAAAATATTTCTTATATTAGATTCCATAGAGAATTTTTCATTTAAATATTCTTTATCAGCTTCAAAATCAGCTAACGGCATTAATTTACCTGGTCTTTCTGTTATTGGAGCTTCCCCTTTTAAAACAACTTCTTGTAAATCTTTTGGTATTCCTCCAACAGGTTGACCTATCATTCCTTTACAATAATCAACAACTGAATCTGGGAATGATAATTTTTTACCTTCTTCTATTATGTTTTCTTCGTTCAATTTATTTTTAGTCATAAATATTGATAAGTCCCCAACAACTTTAGAAGATGGTGTAACTTTTATTATATCCCCTAATATCTTATTAGCTTTTTGATAATTTTCTTTTACTGAGTCAAATTCATCTTGTAATCCTAAACTATCTGCTTGTGCTTTAAGGTTAGAATATTGTCCTCCAGGCATTTCATATTGATATATTTGTGCGAAAGAAGTTGTTAATCCACTTTCAAACTTTTTATAAACTTCTCTTAAATCATAATAATAATCGCCTATTTGCTCATATCCATATAAATCTATTTTTGTATCTCTTTCATCAAATCTTAAAGCCTCTACTATAGCATTTAACGATGGTTGACTTGTAAGCCCTGCCATTGATTGTAAAGCTGTATCTACTATGTCTACACCAGCTTTAGATGCCATTAAACAAGTTGCAACTCCATTACCACTAGTATCATGAGTATGTAGATGTATTGGTGTATTTACATTTTCCTTTAATGCTTTTATTAAGCTATACGCTGCATGTGGTTTTAATAAACCTGCCATATCTTTTATACATATGATATCTGTTCCTAATGACTCTAACTCTTGTGCCATATTTATATAATATTCAAGGTTGTATTTAGACTTAGATGGGTCTAATATGTCTCCTGTATAACACATTGTCGCTTCTACTATTTTGCCTGTTTCTAGACCTGCATCAATTGATAATTTCATATTTTCAACCCAGTTTAGTGAGTCAAATATTCTTATTACATCTATTCCTTGTTTTGCTGATTCTTTTATAAACTCAGTTATAACATTGTCTGGATAGTTAGTATATCCAACACCGTTAGATGCTCTAAATAGCATTTGGAATAATATATCTGGTATTTCTTCTCTTAGTTTTTGTAGTCTTCTCCATGGTGATTCGTTTAAAAATCTATACGCAACGTCAAAAGTAGCTCCCCCCCACATTTCTAGTGAGAATAAATCTTTCATGTAGGCCTCTGTGGCTGGTGCTGCTTGTAAGAAGTCGTAAGTTCTTAATCTTGTTGCAACTAAAGATTGATGTGCATCTCTCATAGTTGTATCTGTTAATAATAATTTCTTTTCATTTTTTATTTTTTCTATATATGCTTGTTTTCCTAGTCTTTCTAGTTGTTGTCTACTTCCTTCAACATATGGTATGTCTGTTCTTATTATTGGTTTGTGTGGTTTAGTAAATACTGGCTTTTGCGCACATTTATTTTCATTTACTATAACGTTACCTATGAATTGAAGCAATTTTGTTGCTCTATTTTTGCTTTCTTTTATATTAAATAATTCTGGGTGTTCATCTATAAATTTTGTACTACATTTCCCTTCTTGGAATACAGGACTTTCTAGTACGTTAGTTAAGAATCCGACATTTGTTTTTACTCCTCTGATTCTAAACTCTCTTATAGATCTTAACATTTTATTGATTGCTTTTTTGAATGTTCTATCCCAAGATACAGTTTTAACTAATAAACTGTCGTAATATGGACTTATATCGAACCCTGCACATCCATTACCACCATCAAGTCTTATACCTGCTCCTGAACCAGTTCTATAAACTTGTATCTTTCCTGTATCTGGCATAAAGTTATTTTTAGGGTCTTCTGTTGTAATTCTGCATTGAATTGAAAATCCACTTACTTTTACGCTTTCTTGAGATTTTATATCTATTTCTTCACTATCTAAAGTGTATCCTTCTGCTATTAATATTTGGCTTTGTACTATATCTATACCAGTTACTTCTTCTGTTACAGTATGTTCAACTTGAACCCTTGGGTTCATTTCTATGAAGTAATAGTTTCCGTCTGAATCCACTAAGAACTCTAAAGTTCCTGCATTTACATAGCCAACACTCTTAGCTATTTTTACTGCATCACTACATATTTTTTCTCTTAACTCTGTAGATAAAGAAAATGCAGGTGCATATTCAATTATTTTTTGATGTCTTCTTTGTACAGAACAATCTCTTTCGTATAAATGGACTATGTTTCCTTGTTTATCCCCTAATATCTGTACTTCTATATGTTTTGGATCTACAATATATTTTTCTATAAATATAACTGCTTTCCCAAAGGCTTTTTTTGATTCACTACAGGCAGTTTCATATTCAAGAGCTAAGTCTTTTTCATTATAAACTACTCTCATACCTCTACCGCCACCGCCATTAGACGCTTTAACCATAACAGGATATCCAACGTAATTTGCGACTTCTTTTGCCTCTTCAACACTCTCTATAACCTTATCAACTCCAGGTATAGTAGGAACCCCTACTCCATGGGCAACTTTTTTAGAGTTTATTTTATCCCCCATCTTATCCATTATATCTGCTGATGGCCCTATAAAAGTTATTCCATTTTCTTCGCATTTGCGAACAAACTCTGAATTCTCAGCTAAAAATCCATATCCAGGATGGATAGCATCAACATTTTTTTGTTTGGCCAATTCTATAATTCCATCTATATCTAGATATACATCAATAGGTCCCTTATCTTCATCTATCAGATAAGATTCATCAGCTTTTGTTCTAAATAAACTATACTTATCTTCCTTGCTATATATCCCTACACTTTTTATGCCTAACTCTGCACATGCTCTAAAAATTCTTATTGCAATTTCTCCTCTGTTTGCAACTAATACTTTTTTAAACTGCTTTTGCATATTATCCCCTCCTGCTTATTTTCATCGTAATATTTAAGATTATAAATCAATTTAATTTAATTTGTAACCGCTTTTCTCAACTTCCTTAATTAATAATAAAATTTCTTATAATGTATAAGAATATTTATGTGTTTACAAAAAATAACATATTTTTATTAAGTAATTTTAGAATATTTTTTATTACATATAAATAAATATTTTTATTTGTATGAATAAATATATTATTTTGCGTTTAAATGTACTATATAAATTAATTTTTATAATCTCCCCTGTATTACGATGAAAGCATGATAGCTCAAAATTTATTTATTATTGTATATTTATATTATTAATCTGTTTCAGATAATAATCTTTTTACGACATCAGAAAGTTTAAGTGTTCCTAAATCTGTATGAGTTACAGCCATTACTGTTTTTATTTTATTTTCACTCATATCCCATTTATAAGATCTAGCCTCCATGATTGAGTACATTGGCATTAAATCTTCTAATTCCATAGCTTTTTCTTCTGCAATTTGCATATATTCTTCGAATAAATCATCCATTTCCATGCCGCTTAAATCATATTCTTCTTCTATTTCTTTTTTAATTAAATCTACATCTAAAGTTAATAAATATGCTAAAACATCTTCTCTTTTAGTTGCTTTACACATATCTTTTTCAACTTTAAAATTACTTTTTTCTTCGATTAAATTTTTTATTTCTTCGCTGTCAATTATTTGTTCGTCAAATATTATATACAAAACTCTTTTATATCAGATAGTCTTATTTTATAACCTATCCGATTCTCCTTTCTTATTTTTTAATTATTATATAATTATATATTAATAATATAACCTTATTAATATAATTATATATTATATTACAAAATATGTCTTTTCTTTAAAATTGTATAAATTATAAATAAATATAAAAAAACCTTTAGTGAATATTCACTAAAGGTTTTACTGGTGGGATTAACAGGGCTCGAACCTGTGACCCCCTGCTTGTAAGGCAGGTGCTCTCCCAGCTGA
>OLSC01000197.1_pt1 | contig 78264 bp, 71 predicted proteins | sample 1672881 | NCBI WGS metagenome assembly OLSC01 (sample SAMEA3136733, study PRJEB25190) | human gut metagenome | biome: human gut; feature: human-associated habitat; material: faeces | place: Austria | collected 2013 | reverse complement strand
GCCAGATGTCCGTGGTAGGCCCGCGCCCGCCGCTGCCGAACGAAGTCGCGGAGTACACCGAGTACGACCTACAGAGGCTAGCAGTGAAGCCAGGTATTACGGGGCTCTGGCAGGTGACAGAGCGAAACTCCGCCGGGTTCGACGGCATGGTCCGCCGTGATCTCGAGTACATAGCCAAGCGCGGAATCGTCATGGATCTCAAAATCGTCCTCCTCACGGTTCTGGAGGTCTTCAACGGAAGCGGTGCGTACTAATGCCTAACTCTAATGCTCGATTCGAATCGGAGAAGAAAATGAAGATTGCCGTCGCCGGTACCGGCTACGTCGGCCTGTCCCTTGCCGTCCTGCTCTCGCAGCACAACGAGGTGCACGCGCTGGACATCGTGCCCGAGAAGGTCGAGAAGATCAACAACTTCGAGTCGCCCATCCAGGACGACGAGATCGAGCGCTTCCTGGCGGAGGCCAAGGCGGGGGAGCGAGAGCTCGACCTGAACGCCACCTTCGACGTGGCCGCGGCCTACACGGGCGCCGACTACGCCGTAATCGCGACGCCCACCAACTACGACTCTGACAGGAACTTCTTCGACACGAGCTCCGTCGAGGCCGCCATCGCCGCCGTGCGGTCGGTGAACCCGGACGCCTGGATCGTCATCAAGTCGACGATCCCCGTCGGCTACACCGCTGGGCTTCGCGAGAGGCTGGGCGACAGCAAGATCTTCTTCAGCCCGGAGTTCCTGCGCGAGAGCAAGGCTCTCTACGACAACCTGCACCCCAGCCGCATCGTGGTGGGCGCGCCGAAGGACGACCCCGAGGCCGTTGCGGCAGCTGAGCGCTTCGCCGGCCTGCTCGCGCAGGGCGCCGACCCCGCCGAGCTGGAGCGCGTCAATGCCGACGGCACCGTGGGCATCCCGGAGCTCGTGCTGGGCACCACCGAGGCCGAGGCCGTCAAGCTGTTCGCCAACACGTACCTTGCGCTGCGCGTCGCCTACTTCAACGAGCTCGACACCTACTGCGAAGTGCGAGGCCTCAACACCCGCGACGTCATCGACGGCGTGTGCCTGGAGCCGCGCATCGGCAGCCACTACAACAACCCCAGCTTCGGCTACGGCGGCTACTGCCTGCCCAAGGACACCAAGCAGCTGCTCGCCAACTACAGGGACGTGCCCCAGAACCTGATCGAAGCCATCGTGGAGGCCAACCGCACCCGCAAGGACTTCGTCGCCGATGAGGTGCTGCAGATGGTGTGGGACCGCGTGTATGCCGGCAAGGAAAAGCCAGTCGTGGGCGTGTACCGCCTGACTATGAAGTCGAACTCCGACAACTTCCGCGCGAGCTCTATCCAGGGCGTCATGAAGCGCGTGAAGGCCAAGGGCGTGCCCGTGGTGGTCTACGAGCCCACGCTGGACGCCCCGGAGTTCTTCAGCTCCAAGGTAACCCACGACCTGGAGGCTTTCAAGGCCGATTGCGACGTGATCGTCGCCAACCGTTGGAGCGATGAGCTCGCGGACGTGGCGGACAAGGTCTATACACGCGACCTGTTTAAACGAGACTAGGTGGTATGAATGGCAAATAGAAAAGTCCTCGTCACCGGAGCCGCCGGCTTTATTGGCGCGTTCTTCGTGAAGAAGCTGCTCGAGGAGACCGATGACGTGATCGTCGGCCTCGACAACCTCAACAGCTACTACGACCCCGGCATCAAGCATGCGCGCCTGCGCATGCTGACCGAGACCGACACAGGCGGCCGCTTCACCTTCGTGCGTGGCGACTTGTGCGACGCCGCCCTCATCGAGCGCCTGTTCGCCGAGAACGGCTTCGACGTCGTGGTGAACCTCGCCGCACAGGCAGGCGTCCGCTACTCCATTGAGAACCCGCGCGCCTACCTGGAGAGCAACCTCGTCGGATTCTTCAACGTGCTCGAGTCCTGCCGCCACCACCCGGTGAAGCACCTGGTCTACGCCAGCTCCAGCTCGGTCTACGGCGGCAACAAGAAGGTACCGTTCTCCGAGGAGGACCGCGTCGACTCGCCGGTCTCGCTCTACGCTGCCACTAAGAAGTCCAACGAGCTCATGGCCGCCGCCTACTCCAAGCTCTACTCCATCCCGGCGACCGGCCTGCGCTTCTTCACGGTGTACGGCCCTATGGGCAGGCCCGACATGGCCTACTTCGGATTCACCGAGAAGCTGCGCCGCGGCGACACCATCAAGATCTTCAACATGGGCGACTGCCGCCGCGACTTCACCTACGTCGACGACATCGTCGAGGGTGTGAGGCGCGTCATGGACGCCGCACCCGAGGTGAAGATGGGCGAGGACGGGCTGCCGCTCACCGCGCACCGCGTCTACAACATCGGCAACTCGCATCCCGAGAACCTGCTCGACTTCGTCGACACGCTGCAGCGCGTGCTGGTGGAGGAGGGCGTGCTCCCGGCCGACTATGACTTTGAGTCGCATAAGCAGCTCGTGCCGATGCAGCCCGGTGACGTACCCGTCACCTACGCCGACACCGCGGCGCTCCAGCGCGACCTAGGCTACAAGCCCGCGACCCCTCTCGAGGATGGCCTGCGCGCATTCGCGAAGTGGTATCGCGAGTACTACGTCACCGTCAAGGAGTAACGCTTTATATGTGCAATGACGAAGAAATTCGTGTATTTCAAAATAATCTTTGTCTTCCTGGGCGCGTTGATGTGATGGGTGCTCCCGTTGACCCATGGACCATAGATCAGACCGTCAAAGCGACCGATACCCTCATCAAGGAGGGGCACTTCGCCCACCTTATCGGCGTGAACGCCGATAAGGTGCTGCAGATGCGCGACGACCCCGAGATGGACGCGTGCGTGCGCCGCTGCGAGATCGTGAACGCCGATGGTGCCTCCATGGTCATGGCCGCCAAGAAGCTGGGTGTGTACCTGCCCGGGCGCGTGGCGGGCATAGACCTAATGTGGGAGCTGTGCGGGCTGGCTGAGCGCGAGGGGCACAGAGTCTACCTGCTGGGCGCCAAGGCCGAAGTGGTCGCAAAGACCGCAGGGGTGCTGTCCGAGAGGTATCCCAATATGGTCCTCGCTGGCTACCGAGACGGCTACTTCGGTGACGATGAGTTCGACGCCGTGATAGCCGAGGTTGAGCAGACTAAACCCGACATCGTTTTCGTAGGCATTACCTCGCCCAAGAAGGAACGCCTGATCGAGCGTTTCCGTGAGCTGGGCGCCAAGGGCGCTTTCGTGGGCGTGGGGGGCTCGTTCGACGTCGTCTCCGGCAACATCCCGCGTGCCCCGATGTGGATGCAGCGCGCGAACCTGGAGTGGCTCTTCCGCATGATGCAGGAGCCCAGGCGCCTGGTGAAGCGCTATGTGGTCGGCAACACCCGTTTCTACATGCTTCTCCGCAAGGAGTCAAAGAGGAGCAAGGCCAATGTCTAAGAGGAAAGTAATGCTCGTCTTCGGCACCCGCCCGGAGGCAATCAAGATGTGCCCGCTCGTCAACGAGCTGAAGGCGCGCGCTGATGAGTTCGAGACCGTCGTCACCGTGACAGGCCAGCACCGCGAGATGCTCGACCAGGTGCTGCGCGTCTTCGATGTGACGCCCGACCAAGACCTGGCGATCATGAAGCCGGGCCAGACCCTGTTCGACGTGACGTGCGACGTGCTTCTCAAGCTCAAGGCCGTTCTCGAGGACGAGAAGCCCGACGTGGTCCTGGTCCACGGGGACACCACGACCAGCTTCGCCGCGGCACTCGCATGCTTCTACCTGCAGATCCCCGTGGGGCACGTCGAGGCCGGCCTGCGCACGCACGACATCTACAGCCCCTGGCCCGAGGAGTTCAACCGCCAGGCCGTCGACATCGTGAGCGAGTACTACTTCGCCCCCACGGAGGCCAGCAAGAAGAACCTTCTCGCCGAGGGCAAGCCCGAGTCCAAGATCTGGGTTACCGGCAACACCGGCATAGACGCCCTGCGCACCACCGTGCGCGAGGGCTACTCCCACCCCGAGCTCGACTGGGCGGAGGGCTCGCGCCTCATCCTCATCACGGCGCACCGCCGCGAGAACCTGGGCGAGCCCATGCACCGCATGTTCCGAGCCATCCGCCGCGTGATGGAGGAGCATCCGGACACAAAGGCGATCTACCCCATCCACATGAACCCGCTCGTCCGCAAGGCCGCCCACGAGGAGCTCGACAGCTTCGACCGCCTGCACATCATCGATCCGCTCGAGGTTCTCGACTTCCACAACTTCATGGCGGCGAGCCACCTCATCCTCACCGACTCCGGCGGCATCCAGGAGGAGGCCCCGAGCCTGGGCAAGCCTGTGCTCGTCATGCGCGACACCACCGAGCGTCCCGAGGGCGTTGCGGCCGGCACGCTGAAACTCGTCGGCACCGAGGAGGACGTGATCTACCGCGAGTTCAGCCGTCTGCTCAGCGATCAGGCCGAGTATGAGGCGATGAGCCATGCTTCGAACCCCTACGGAGACGGGCATGCGAGTGAGCGCATTGCTGAAGTGCTGGCGGGTAAGTAACATGAACGAATGTCTGAAGATATACAAGGCCGCGCACGCCTGTGCGAGCGGTTCGAAAATCCTACGGCCCCTCAGTGCCGTGCTACGGCACCTAGACCAGTTCCTTTTCGCTTGTCACATCGGAAGCCGGGCACAAATCGGTGAGGGGTGTGTCTTTCAGCACAACGGCCTCGGTGTCGTCATCTCCGAGCGCGCGGTTATTGGGGACCGTTGCATGTTATATCAACACGTAACCATTGGTGCGTTGGAAGACGGCTCCGAAGAGGTGCCATTGATAGGCGACGATGTCGTTATCGGCGCCGGGGCAACCCTTCTTGGCCCTATCAAAGTCGGGAGCGGTGCCAAGATTGGAGCTGGTGCCGTCGTGCTGAGCGACGTTCCCGCGGGCGCCACTGCGGTCGGGATCCCGGCCAAGATTCTAGGTGAGAGCGCATGACGGGCGAGAAGCGGTCTGCGGTCATCATGCTTGGCCCCTCACTCGATTCCAGAGGCGGCATGGCTACCGTGGTCAACGGGTACATCAAAGCCGGTATTCGTGACATTTGTGATTTCGAGTACATTGAGACGACTAGACCTGGCAGCGTTGCTGTGAAGGCGCTTGCCGGAATCAGCGCTTATGCAAGGTTCCGTAAAGACCTGCCTGCCTGCGATATTGTTCATCTTCATATTGGCGCTGGCATTAGCCCGATGCGAAAGTCGTTGTTCGCTAAGGCTGCCAAGAGGGCAGGAAAGGCCGTCGTCATCCACGAGCATAGAGGGGTTCTTGCCGAGCTCTACCGGAAGGGCGGATACGACTTTGCTAAGAAAACCCGCGAGCTATATGAACTCGCGGATGTCGCGATCGTGCTTTCAGAGGAGTGGAAGGACTTCTTTGCTGAGAACGTTTGTGACCCGTCGAAGGTGGTCGTTCTGCATAACTCGGTCCCTGCTCCCGCTGACGCTCCAGCGCTTGGACAGGAAGAAAAGGTTTTATTTCTCGGTCATATGACCGATGTCAAGGGTCCGGATATTCTCGTTAAGGCGATTCCTGAAGTCGCTAAGTCTCACCCTGCCTGTCGTTTCATCTTTGCCGGCGACGGGGACGCCCAACCTTATCGCGATCTTGCTGAGGAGCTTGGCGTCCTTGGTTCTTGTGAATTCGTCGGCTGGGCAACCGACCGAGAGAAGGATAATCTCTTGAGGGATTGCCCCATTTATTGCCAGCCTTCGAGGAACGAAGGTATGCCCATGGCTCTGCTCGAGGCTATGGGCTATGGGCGCGCCTGCATCGCAACGCGCGTTGGCGGCGTTCCCCAGGTTGTAAACGATGGACGAGATGGCATTCTTGTCGAGCCCCTCGACGATAAAGGCATAGCAAATGCAGTTATTTCTCTCTTAAATCGAATTGACGACGCCCGTAGTCTCGGTTTAGCTGCAAGAGAAAAGGTTCAAAGTCGTTTTTGCCCTCAAAAAAATCTCGAACTTTTGAGCCGGATTTATTCAGTGCTTGGATCGTTAAGAAAGGCTTAGATTGGACTCACAGATCAGAAATATATGGCGGATTGTTTATGCTGCATCGGTGAAGTGGTGGCCAAGTTCGACTTATTTTCGTCCTGCTGGAATAGCGAGGGCCTTCTTTGGGCGTCTTATCTGTTCTAGTTTTGGAAATAACGTCAATATTGAGCGCGGGGCAACGTTCTCGTCATCTGTTTCTATTGGAGACAACTCAGGTATCGGAATTAATTGCGAGCTTCATGGCGAAGTTCATGTTGGTAAAAATGTTCTCATGGCACCCGAGTGCGTTTTCTACACCGTAAATCACCGTCACGATCGAATTGATTTACCAATTGGACAGCAAGGAAACACGGAATCTGATCCCATTTGGATTGGAGATGATGTATGGCTAGGAAGGCGAGTTATGGTAATGCCAGGCGTGCATATAGGAGATGGATGCATCGTTGCCGCTGGGGCCGTTGTTACCAAGGATCTTCCACCTTATAGCGTGGGGGGGGTGTTCCTTGTCGCGTAATAGGCTCGCGGCTTAACTCATGAATAGCATAACTACACTTAACGGCAAGAATTGCAACAGGGGGTTGGCGGAGGATTTTGGTGTTTCTTTTCGATTAGCTCGATTCGAAGTCGTCTTCTGCGCTTCGTTTTGTTTCCTTTTTTGCATACTATACCTAGTTGGGCAGCAATCCATTTTTCCATGGGTTATTCTCCTTATGGATGTTCTCGTGCTTTCAATGAGAAAATCCTCAGTGCCAGTCTTATGCTCTGCCCTACTTGTAGGCAATGAACTCGCAAGTATTCTTATACTTCTTATATGGATGGTTATGTCTCGAGATATTAGTCTCAAGCTCATCTCAACGTGTAGATTTGATAAGGGCGTTCTTGCTCTTATTTCATTGATTTTTGCCGCCTCATTCGCTCAAGCATGGCGTGCGGGCACTATTGCAAATATTATTCTCTCGGGTACGTATCTGTTGATTGTTGCATTTGTTGCATTTGCATGCAGTCAATCGATAACGTATAGAAGAGCTCTCGGGTCTGCTGTGTGTTTTGTTATTGCTGAGTTCATTGTTTCATTATTCATCTGTTTTATGAACGGATTTGAACCTGGCGACCTGCATTATGGGACTTTAGGTAATGCTCATTTCATTGGTATTGCCTGTTCCTTATTTCTTCTCCTTATCCTCCACGCTTTCTTTAAGCAAAAAGTGATTTCCCTGACGCATGCGTTTGCTCTGATCGCCATGCTCGCTTTCATGATGTGGGAAGCGGATGCCAAGGCTGCTATCGGGGCTGGTTTTATTGCGCTTTGTTGTTTTTTGCCATTCTGGGCAATCAATAAATCGCGGACTGCTATTTCCATTTATCTATGGACAACTGTCCTGGTTTTCCTGATAGGTTCACTTGCTTTACAAATACAAGATATAGAAACGATGCTTACGCGCCCTGATTTCCCTTTACACGGCTTCTTCAATGAGTATGTGTATAACAGCGGGCTTCAAAATAAATTCGACTATTTCATGGGAACAACATCTCAGATGCTAAATGACGGTCATATAGTATCTGGCTACGGCCTTGGTACATACGGCAGTCGTTTTGCGAATATGCTGGGTTATACGTTCACCTATCGCGATCCAAGTGCAATTAATGATTTGGCTGCTACTTTGTTCAAATCTAGAATGATTCCTGAATATGCGCAATTTGCCTCGCAATATAATCAGTCCGTAGTAGACGTAATTCATTCTTTTTCTGCAGTGATGACTTACCCTTTTGCTAGTTTAGTCGCGTTGATCGGTGAGACTGGTCTTATTGGCGTAATCACTGTGGGAGTCATTCTGAAAAAATCGAATTTGAGCGCCATGTCTCAAATGTGCGTTGCTTTTTTTATCGGTGCGTGTCTGACTGATCTATATTTCGATCATATTCAAACTACTGCACTGCTGCTTATGATGTGTGCCGCATATAACCAATTAAGCCGTTCAGAATATACGAATGGCAATCCTTCAGCTAATGGTATCGGTGATGCTTTATGAAAATTTCGATTGTCACTCCAGGTATTTCTGGAGGAGGAACGGAACGCGTTGCTACTATTCTTGCGAATGGATTTGCAGAGCGAGGCCACGATATTTGTATCGTCTGCTGTTATTACGATAATCGTGAGTACGAGTTGGATGACGCGGTTGTTGTTTCTAACGTTATCTCAGAATATCGCGGGTTTAGGGGACTTATTTATCGGAGTCTAAAGCTAATAAAGGCCCTTCATGAGCAAAAACCTGATGTCGTTCTTTCCTTTGTTGCGCCCGAGATGGTTATCCCACAGCTCTTCTGTCCTCCAACGATTCAAACGCTTCGCAATGACCCTTGGCACTTTGATACAACATGGAGCAAACGGTTTTTGATTCAACGAGCTTTTTCATCTGCATGCAAGGTCGTATTTCAGACCCATAAGTCAATGGAATTTTATCCAATGAGCATACGGGACAAAGGCATTGTGCTGAACAACCCCTTGGAAGTTAGCCATCTACCGCTTTGGAATAAAAGTGCTGAAGCGCATGAGTTTATTGCGGCTGCCCGGCTGAATGCACAAAAGAATTATCCCATGATGATTCGCGCTTTCAAAGAATTCCACGATTCTCACCCCGACTGGATTCTCACGATTTACGGAGAAGGCGATGGGCGTCTCGAACTTGAGAAGCTGATTGTTAAATTAGGACTTGCCGATTCCGTTAGACTACCAGGACGCTCAATGGAAGTCCACGAACATATGGCTAAATCATCAGCGTTTCTTCTGTCTTCTGATTATGAAGGCGTGTCCAATTCTATGCTTGAGGCGCTCTGCATCGGAATGCCGTGCATTGTTACCGATCATTCCCCTGGTGGTGCACGTGAATATATAGAAGACGGAGTAAATGGCCTGCTTATTAAGGTCGGCGATTACCATGGAATGGCCAGAGCGATGGAAAGAATAGCCAACGAGCCCGGTTTGGCTTGTCGTTTAGGCGAACACGCTCTACTTATTCGAAATCAAGTTGATGAGCAGGCTGTTGTGGGCCAATGGGAGAAAGTTCTGTTAGACGTTGTCGGTAACCGATGATCTATATGATTTCCAAATGAATGCGATGTGATCTAATGCGAAATTCCAACAAGATATCTACGTTTATACATAACCCATGGGTTTTATATCATTGGATGCTTATAAAGGGGCTCACAGATTGGGTTCCTGATGAACTGCATCTAAAGCTATTATTTCGAGCAATTTTTGACAGGTGGCCCGATTTTAATCAGCCTAAGGGCTTTAACGAAAAGCTTCAGTGGCTTAAGCTACATGACCATAACCCTTTGTATCCTCTGCTAGTCGATAAATACAAGGTAAAACAATGGGTTTCAGACCGCATTGGCGAGAAATATGTCACGAAGACTTATGGCTCGTGGGATCGACCTGAGGATATTGATTTCAGGATGCTTCCCGACAAGTTCGTTTTGAAAACCAACCATGACTGCGGTGGCGTGGCTATATGCGAGGAACGGGATTCTTTCGATTTTGAATCTGCTAAACACAAATTAAATGAACACCTTCGATCTGACTATTATAAAAAATGGCGTGAGTGGCCTTACAAGAGTGTTAGGCCTCTCGTATTTGCTGAAGAATACCTCGAGCCTGATACGGGAGCTGACGACCTCTTTGACTATAAGTTTCTTTGCTTTGACGGAAGTCCCAAGCTAGTCGAATTGCATAGAGGGCGTTTTGGCAGCCACACTCAGGATATATACGATACGCAATGGAATCGTGTTGAATTGAGTGATTGGGGATACCCTCAAAGTATAGATACTCTTGAAAAGCCTGATCGTTTTGACGAAATGCTGTCTTTAAGCAAGATCCTGGCTGACGGTTTTCCCCATGTTCGAGTTGACTGGTATCTCACACACGGGAGACTCTTGTTTGGCGAAATGACATTTTATGATGGGGCGGGATTCTGCGCTTTCGAGGATTATGCCGATGATCTTAAGTTAGGTTCTTTACTTAATTTACCCGAGTGATCTCGTCCCTTTAACTAATGTTGTTCCGAATTAATACTGTTTAATAAGGATGGCTTGTGGCAAAGGAAAGACAATCAAATATTGAACTGCTACGTATTATTGCAATGATGCTGATCGTGATGCATCATTTATGCTTATATGCTTGGCCCGCCAATACAATTCTTCCTATTGAGATACTGAGAAATCTTCTGATACCAAGTGGAAAAATTGGTGTTGACATTTTCGTTCTGATTTCTGGCTATTTCCTTTCACGGGGGAGTATCCATTTTCTTTCCATTTTAAAGCTTCTCTTTCAGGCTTGGTTTTACGCAGCGGTTCTCGGTGGCACTTGCTGTGTGTTTTGCAACTCAAATTTTGATATGACGACTTTTATTAAATCGTTCTTACCAGGGGACGGCGGTCTTCCTTGGTTCGTCACTTCGTATCTTGGTATGTACCTATTTGCACCTTGGCTTGCGAAGTTCGCAGCTGATCTTAATAAAAGGCAGTTCGATCACCTGATTGTTGTTGGATTTGTTGTTTTTTCTCTCATACCTATAATTCCTGGCTGCACGTTTGTAACAAGCGGGTTTTCTTGGTTTTGTTTCCTATTTCTCGTGGCATGCTATATTCGCAAATTTGAAATAGATCGATCCATTGCTACTAAGTTGATAGTCGGAGGGGGGCTCTTTCTCTTTGCTGCGGTTTTGGGAGGGGAAGCTATTTCCATTGTTTTCGATGGGTCAATAGATTTTATAATTAAATACTTGATGAGCATGAATGCAGCTCCTATTGCAATTTCTTCTATCGGTTTGTTCTGCTTATTTAAGAACCTCGATATCAAATGCATCAGGTTAGTTAATCTTCTTGCAAAAGGTACTTTTGGGGTTTATTTGATACATGAAAATGTCTTTTTTAGAGATGCTTTATGGCAGCGCTTCAGTTTTGTCTTTTCACATGGAGCCTTTTTGACACTACCCTTGGTCCTTTGCTCGGTTTTCGTCGTGTTTGTTGTTCTTGATGCAGTAGATTTGCTCCGTTTGAAATTCCTTGAGGAGCCTCTGCTTGACTTTGCAAGCAAACGTTTCGGCTTCGCCCTCGACAGCATTGACCGTTTTTTGAACGGATAACCCGGATCATAGTTGAAAACACCTTATGTATGACAGACTGCCCTGTTTGGAAGGATAAATGACTTCAACACTTAATGAAAAAGCAGCTGATGCTGCGAAATGGTCTCTGCTTACGGAAGTACTCGTCAAGCTCGTTACCCCTATCACTCAACTGATATTGGCTCGCATTCTCACGCCAGAAGCATTTGGAGTTGTGGCAACGGTTACGATGGTCACTAGTTTTGCCGATATGTTTTCTGACTCGGGTTTCCAAAAGTACTTAGTACAACATGAGTTTTCAGACAAACACGACCTTTACCGTAACGCCAATGTCGCATTTTGGACAAACATGGGCGTTTCAATTCTTCTGTGGGGCCTTATCGCTGTTTTTAGAGATCCTCTTGCTGAGATGGTAGGCAATGCTGGACTTGGTATCGTCCTTGTTGTAGCTTGCGCGTCGCTTCCGATGACTTCATTTTCAAGCATTCAACTAGCGTTGTTTCGGCGTGAGTTGAACTTTAAATCTCTCTTGCCAATTCGTACCTTTGTTGCACTGATTCCCCTCGTTGTTACATTACCATTGGCGTTGATGGGTTTCGATTACTGGTCCCTTATTATCGGAACTATAGCTGGCAACTTATTTAATGCCGTTGCTCTAACTGCTAAATCAGAGTGGAAGCCAAAGCTTTATTATTCGATGCAGCTTTTTAGAGAGATGTTTGCATTTAGCGGGTGGTCACTGTTGGAGGCGATTGCAATCTGGCTAACCTCGTGGGCAGGCACATTCGTTGTTGGCGGCCTTTTAAATTCCTATTACCTTGGACTATACAAGCAACCGATGACGTTTGTGAATTCTGCTTTTGCACTAGTGACTAACGCGACAACGCCAGTTTTGTTTTCATCGCTTTCAAAGCTTCAGAATGATGACCTTAAATTCCAAAATTTCTTTTATAAATTCCAATTTTCTGTAGGAATGTTTGTTTTGCCTTTGGGCGTAGGCATTTTTTTCTTTAGGGATTTTTTAACTAATCTTCTTTTGGGGGATGCTTGGACTGAAGCCTCTCTGATGCTCGGTAGCTGGGGCTTGTCTTCTGGACTGACTATTGTTTTCGGCCATTATTGCAGTGAAGTTTTCCGCGCAAAGGGCAAGCCGAAAGTTTCGTTGCTTTGCCAGTGTTTATATATGTGCTATATGGTGCCCGCTCTTTATGTAAGCGCCTCATTTGGCTTTTCGACACTTGTGGTAGTGAACGCCGTCGTGCGAGTCCTTGGAATAGCGATAGATCAGACGGCATTACGCAGGGTTGCTGGGATCCGTTTTACTGCAGTTGTTCGAGGATTGAAGACTCCGTTGTTTGGATCTTCGGTGATGGGCCTCGTCGCATATTTAACGAGTTCATTCGCCTTAGATTCATGGGCTCTTAATTTCATTGCGATTGCTGTTTGTATAGCTGTCTACGTTATTGTATGTTGCGGTTTTTCAGATGGACGTATTTTTTTGTACCGTATGATTGGCTCTAAAATTGGCTAGCAATATGCCCTTAATGAGTGATATTTTGAGTGCATTGCCGTCGGACGCGCAATAAATGGAGTGGTGCACTCACGGGGCCGCGATGCTGGTAGTAAAGAAAACTCAAAGTTCATATAGAGTCGCGGCCATCCTTTTTGTGCCGACTTGCGTGACAGAGATTCGCTGGAGTGTTCGCGCGCAATGCGATGAGCGAGCTAGCCTAAAACGTTATTTAGGAGCATATGCTAAAGGAGACATTCCCTTAGAACGCACGCTAGGCTGACGAAAGGATGTCGGTCATGGCTAACTCGAAAGACAAGCGCGCCAATATCTTAAGCTGCGCGACTGTTGGCTACATCATCTAGACGGACAGATACGTGACTGGATAGCACCATCCTAGTTCCCGATTGAGTCTTTGTTCGCTTGAGCACAGCTAAATAACGCGAAACAGCACCGCCGTAATTGAGCCTGAGCACCGGGGGTCCGACATGGACCCCCAGTGTATTATTATTGCCACTGTTCTATTCGCGGCTGTGCCGCATGTTGGCCTTGCCCATATCGATTTGGGCGGCGTTGTCCACAATCGCGGCTTATAGGACAAAATGTGCTTCCATGTTGGGGGGGCATCGGCGCAGGTCGATGTTCCTTTTTCAGCCGTTTAAATTCCGTTCCCGCTTTTAACCGCTCGGACAGAATGTGTGTCCGGTTGCCTATCGTTCCCGCAGATAGATAACCTTTTCCGGAACCGTTAAATACACTTTCGGAAGAGGTGTCCATGAAGGCCGTTTATTGCCCCTACTGCGGCGGTCGGACCAAGCGCAACGGCAGGACCTCATCGGGGTCCCAGCGGTGGAGGTGCACGGCCTGCGGCGCGTCGACGACGGTAAGGTACGACGACACGGCGACGAGGCTGGACGAGTTCCTCGGGTGGCTCCCCTCCAAGGACTCCCAGGCGGCGATGCCGGGCGGCGGACGGTCCTTCAGGCGCAGGACGGCCGAGTTCTGGGAGGTCTGGCCCATGCCCGTCCCCGACGGCGAGCTGCACCGCGTGCTCTACGTCGACGGGATCTGGGTCGCGCGCGACCTCGTGGTGCTCATATGCTGCAGCGGCGAGAGGGTGGTCTCCTGGTACATGGCCAGGTCCGAGAACTCGGGGGCGTGGTCGGCCCTCATGTCGCCGATCCCGGCGCCCGAGGTGGTCGTCACCGACGGCGGGAGCGGGTTCGCCAAGGCCGTGCGCGAGACCTGGCCGCGCACCAGGGTCCAGAGGTGCACCTTCCACGCCTTCTCGCAGGTCAAGCGCTACACGACGACGCGGCCGAAGCTCCAGGCGGGGCGCGAGCTCTACCTCATCGCGCGCGACCTCATGGGCATCGAGACGCCGCGCCAGGCCGAGCTCTGGGTCGTCGAGGGCGGCCGCGTCCCCGACGACGCCACGGTCGACGTACTGGCGAGGCGCATCGCGGGGGAGCGGGGCCAGAGGACATGGTGAGTCCTAGGCCCTTTTGGCACCACCTATATTACGAATCAGCACCGCCGTCCACCCGGGCAAATATTGCCGTTCGGCACCACCATTAAACGCCCCCTCGCGCATCCCCGTTACGCTCGGGCTGCCATGCAGTCGAGTGAACGAGGAGGTTCAACATGGCGAGAAGGATTAGGGCCAGGGAGGTCCTGAGGCTGAGGTCGGTGAAAGGGCTGTCGCAGAACGCGATCGCCCGCACCGCCCGCGTCTCGAAGCACAGCGTCCAGGACGTGCTCGAGGCCGCGAGGGAGCGGGGCGTCTCCTGGGAGGACGTCGAGGGGATGTCTGAGGATGCGGCCTATGCGCTGCTGTTCCCCGGCAGGGGCGACGCCGGGCCGGTGCACGCCGACCCCGACTAGGGCCGCGTCCACCGCGAGCTAGCGAGGACCGGCGTCACGCTCAAGCTGCTGCACGCGGAGTACGCGGACGAGTGCGCGGAGGCCGGCGTGCCGTCGATGTCCTACGACAGGTTCTGCAAGCGCTACCGGCAGTACACGGTGGCCTGCAACGTGGTGAGCCGAGTCGGGCACAAGGCGGGCAGGAACATGGAGGTCGACTGGTCGGGGCCCACGATGAGGCTCGTGGACCCCGCGACCGGCGAGGTCAGGAAGGTGTACCTGTTCGTGGCCTGCCTCCCGTTCAGCCGGTACAGTTACGTCGAGCCGACGCTCGACATGAAGCAGGATACATGGCTGCTGTGCCACGTGCACGCCTTCTCCTTCCTGGGCGGCGCGACGCCCTGCATCATCCCCGACAACCTCATCGCTTGGCTGTTGATCGACCCGCGGAGGCACGCAATTGACATCGAGGACTAGGCAGTGTCCGTTGCGTTGAGGGCGACAGTGCTAATACTCAACGGCATCCGCGCGATCAGCCTATCACTCTGCGAGCTCTGTACTCCGAGAAGAACAGACCAAACACCCAGGCCCAATCACCAGGAAGCGCTACATCGAACCGAAGGCTTGACGATTATCCCCTGCATCTAAGCGATGATGCCCCAGCTCACAGAAGTTGGCCTGACAAACTCTTGGGAAGACCTGGGCTTGATCGCAAATGCGCTTGCAGACGCGTTTGAAAGGGGCCCTGTCGAAGACGTGGTATGCTGAGAAAATCGGTCGACGCGAGGGAGCGGCTTGTACGATGCACATAGTAGGAGGCGGTTAGAATGACCTACGGGAACGGCTGCCGGTTAAACATGGCCTTGAAGAATGTAGCGCGCGACAGAGTCAGTGACCTCGGGGACGGTAATCTCCAGGCTTTGTGCAATCGGCTCCAACGTTTGATGCTCAACGGATTAGACTCACGAAAACAAGCGATGAAGGCAGAAAAGCGGCTACGATACTTGGTGCAGGCATCCTCTGTGTGTCCGAGTGCCTCATTGGCATTTTGCGTGAGGGGCGAGCGATCCGGGCTCTATGACTCCAGCGCCATGTCGCCCCGACATTAGGCTACATGGCGCTGGAGTCGCTTGCGTTTAGGTTAACCCGCGTCTGAACGTACGGTAAGACATTGAGTGGAAGTGCGCCCACTAGGATGCCAGCTGAGCGAAAATCAAAGACGGTATAAGCCCCTGAACCAGGAAGTAGGGTAACAATCGTGAACGATTCTGATTTTCAAGCAATCCCAAACTATGCAACTCTAAGGTCACAGTTGAATGGCATTTCCGCTTCAATAGATAAATACACCAGCGATGCACCCATTACTTCCACTAGGCAACTTTTGGAAGACTCATTAGAAATTAAAGACATGGATGGGATACTGTATGCATGCAAGGAAATCGCCTCGTGGTATGAAAAGAATATTGACTGTATCAAGAGCAGTAAATTCGTCTTCAACGCTGATACACACGAAGACAATATGAGACGACTTCCTCACATCATAAGTACTATTGAGGATAATGAAGAGTGGTTTACTTCGCCCGTCAATTCCTGTGACATTCCGACGCAAATCAAGCAAAAGCTCATTTTTATTAGTCATTCAACAAAAGACTCCGAATATGTAGCTTCACTTGTTGACCTGCTTCGCAAAATCGGCTTTACGGATAAGGATGTTTTCTGCTCCTCTTATCCTGGATATGGTGTTCCGCTCGGAAAGAATATCTACGAGTTCTTGAAAAACTGTTTTAAGGATTATGAACTCTTTGTTCTGTTCGTGATTTCTAAAGATAACTACTACTCCAGTCCGGCTTCGCTAAATGAAATGGGCGCCGCATGGGTTCAGGGAGCAAAATCCATCCCAATCCTTCTACCTGGAATGAGTCCCGCAAAATTAAAAGGAGTTGTGGGACCCGACTCTCTTGCTATTTGCCTTGATAGCGACAACGTAAGATACGACCTCAATAGTTTGAAGAATGACTTGCTTCTCTTCTTTGGCAAACAGCAAATCAACGAAAGCGCTTGGGAGCATGATAGAGAGTCCTTTCTTGAGTCTTGCTTTGCCATTACTCCACTAAGCCCTGAAGAGATACGTGCCATAGAATCAGCAAACGAGAATACGGTTCTTAACGATTTGGTCGAAGATCGGGTTTCCTTGGAGAAGTCCCTCTATCGGGCGCTTGTAATTGCGAAACAAAATCAAAACAAGCCTTTGGAGGGTTGGATAAGAAGTGAACTTAAAGGTTACGAGAGCGATGACGATCTTCCGGACTACAGAAAAACTAAAAGCAGCAATTTCAGATACAGCGGTATAAACGGAAGCATGCAGGTAACAAAGGCGCCCCTGCCAATGGGTTTCATAAGAGATGAAATCTTAGATAAGGTTGAAAACGTTGAATATCGGCAAGGAATTAGACAAATTGAAGAGTTCGCTAATTCTACTAGCACTATCACGATTGATAGAAGCCTGCTTGCAGGAGAAGTCGCCCATAACACCCAAGGCGTTGTTCAATGTGTTTCGTTAGAACAACTTCTTCCTACATCATTTTTTAGCGCTCTCGCTGCAAACGTAAAAGAACGGCTGATAGAAGTATTTATGAACAACTGTGCCAACTAGATGAGCAATTGTACGTTTAGGCACTGTTGAATAACGCGAAACGGCACCGTCGATATTGCGCCTGAGCGCCGGGGCCGACATTGCCCCAGTCCAGGTTTATTGCTAGCGGTCCTCCCCGCCGCGGCGTTGCCACATGTTGTCCTCTCCCATGTCGTCCCAAACCGCGTTGTGTTCGATCCTAACTATAATCACGTCGGCATGGCTCCCAGCCGAGCCTTTCCAAGTACCGATCTTCCATTTATTGGCTCGTATCAACGGTTACTTATTGGCTATACGGAATGTAAAATCAAGTATCACAGGAGATTTACTGGTAATTAATTTGAGGGGGGGGGTGATGCTGATGGACGAATCCTCCATAGCCTTAATTTTCAATTCATTTGCCTCAATGCTTCCTTCCCTGGCAGGAACCCTTATTGGTGGCGGCGTTACGCTGCTCGCTGCACACATGACAATCAAGCATCAAAACGAGCTTGAAGACAAGAAAAGAAGATCAACGCTTGAGGACGATTGGCGACTATACGAAAGGGAGAACCTGACGCGTCTTCAAGAAACAATTCAACACAGTATGCGCGCCAACGCGAAGTGCTACGCCCAAATGCTGAAGCAAGCCGCGGCCGGAAGAAGTTCTAGCGAGTGGATTGTCGACGATGATGACTCTGAAGCTAAGCGGCAGTTTTTGGAGGACATTCTTCTTCTGGGCGCGCGTTTACCCGGCAGCGAGTTGAACGAAGCCATGACCTTGTATCGCGAGAAAACCCGCCGCGTGACACTCGAATCACGCAACGAGTCACAGTTGAATGCCGCAATGAGCGAACTTCTAGAGCAATACGACACATGCATGGCGCTTGTGGGCGAAAGACTTCGGGCGTGCGTTGGTGGAGACGAACATTAATTTTGTTGGTGCCTTGAGTTTAAGGACGGCGATGGATCGATCATGAGAATCGAAAAAGTTCATATCAAAGGCTTCCGCAACTTCGACGACGTCGTTGTTGAGCTTGGAGAAAAGACTCTTATTTTCGGGCCTAACGATTCGGGGAAGACAAACTTCCTGCATGCTTTGAGGATTCTTTTCGATCCCAGCCTCTCCGCTAGGGATTTCGAGCTAACTACGTCCGATTTCAACTGTAGAACTAATCCTGATCGAGTGGAGATAACTGCGACATTATGCGACATCCGTGAGGATTGCCTGATCAGCGTATTCGGAGGCAATTTGGATGAAGGCAGAACTGCTGTTGGTTATACCTGCAACCGAGAAGGGGACTATAAGTTCCTGGTCGGAAATGAAAAAGCCGGCTTCGAGCCCGTGCAGTCACGGTTCTATATCAAGCATCTGGTGCTTGAGTACGTTAACAGCACCCGCGACGCCGCCCGCTTCCTAAAGCGCAGCCAGAATGCCCTGCTCCAGGCCGCACGCAATTCACGAAACGAAGACGCTGCTCATGACGACGACGTTTCGATCAAAGAGATCCAAAACAGCCTCGAATCGCTGAACGACGGAATTAGCGGACTCCATTACATAACCAATGCTCTTAAAACTGTGAACGATGAGATGGCCAGGATGTCAGCCTTGAACGAGGGACGCGAGGCCCGTCTAGTGGCTGGAAACACGGACGCGGGCAAGCTGCTTGACAACCTTCAGCTCGCCTATCTGTCCGATGATGTTCCCTTGACTTTTGGCGGTGAAGGTCGGAACAACCAGCTATTCTTCTCTACTTGGCTCTCTCAGAGGAACATTAAGAAGCCTGTTGAGAAGGTGAGCATCGTCGCCATAGAGGAGCCTGAGGCGCACCTTCATCCCCAGCAGCAGCGGTCATTGGCTAAGTATCTTTCCGGCTGCATTGACGGACAGGTTCTTCTGACGACCCATTCGCCTCAAATAGTCGAGCGGTTTGCTTCCGACGCGCTCGTGAAGATGGGCAACGAGGGCAAACCCACATGCTCCGGCATCGAGCTCAGAAGGAAAATCGATGCCTTGGGCTATCGTCTTAACCCTATTGTGGCGGAGGTGTTCTTCAGCCGCGGAGTGTTCTTGGTGGAGGGACCATCGGAAATCGTCTTCTTCCGGGCCCTTGCAGCAGCAATCGGCATAGACCTTGACCGAGAAAACCTGTCAATTCTTTCTGTGGATGGCATCGGTTTCAAACCTTACGTGCTTTGCTGCGAGGCGCTTGGGATTCCCTGGGTATTACGCACTGATAACGATGTATTCAAGGTCCCAAATAAGGAACGATATAGGCTTGCCGGAGTTGCTCGCGCATACGGGATCGTCGAATCGCTCGGACGTTCCTACGTTGAGGCGCTATGGCTGAGAATCAAGAATTCATTGACATGGGATGGCGGACCGGCTGTCCCTGTTGAAGTTGCATCCGCGGTGAATGAGCTGCGCGATGCCCTTGATTTTGAAGGCATATATCTTTCAGATCGCGATCTTGAGTATGATCTGATCGCGAGCGATCTCCGCGAAGTACTGGAAGAGCATTATGGTACGGTTGGCCAGGAAGAGCTTTACGCCGCGATGACTGAGCGAAAGGCCGAGGGTATGCATGCGTTCATCGCCAAGCATTCAAGCGATCTGGGGTGTCTTGCGGAAAGCACCTTCTGCAATCCGTTGAGGAGACTCCAACTACTGGTTTCTGTGGGCCACGCCGATGATTAAGCCTAGTGAGGAGCAGGCCAAGGTTATCGCCTGTGATGAGTCTGCCGTCGTTTCGGCGCGACCGGGCAGCGGCAAGACGTTTACGATGGCGAGGATGATAGCCAAGGAATCTGAGCGCCTTTTGAGCTATCAGGGCATTGTAGCCATTTCTTATACCAGAAAGGCGAGCGCTGAGCTTAGGACCAGATGCTCCGGTTTAGGGGTGCGTGTCGGAAATTCGTTTTTTGGAACGATTGATTCATTCTGTCTGGCCATGATTATCCAGCAGTTCGCCTTCCATGTCGTGGGTCGAACAGTCAATATTGATATAGCCGATGATGATCGGCCGCTACCCGTTGCGAGGATCAAGGAACGTTGGACAAGCCCCAACGAGGACCGATGGGATCTTGTCCGCGAAGCACTCGCCTTGGGCGTGCTTCCAGTCTCGGCTTTGAGCGAGGTCGCTTACTGCATGGTGAGGCATGTTCCCGCCGTGAGGAGCTTCTTGCACGCTCGATATAAAGCGGTGTTCATTGACGAGTACCAAGACTGCGGGCTTGCCCAGCATATGCTGTTCATGGAGCTTGTCAGTCTCGGGATTCGCGGCGTGGCTTTCGGGGATATCGACCAAGCCATCTTCGCATATGACGGTCGATCTTCCGCCTTTCTAAATGAGCTTATTGCTGATTCGCGCTTCAGGTCTTTCGAAATTACTGAAAACCACCGGTGTCATCGAAGCATCGTTGACTACTCGCTAAGGCTTCTGGGGGCGCAAACGCCTTCTCACATCCATCAAGACAAGAGGGTTGTACTAGCTAAGGTGTCGGGCGACGAAAGCAATATAGCCAATGCCATTCGTGAGCATCTAGATGAGATTTCCGAACGATACGGAGTTGACCACCGCAACGAGTTTGCCCTCTTGTCTACGTCAAACAAGATGCTCGAGCGGTACGCAGGACTTCTTCGCATTCCTTCAAAGATCGTTGTTTCCACAAAGCTTGACGCCGGCTTCAGCCGTTCTCGCTTATTCTTCAGGGATCTACTGATGTTTTTGTATTCAGGTGGTTATGTAGGTGAATTTCTCGATAGGTATATCCCTGCGGAGCAGATGTCTCGCGCAAGGTTTACTGCTAACGATCTTCTGCAGGACATGAAGGATACTTCCGATGATTCATGGAATGGTCTTTACGATTCCTTTTGCAAGTTGGAAGAGCTCTGTCTTGGAGATGCAGACGACCCGAAGGCGCATATAGATCTCGGTGAGCTTCTTTCCAATGTAGATGAGCTTAGGGGTGGTTTTCGGCCTGCCCGCGAAGATGAGGTGAACCTGCTTACATACCATAAGGCGAAGGGGCTTGAGTTCGACGCTGTGTTTTGCCTTGATTGCTATAAATTCCTCATGCCTCCTTATAAGTACGAGAATCAAGACTATGACGCATATCAACAATCGCTGAATATGCATTATGTCGGGCTTACGCGAGCGCGAAAGGTTTGCTATATAACGCTTGCCGACTGGCGCCATAATGCGATGGGGAAAACAATGGAGGCAATTCCTTCGGAGTTTCTACTAAACCCTGGGCTAATGAACCTTCGGCGTGAAGTGCGCTGGGGCACCGGAAATGCAGAAGATGATGCCTAGCGTCGAGTCTGTCACATATGGGTTTAATATCGACCTGGCTGATTGAGCGGTCCATCTAAAGGGCTAATGCCACATTCGTTTAAAAGATCGGTTACCACCCAATGAGAGGAAAGCCATTACAAGGAAGGGGATATAGTTCATTAAGCTAGAGTAACTATAATGAATTTCAGCGTAAATAAATAATTTCTGCTGAGGTGCAGCCATGACTGGACGTATCCCTTGGACTCGATATTCAGGTGAGGATGTCGAGTCTGTTCTTGCGACGTTTATTTCTCTTGAAGAGCGTAACGCCATTAAAATTCGACCTTCTAGGGGCGATGGAGGAATTGACCTTATCGTTTACCTTGACGCTGAAACGGTCGATATATATCAAATTAAAAAATTTGCTGAAAACCTAAAAAACAGCCAGAAGGCTCAGATTGAGAATTCGTGGCAGGAATTATCGGCAACTACAGCCGTTTTGCATGTAAACTATAAATAGTTGGCATCTTGTGATGCCATTAGATCCCACAAACGAGAATCTAAGATGGGCTAAGGAACTGGTTGAACCTTCCGGTACAAAATTCATCTGGGATGGCCTTTCAAGAGTTGATGGCTGGGCGTCCAAATATCCAGAAGTAATTGATTACTACTTTTCTAATGGAAAAGAAGAGGCCTCTGAGTATGCTGCGAAACTGCTCTCCATGGCCAATCTTCCAGACTGCAGCGGTCCAGTCATTCTCGAGAATAGACTGCGCGATCTTTGTTCCAATCTAGATAAACTCGATCCATACTATGCATATTCAGTTCACGTGCTCTCAGAATACGACAAACGAGATGATTTCGGCACGCGTGCTCCTGGTGTTGTTATGTCCCAAATTCTAGTAACCCCTGGGTCAGGCCAAATCGCAATCGACGTAATTGAAAAGACGCCAATAGCTTCAATGCTGCATCCATTAACGTTTTCAGTGAAAATTATTGCAGAGACCGATGAAGAAAAAGAGCAGGCCCAGAATTTTATCGAATATGGCATGCCCTTCACTTCGTTGCCGGCGGAAGTAATTGACCAAGATTGCCAATTACCTGTTGGTCGTTCCTATGAAGGATTTCGAAGGGGGATCATTAAGAGCTATGACCTGAATACATCAAATTGCATAAGGTCGGCATCGTTATTCTGGGAGGGATGCGGTGAGCTACAGTTAATAGTTGACAATACCACCCATGGATCTAAAGGAGTATTCTTTTCTGCCCACGATGATACAGAAACCTTCAAGTTGAACTTTAAATGGGATGCAAGTCAGCCCGGCGGCACCCTTAACTACGAGTTTTCATTTAGCAATTTAGCCAATAAGCGTTCTCGAGACGTTGCAAGAATCTATCGATTTTTAAGCGAAGCCACTGATAAAAAGGTGGATCTCCGAATCAATGGCACGAGCGCCCTCTCTTTCAATCTCGACATTAGGGATGATCTGATTGATTTAATCAATAAAATATACGGTCTGGCAGTTGCGCTAGAAACCGTAACAGGGCTGCGGACAGTGAAATGCCATTTCCAGACTTTTATAAAACTACTAAAGGGGAAATTGCAAATCTTAGAGATGCGGCAAGACTACTCGATGGTGAATCGGTTGTATATAGTTGGGAATCGCATTGGTTTAATCTGGATGGGGATAAAGTTCAAAACATTGAATGTCCCTCTTTTGCCCTCTGGATAAAGCCGTTAACTGTTAGGCTTGGAGATAGAGGGGTATTCTGCGGTTTTGCACAGACTACTTTAGTTGTCGGTTCTTTCGAATGCTCAATAGACCAAACGAATGATTCTGAGCGGAAGCTAGTTTTAAGTCCAGATGATCAATATGGAAACAAAGCCGTACGCGTAATGGTTCCACCAAATGAAGAGGTGTTGAAGGGCCGAGATGCCTTATGGACCATTCGTCCTCCAAAAGTAGCAGATTGGTTAACAATAGTTGAAACTGCCGAATCGTCAGATCAAATGCGGCTACCAGAGTAGAATCGCGTGCTGTCAAAATCGACAATGCCATGAATCCCAATTTTGGATCTAAAGGACCCCATTCGATATCATCCGACCTTCCATTCACCGACTGACAAAACGATTTACACCTAATTATCGTCACTGCTCAGAGGCATTTTCTTTATTTAAGGCCTGATCTCGTTAAACTAATAACTGCTACTACCAGGGCATTTGCTGGTGCACATTCTATTGGCTCCTGCGAAGATCGGAGCGGGTATGTTTGCTGCCGAGTCCCACACCGGCCGTCATCACATTGCGATTGTTGCCATGGCCTGCCTATGCGTTTTGCTGGGCGGGCCTTCTTATGCCGCGGGCGCGGAGAGCCTCATCATCGCGGGCGCGACGTACTACGAGCCGGGCGTGTCGGGCCCCGGCTGGGCCTGGACCGATGCCGACCACCTGGAGCTTAACGGCTACGCGGGCGAGACCATCGGCGCCGAAGGCGACCTGGTGCTGACGCTTGCCGGGCAAAACTCCGTGACGGAGTCGCATGCGCCCGATGCGGACATCACGCTGTGCGGCATGGAGGTGTGGGGCAACCTGACGCTTCGCGGCACCGGGACCCTGACGGCGACGGGCTCGCAGTGCGGGATCCACGTCTCGCAGGCGCTCGTGGTGGACGGATGCACCGTCGATGCCCGGGCGGACGGGGCAGATATTACGGACGAGGCGGTCGCCGGCGTGATCGCAGGCGACATGGCCGTGCGCGGCGGCGGGCGCGTCCTTGCCGCGGGCGCCGGGTCCGGGGCGGGCGTGCGCGCCTACGGCGTTTATCTGCAGGATGCGGGCCTTGGCGATGGTGCGGCCGGATGCCAGCTTTCTGTCGATGCCTCGTGGCTTGATGCGGCCGGTGCCGATGGCGGCGTTGCGTGCCTGGGCGGGTCGCTCGTGGCCGCACGGTTTATGGCGCCTGCTGGCGGGGCCTTTGGTGCTATCGGCGTGTTGGATGCCGGTGGTGCGGTGGCACCGCATGTGGTGGTTGAGCCCGATGTCGCCACGCCGCCGACGGGGGAGACCGGTGGGCACGACATGTCTGGTGGCGGGACGGGCGAGCCTGATGGTGGCGCCGGTCCTGCTGCAGGGCAGCCCGGTGCGGGGCCGACGACGGATCCCGCAGTGAAGTCTGCGGCCACGTCGCCCAAGACAAACACGACGACCAAGACGACGGCGACCAAGACCACGGTGCTTACGCCGTCCAAGCCTAAAGCCGCCAGCGTGACCGCAGCGAAACTCCCCAAGACCGGCAACAACAACTGGATCGCGGCATCCATGGCGCTTTTCCTGCTCGGAACGACGCTTCTAGGCGCCGCATGTCGCTGCTAGGGCAGCATGACATACCTGACTGCGACGCAAGTGCTCTGTGGGGGGGGCGTTAAAGACAACGCTTTCGGAAAGGGAGCGTTGCCTTTTTCGTGCATACAATGCATGACGTGCCAACCACTAAAACGCTTAGTTAATTGATTGTAATTACATAAACTGCAATTGTATGTGCGCTATACTTAGGTTGCACTCACGCTATTGGAAGGTCTAAAAATGGCAAGTTCAACATTAACCATCAGGGTTGACGACGACCTCAAACGCGAGGCGGCGGAAGTGGCTGACTACTATGGACTTGATTTGTCATCCGTGACGCGCGCGTTCTTCAAGCAAATGGTCAACACCCATCGCATCCCGTTGACTTTTGCCCCTGAGGAGCCCAATGCCGAAAGCCTTGAGGCCATTCGCGAGGGGGACGCTTTTCTTGCATCCGGCAAAAAAGGACGGTTTGACAACGGCGCCGATCTGATCGCTGCCGCGATGGCACAATGAGCACGTTAACCGCAGAGTTCTCTGCAGCCTTCTCCCGCGATTTAAAGAAAAAGGCAAAACGCCGTAAATGGGATTTATCTGAGCTTCAAAAGCTAATTGACCTGGTGCTACAGAATACACCTGAGTCAATGGACATATTAAAGCGACGTCATAATATGCACCGGCTAAGCGGCAACTGGGCAGGGCGAAACGAATGTCACGTAGCAAACTCTGGCGACTGGCTTGTCATATGGTCATCAAACGAAGAGGTAGCTTTCTTTGAACGCACTGGCAGCCATGATGAGCTGTTCCGATAATTCCCTTAATATTGAAACTGCCAAAACTATCCTGAATTCAACCTAATGGCATCCAATTTGTTCAATCTTGTTACTCGCCAGTAGATCCTGCGTGTGGTCATATACCACCAGGCTCCTCCCGGTTACTCTGGAGTACGATTCGAAACCCTGTTCATCCGTAAACTAAATACTAAGAATATGTTGTTTAACTTTCCTTTCCGTACGTATTTAAATGGGTCTAAAATACGTATTAGAGACAGATTTTAAAGGAGATTGCTATGGTTGCCGTGATAGACAATAAACTTGTTTTCGGACGCGAACAGGTGCTGACTTCGACGCAGGCAAGCAAAAATTTTGGCGAAGCGAGACGTCGCGCTCGAAGGGAGCCGCAATTTGTCTCAGACAGGAATGATGGCATCGATACTGTTATCGTCGGCTTCGACGAGTTCGAAGCGATGGCGGTCGAACTCGAACAGCTCCGAGAGGAGCGCCTGCACGCCATAGCCGCTGCAAGGCTCGCGCAGGGCGACACTGATTCGAATCGCAAGGGCATTCCGTTCTCCGATACCGTGGGACGTGAGATGTTCGAGGCCATGCTAGAAGCCGAGGCGACCGATCCCATTTCCGACAAGGAGCTGTTCGAGTGAGCGTGGCTAGGTTTAAGGTTGAGTTTTACGACAAGACTGCCGAGAAAGAGTATCTGTCACTCGATGGCTCGGTTCGCGCTATGGTGGACAAAGGTATTGCGCGTCTTGCACTTCGGGCCGATGAAATTGGCAAGCCGCTTTCGGGTCTTCTTGCAGGTTGTAGGGAACTTAAGTTTCGTACTGATGGCATTCGCGTAATTTATCGCATCCGCGATGGGCACGTCGAAGTAGTTCAAATCATCGCAATTGGTGCAAGGGACAAGGGCAAGGTTTTCGACCTGGCATCTAGACGCTTGGACAGCGATGATTGATTGCCTTAAGAATATCAATTTAGGTTGCATGGTCGAAATGCCCGGGTTAAACGCTCGGATTCAGTCAGCAAAAAGACGGCGTGATTAAAACGTTAAATGCAACCACGCCGATGACCGTCGGCCGCTGCTATACAACCGACGCCACGAGCGACAGCCCCGAGCCCAAAGACAACCAGTACTACGCCTGGATCTAGGACCTCGTTTCCGGAAGCCGCACGACCAGTGGACTCGCCGAAGAGTTGCGCCGCGGTTGCATTGTGGGCGCGGGCGACCCGTCGCCCGTATAGAATCAAACCATCCGCACGCCAGTTATTGAATGGATTGGACACCACATGGAAATCCCCGGCACCCTGTGCAGCAATGTGTACGACTTCGCGTTTTGCCCCGAGCCCTGCTACGACCGCTTGGCCGACCTCGCCGACCCCGAGGACTGGGGTCCCGGCAACCGCATCCTCAAAAACTACCTGTCGTTTTCGTTTAGCCGCGCGGTGTTCCTGACCGAGCGCGACGTGGACCAGACTGCCCCGTCCAACTTGCCGCTGGTGTTCGACGACGACCGCTGCCTGTTCAACAACGGCCTGTACACGCGCCGCTACGAGACCATCTACGGCCTGTTTGAGCCCAACACCAAGCCCGACGCGCGCCAGCGCTGGTTTTTGAAGGGCTTCTTTAAGGAGAGCGACCCCATGCTGGTCTCGTTTGAGTACCTGCCGTGCCGCGTGCGCTTTGCCGAGGACCCCTCCGAGCTTGTCTTTGACTACCGCCTTCCCATCCGCTCCAACATCGACCACATTCTGGGCGACGAGGAGAACCTGACGCGTATTCCCGCCAGCCTGATGGGGGAGGGTAACTCGCTGCTGCTGCGCCGTGCCTTTGAGGGCGCCGTCGTCGAAGCCGCCCGCCGCGCCGCCGCCAATTACACGCTCGCCGTGCCGCAGTTCTACGGCGGCCGGATCCAACTGCTGCTGCCGCTGTGCCTAACCGGCGACAAGCCCGAGCTGGCACTGACCATCCAGCGCGAGGATGGCTTCTACGCCGCACGCACCTGTCTCACGCTTGACATGGCCTACAACAACGCACGACTTATCTGCCGCCCCGAGACCTCGTGGATAAAGCGATAAATGGTGGTTTAGCTGCGGGTTTGCTGGTTAGGGCGCTTGCCATGGCGCGGCCGACGCCCACGAATTTACAATCGAGGGCAAAAAGTTCTTGGTAAACCACGCGCGGCTATGATAGTATCTCTTTTGCCGAAAGGCGACGGGCGATTGGCTCAGGGGTAGAGCATATCCTTCACACGGATGGGGTCACAAGTTCGAATCTTGTATCGCCCACCATCTAAAGCACAGGTCAGAGGTGTTTAGCCTTTGGCCTTTTTCTTTTTGACACCAAATCTGACACCAAAACCAATCGCAGTCGTCTAAGGCGAGATTTTTATTCCACCCTTTTTGCTGACGCCATTGCACGTTTTGCATAAAATGCATGCGTATTTTCATTGAATTCCCCGTGTGATCCAAGCGCAAATGTGGAGAAAGGGACCACACGCCCAGAGCGCCTTCCAGCGGATTTCTATCACACGAAGGTTTTTCGGCGGAACTCGTCAAGTATTTGGTCAGCATTTGGTCAGCCTCCCGTACTTACCCGCATGATGCCCCGTTAGATAATCGTCCACGACCACAACCGCATGGTCTACAGCCGATACCAGGGGAGGCGCAAATGGACGAAATCGTCTGCGCAAACACCGCATTTCGCTACTGGCGCTGCCCACCGCAGGTGCGTGACCTCTACCCGCGTCTGCCCAACTCCGAAGACGGCTGGCGGGCCCTATCCCAAGCCCCTTTCGTAACCGACGTCCTCAAGACGCCAGTCGTCACAGCAGCATCAACACGAAGCAACCTACATTCCGAGACAAGACGGACCATCCGATGGAACAGCGCCTATATAGAGAAGGTTTCCATCGACACGGGTATGGGCTTTAGCGTCACAGACCCTCTTAATACGCTATACACCATGACTCGAAGCGTTTCTTCATGCGACTTGGTTCTGGCTATGTACGAGTTCTGCGGATGGTTCTCGGTTTTTAAACCATCGCCCGCGGTCGACATGGCACTTGAGCAGGCAAAATCAGAAGAAGAGCAGTACACCACAGAAAGTCTGTTTGAACTAAACGAAACACAAGACGAGGCCCCATGGAAGCGAGTCTATGCTCGGGCGCACCAGAAGGATAGTGAGAATAATCAAAGTGGGCAGCAGAATAACGGATCCGGAAATAAAGCTAACGGAAAGGGAACATCGCTCTGGATGAGAAAACCTCTTATTGAAATAGAAGAACTGCACAGATTTGCAGCGAAGGTTAAGGGCGAGATGTGGGGAAAGCAATTCTACGAAGCCGCACAGCAGGTAATGGGTATTGCTGCATCCCCACTAGAAGTTGCTGGAATCATGTTGCTAAGTCATCCGAGACGTGCCGGCGGAGCGGAGTTTAAAAACATATACGTCAACGACTTAACACCGCTGTCGAATTCAGCTCGGAAAATCGCAGGTCAGAAAGTCTGTTACGGCGATATCGTCATCGTAAACCCAATAACAATGAAGGCTGTGATTATCGAACTTCAAGGAGAGGTTATCCATGGATCGGACGCTGTGCTTGACCACGATGCCTCTCGAATGACAGCATTGCAAAGCATGGGATACGACGTATTTCTTGTAACTCATGACATGCTCAATGATCACGAACAGCTTGATGCCATCATTCACAGTGTGTGTAAGCGATTGGAGTTGCGCTACAAGCCAAAAACCGGGGCGATGAGATGTGCTGAGACCAGATTGCGCGCCAACGTTCTGTGCAATTGGCTTGGTATTGGTAAGTAATAATGGCCTAGTGAGCATTTTTAATACTCTATATGCTGCCAGTAATTAAGTGCCATTTTAAAACAATGCCGGTTTACTACGTTGGATTGAGGGTGGCTGAACACACCGAATTCGCCGCTCGTAAAACCGCAGGTAGATTACCTGCCCGTTTTGCGAAAGCAGGCGTGAGGTCGGAAATCCGGGAATCGTCGTAGTAAACCGGTCCGTTTATGAAGCGACCAGCTGGCGCGAGCTACGCACGGTTCAGTAAATTGGCCCGAAGGCTCGGATAGAGGCTCAGACGAAACCCTCCCGCGGAAGCACCGCGGATTGCTTTGTTCTGACCGGTGGCACCTGGGGCGACATGCCGAGCCCCGGGAAGGAGGGCGGCGGGCTTGCCGCTGCCCGCGGGGCGCGCCCCGCGGGCTATTTCGGGCATCGTGTGTCTCTTCGGCTCTACGCCGTTCCACGCACCGTAAAATATTTTCCAAAATTGTCCTTGCATCGCCGGGGGAGTTCCCGTATAGTACTTTTCGCACGGGGGCGTAGCTCAGCTGGGAGAGCGCTTGACTGGCAGTCAAGAGGTCAGGGGTTCGATCCCCCTCGTCTCCACCCGAGCATTGAATGAGGCTCCAACGCAAGTTGGAGCCTTTTTTCATATCTATCGATTTATGCTATGTGTTGACTGGGCAGCATCTTAGCGACATACCCATTGTTAATTACGAATATGAATGTTAATAACTTTACGTTTCTGGATGGCAAAGCTAGTCTGCAGCGCCAATAACAAAGAGGCCGGGCGTAATGCCCGGCCTCGAAATACTCTGGTGGGCCCTCCGGGATTCGAACCCAGAACCCAGGGATTATGAGTCCCCTGCGCTAACCGTTGCGCCAAGAGCCCTTATGAACGGTGAATGCAATTCTAGCAAAGGCAACTCAGGCCTAATTTCTTCGCTTCACGTCGTGAAATACTACCATGCACGAGCAAGTCGCACAACGCAAGATCAAGTTCGATGCTAAACAACAGCTAATCTAGGCCCGTCGCAGATAAGAAGTGTTTTATAAAAAGTTAAAGCCTTAAATTCAGGGCTTCAAAACATTTCAGCGTGAAATCAACCTGATGCCATTTCAAAACCATGCTGGTTTACTACGACGAATCGGCGACCCCCGACCACCGCGTGTTCTCCGTTTGCAAAACCGCAGGTAGAGAGCCAGACGGTTACACGAAAAGGCGTGCGTAGTCGAACATTCCTGATTCATCGTAGTAAACCGGCATAGTTCTGAGGCGCAGATGAGGGACGGTTCGCAATCGGACCCGATAATGGGACTGGCGGCGCATAGGAAATCCGGTTGCGCGGGGAGGGTCACGTTCCGCGCGCCAAGTCGGCCGGCGTACGGGCCCCGCGGGGGCCAGGCGCCCCCGCGGGGCCGCGACGGCGCCCCCGGAAAGTTTTTCCAAAATTGTCCTTGCATCGCCGGGGGAGTTCCCGTATAGTAATTCTTCGCACGGGGGCGTAGCTCAGCTGGGAGAGCGCTTGACTGGCAGTCAAGAGGTCAGGGGTTCGATCCCCCTCGTCTCCACCCGAGCATTGAATGAGGCTCCAACGCAAGTTGGGGCCTTTTTTCATATAGGCACACAAGGTCAAAGGCGGCACCATGATCCTCCTGGTCGACAAGATCGAAAAAAGCTTCGGCGCACGCGTCCTCTTTAGCGGCGCGTCCTTCCAGATCAACCCCGGCGAGCGCTTCGCGCTCGTGGGACCCAACGGCGCCGGCAAAACCACCATGCTCAAGATCATCATGGGCATCGACAGCCCCGACGCCGGCCAGGTCCAGTACGCCAAGGACTGCCAGGTGGGCTACCTAGAGCAGGAAACCAAACTGGAGCAAAAGGACACCACCATCCTTGCCGAGGTCATGGCCGCTGCGAAAGAAATCCGCCGCATGGGCGAGCGCGCCAACGAGCTGCAGGCCCAGATCACCGAGCTCTCCGAGCAAGGCAAGGACGTCGACGCACTCCTCAACGAGTACGGACAGGTCCAGGACCGCTTTGAGCACCTGGGCGGCTACGAGCTCGAGAGCAACGCCCGCAAAATCCTATCCGGCCTGGGCTTTAAGGTCGCCGACTTTGAGCGCCCGTGTTCCGAGTTCTCGGGCGGCTGGCAGATGCGCATCGCGCTTGCTAAGCTCTTCCTGCGCCACCCCGATCTGCTGCTTCTGGACGAGCCCACCAACCACTTGGACCTCGAAAGCGTCCAGTGGCTGCGCGGCTTTATCGCCAACTACGACGGCGCCGTGCTCATCGTCAGCCACGACCGCGCCTTCATGGACGCCTGCGTCGACCACGTCGCCGCCCTCGAAAACCGTCGCGTGACCACCTACACCGGCAACTACAGCAGCTACCTCAAGCAGCGCGAGGACAACCTGGAGCAGATGCGCGCCAAGCGTGCCGCCCAGGAGCGCGACATCGCCCACATGCAGGTCTTCGTCGACAAGTTCCGCTACAAGCCCACCAAGGCTGCCCAGGCTCAGGAGCGCATCCGCAAAATCGAGCAGATCAAAAAGGAGCTCGTCATCCTGCCCGAGGGCCACAAGCACATCGACTTTAAGTTCCCTGACCCGCCGCGCTCCGGCGACATGGTCGTGGGCCTCGAGGGTGTATCCAAGTCCTACGGCAACAAGCACATCTACAGCGATATCGACCTCAAGCTCTACCGCGGCGAGCACGTGGCACTCGTCGGCCCCAACGGCGCCGGTAAGTCTACCCTCATGAAGATCATCGCCGGTCTGGAACCGCCCACTACCGGCACGCGCGACCTGGGCACCAACGTGGGCGTGGCCTATTACGCCCAGCACGCGCTCGAGGGCATGACCGAATCCAACACCGTCCTGCAAGAGATCGACACCGTTACGCCCAAGTGGACCGTGCCGCAGCAGCGCAGCCTGCTGGGCGCCTTCCTGTTTAGTGACAACGACGCAATCGAAAAGCAGGTCCGCGTCCTCTCTGGCGGCGAAAAAGCGCGTCTGGCACTGGCCAAGATGCTCGTGGCCCCCGAGGCGCTCCTGTGCCTGGACGAGCCCACCAACCACCTGGACATCGACTCGGTGGACATGCTCGAAAACGCCCTGCAAAACTTCCCCGGCACCATCGTGCTGATCAGCCACGACGAGCACCTGGTGCGCGCCGTTGCCAACCGAGTGATCGACATCCGCGATGGTAAGGTCACGGTCTACGACGGCGACTACGACTACTACCTCTACAAGCGCGAGGACCTCGCAGCCCGCGCCGCCGCCGAAGCAGCAGGGGAGAGTACGCCGGCCGCGACCAAGTCCGCTAAGGTCACCGCAGCCCAGCCCGATACGCCCGCCGCTGCTTCCAAGCCTGCCGAGGGCAAAAAGACCAAGGAGCAAAAGCGCGCCGAGGCCCAGGCCCGCGCTGCGCTCAACAAAAAGCTCAAGGGCGTGCGCAACCAGCTCAAGAAGATCGAGGCTGAGCTCGACAAAAAACGCGCCCGCTATGACGAGCTTATGGAATTGATGGCCAGCGAAGAGCTTTATGCCGATCAGGACAAGTTCAACGCCGCGCTGGGGGAATATAACGGCCTTAAGCAAGAGCTGCCCAAGCTCGAGGACGAATGGCTGGAGCTTTCCACCCAGATCGAAGAGGAGACCGCGCGTGAACTCTCGTAAGGCCGCTGCCGTGGCGATGAGCATCATCGCCATCGCCTGTCGCATCTGCGGCATTTTTATGAGCGCGATGACCGTGCTGCTGTGCTTTAGCGGCCTGACCGCCAAGCTGCAGATCGTCGGCTTTGTCGTTGAGCTTTCGCGCGCACTGCCGAGTGCCATCGCCGGCTACGGCGTCATCACCTCGCCCTTTGGCGGCGTGTTCCGCTTAGATTACGCCATCGTGGCCGTCATCCTGTTTGTGGCCGACTACCTGCTCACGCGCGCCTCGTGCCGCGTCCGCTAGGGGATTGTTATGTCCAGCAGCTACTTCATGAACCTGCTCGCCAGCGCGGTCGCCGTCATCGTCGGCATCGTGATCCACGAGAGTGCGCACGCCGCCGCGGCCTGGGCACTCGGCGATAAGACGGCCCGTTCGCGCGGTCGTGTCTCGCTCAACCCGCTCAACCATATCGACCCGTTTGGCACCATCATCTTGCCGCTGCTCATGCTTGCCGCCGGCGGCCCGGTGTTCGCCTTCGCCAAGCCCGTGCCCGTCTACCTCAACAACCTCAAGCACCCCAAGCGCGATGAGGTCCTGGTTAGCGCAGCCGGCCCCGCATCGAACATCGCCCTCGCGTGCCTTGCGGCCGCCCTCATGCACACGGCATACGGCAACCTCTACACCCGCATGTCCTTTGCCCTGGCGTCACAGATCATGAACTTCGGCGCCACGTTTATCGTAGTCAACCTGTCACTCGCGTTCTTCAACCTCATCCCGATCCCACCGCTCGACGGCTCTTCGATCATTGTGCCGTTCCTTAAAGGCAAGGCTCTCAACAACTATTATCGTCTGCAGCAATACGCTATGCCCATCCTCATCCTAGTGCTGTACCTGCTGCCCATGTGGACCGGCATCGACGTGATCGGCCGCTATTTCGACGTTACCGTGTATCCGCTTGCTGAGCAGCTGCTCAACTTCGCAATCGCCGGCATCTAAGGTAAACTTACAGGTCGACCGTGCAAAACGGTCGCAACATGCACCCAAACCGCGCCGCGAAGGCGCCGTCAAAGGAGGTCGAAGATGTCGTATCGCGTGTCGACGCAGGTCTACAGCGGACCGTTCGACCTGCTGCTGCAGCTGGTAACCCGCCAAAAAGTAGATATCGGCGCCATCTCCATCAGCGAGGTGGCCGAGCAATACCTTGCCGAGGCCGAGCGCATCGAGGCGCTGGACCTGGACGTGGCGAGCGACTTTTTGCTGGTCGCGGCAACACTTTTGGACATCAAGGCCGCCTCCTTGGTGCCGCAGGAGGCCCCGCGCAAAGTCGATGACGACGATGACGAGTTTGACGAAGACCTCGAGGAGCTCAGCGCGCTCGACGGCGACGCCCTGCGCGAGGTCCTGATCCAGCGCCTGATTGCCTACAAGCAGTTTAAAGGCGCGGCTGCGGCCCTCGGTGCCCGCATGCAGGCCGAAAGCCGCATGCATCCGCGCGTAGCCGGCCCCGACCCCGAGTTTTTAGGCCTTATGCCCGACTACCTGGCCGGCATTACTCTGCGCGGCCTCGCCGTCATCTGCGCCGACCTGGACGGCAAGCGCCAGACCTTCCTGCTGGAGGCCGAGCACGTGGCGCCGCATCGCGTGCCGCTCGACCTGACCGTGGCCTCAGTTGACCGCTTTACCATGGCGCACCAAACCTGCACCTTCCGCGAGCTGTTGGACGGCGATGCCACCACCGAGCAGCTCGTCGTCACCTTCCTGGCCATGCTTGAGCTTGCCAAGCGCGGCTCGCTCACGTTGAGCCAGGACGAGATCTTTGGAACCATCTGCATCAACCGAGTCGAGGGAGCCGAGGCCTATGTGCCCGGCGAGGGCCCCGAGCTCACCGAATAGGAGCCGCAACCATGTCAACCCTTTCCACGCTGGAGGCAAACAGCCTCAAAGGCGCCCTCGAGGCGCTGCTGCTGGTGTCAAGCGACCCGGTGAGTGCGCCCGCGCTGGCCGGCGCACTGGATATCGCCCCCGGCGAGTGCGCGTCGATGCTCGCCGAGCTCAAGGTTGAGTACGAGGAGGCCAACCGCGGCTTTCAGCTGCGCGAGGTCGCCGGCGGCTGGCGCCTGTTTACGCACCCAGCCTACCACGATGTGGTCGAGGCCTATGTGTTGAGCTGGGACACGCAGAAGCTGTCGCAGGCGGCGCTCGAAACCCTGGCCGTGATCGCATACCACCAGCCCGTGACGCGCGAGGTGGTCAAGGGCATCCGCGGCGTCAATTCCGACGGCGTCATCGCGTCGCTCGTGGACAAGGGTCTGGTGCGTGAGCTCGGCCGCGACCCCCAGCGCGGTCAGGCCATCATCTACGGCACGACCAACGCCTTCTTGGAAAAGTTCGGTCTGCGCTCCACCCGCGACCTGCCCGATCTGGAGCAGTTTGCCCCCGATGAGCAGTCGCGTCAGTTTATCCGCGAGCGCCTGAGCGGCCGCAGTATTCAGTCCACGCTCGAGGAGCAGGCCGAGGACCTGGACGAAGAGCGCGAACTGCTCGATACCGATGTTGAGGCAGCCGAGGACTTGGAGACCCTGGTCGTTGGCGATACCTCGGAGGATTTGCATGACGAGGACTAACGAAGCAGAGGAGACGCGCGCCGTGGGCAACGCAGTACCCGCAACCGACGCCCAGCCCGTCTACCCGCACACCATGCGCCTGCAGCGCTTTTTGGCGCGCGCAGGCGTGGCGAGCCGACGTGGCTCGGAGGATCTGATGACCGCCGGCCGCGTGACCGTCAACGGCGAGGTCGCGACCGAGCTGGGTACCAAGGTAGACGTCGACCGCGACCATATCGAGGTCGACGGCATGCCCGTCAAGCTCAACCAGGGCGCCGTGTACCTGATGCTCTACAAGCCAACTGGCTACCTCACCACCATGAGCGATCCGCAGGAACGCCCTTGCGTGGCCGACCTGGTCCCGCGCGACCGTTTTCCGGGGCTCTTCCCGGTGGGTCGCCTGGACCGCGACACCACAGGCCTTTTGCTCTTTACCACCGACGGCGACCTGTCGCAGGATCTGCTGCACCCGAGTAAGCACGTCTACAAGACCTATCAGGCGCTTGTGGACGGGACGCTAACCGATCGCGACCTCACACCGCTGCGTTGCGGCATCGAGCTCGACGACGGCCTGTGCCAGCCGGCAATCTGCCGCGTCATCACCGCGCGTGAGGCAGAGGCTGTGGCTCCGCAAGGCGTCAAGCCCGGCACCACGGCCGTGGAGGTCATCATCCGCGAGGGCCGCAAGAACCAGGTCAAGCGCATGCTGAGCAAGATCCACCACCCGGTAATCCGTCTGCATCGCTGCAACTTTGCCGGCCTCGAGCTCAAGGACGTGGCCAAAGGCTCGTGGCGCGAGCTCACCGACCGCGAGGTACAGATCCTCAAGGCCGGTGGCATCCCGCCTAAGCAGGCCAGCTCCAAGCGCAACAGCGGCAAGCCCCAGGACACGCCCGCGGCACGCACGCGCCATCACGGCAGCCACGGTTCTGCGCCCAAGCGCAACACCTACCGCGAGCGCTACACGGGCTAGGCAACCCGCCGCGCCCCAACGCCCGCGAACCATACCAGCACGTCACCCATCGAAAGGAAGCATTACATGATCGTCGCCATCGACGGCCCCGCCGGTTCCGGCAAGTCCACCATCGCCAAGGAGATCGCCCGCCAGCTGGGCTTTAACAAGCTCGACACGGGCGCCATGTATCGCGCCGTCACCTTCGCCGCGCTCGACCGTGGCATCGATTTGGACGACGAGGCGGCCATCGACGCCCTCGCCGAGCAGATCGAGATCCGCTTTACCAACGGCACCGGCGAGGACACGCGCCTGACCATTGACGGCCAGGACGCTTCGGCCGCCATCCGCACCCCGCAGGTCGACGCCAACGTGTCCAAGGTCTCGGCCTATCCGGGCGTGCGCGCCGCCATGCTCATCCACCAGCGCCGCGCCGCCGAGGACCGCGATATCGTGGCCGAGGGTCGCGACATCGGTACCGTCGTGTTCCCCAACGCGCAGGTCAAGGTGTTCCTAACCGCCGACCCGCGTGAGCGCGCCCGCCGCCGCGTGCTGCAGCGTCACCAAAACGACGCCCAGCCGCTCACGTCCGAGCAGCTCGAAGCCGAGGTCGACGAGACCCTCGACGCCCTTAAGCAGCGCGACAAGCTCGACAGCAGCCGCGAGGTCGCCCCACTCGTGCCCGCCGAGGACGCCGTACACGTCGACTCCACCGCCCACACCATCGACGAGGTCGTCCGCATTATCGAGGACCTCATCAACCAGAGGAGGTAGCCCATGCGCCTGTTTAAGCAGACGCCCGAGGATTATTACAACGCTTCTTATGCAGAGTTCCCAGCGCTCATCCGCGGCACCGTCGTCGTAGTGATGGCCATCCTTTGGGCCTTCTCCAAGTTCATGTGGCGTTGGAAAGTCGAGGACGCTGACCTGCTGTTTGAGCGCCAGGAAGGCCGCGGCAGCGTGGTCATCTGCAACCACACCTCGATGGCCGAGCTCCTGGCCGTTGAGACGGCGTTGTTCTTTGGGGGCCGCCGCATTCGTCCCATCTTTAAGTCCGAGTTCGCCAAGAGCAAGATTGTGCGCTGGGCCTTTAGCCGCGTTGGCGGCATCCCCGTGGAGCGTGGTACTGCCGATATGAAGTGCCTGCGCGCCGCTCAGCATGCGCTGCAGCGTGGCGAGGACGTCCTGATCTTCCCCGAGGGCACGCGCATCCGCTCGCGCGAGATCAAGCCCGAGGTCCACGGCGGTTTTGCGCTCATCGCCCAGATGGGCAAGGCGCCCGTCAACCCGCTCGCCATCTGCGGCTGGTCCGACATCACGCCCGAAGGCAAAAAGCTCATGCGTCCCAAGAAGTGCTGGATCCGCGCCGGCAAGGCCGTCTCGCTTTCCGACGCACCGGCTGGGCTTAAGCGCACGGAGCGCCTGGAATGGTTTGAGTCCGAGGCCATGAACCGCGTCTACGCTATGCGAGACGAGCTGTGCGCCGAGCATCCGGGCAGGTTCTAGCCATGAGCGAGAACGTTACGAACACTGCCGCGACCGCGTCCGACCAGGCAACAGCGCCTACCATCGAGATCGCCGCCCACGCCGGTACTTGCTATGGCGTACAGCGTGCGCTCGATATGGCGCTGGCCGCCGCGCCGCAGGCAGGGGAGTGCGCTCAAGTTCACACCTTGGGTCCGCTCATCCATAACCCCATCGTGGTGCGCGAGCTCGCTGAGGCAGGCGTCGGCTTGGCCGAAACCCTGGACAACGCCGCAACCGGCACCGTGATCATCCGCGCCCACGGCGTGGTGCCGCAGGTGATCGATGCTGCCCGCAAGCGTGGCCTCAACGTGGTCGACGCCACCTGCCCCTACGTGAAGAAGGTCCATATGGCAGCCGAGCGCCTGGTGCGCGAGGGCTACCGCGTGGTGGTCGTAGGCGAGCCGGGCCATCCCGAGGTGGAGGGCATCCTGGGCCACGCCGGCAATGATGCGCAAGTCGTGAGCTGTGCCGCCGACGCCAACGCCTTGTCGCTCAAGGGCAAGGTGGGCCTGGTTGTGCAGACCACCCAGACCGCACAGAACCTCGCCGAGGTCGTGGCTGCCATCGCCCCGCGCGTGCAGGAGCTGCGTGTGATCAACACCATCTGCGCCGCCACGAGCGAGCGCCAGCAGGCAGCCGCATCACTTGCCAAACGCTGTGATTGCATGGTCGTCGTGGGTGGCAAGAACTCGGGCAACACCCGCCGCTTGGCGCAGATTTGCGCAGACGCCTGCGAGCGCACGTATCACATCGAGGAAGCTTCCGAGCTCCAGGCCGCGTGGTTTGCCGACGCTCACCACATCGGCATCACCGCCGGAGCCTCAACCCCGCAAGAACACATCGAGCGCGCCGTCACGCGCATCAAGGAGCTTTGCCGCTAACCATGGACCAGACCGTACCCGCATACGCCGCCGAGGTGGCCGATTACGGGCGCAGCCGCGACCCCGAGCCGGGTGAAGGCGCGCTCGTTAAGAACGTGCGTCCCGAGTCGCCCGCATGGGATGTGGGTATCGAGCCGGGCATGCGCGTGCTCACGGTCAACGGCGAGCAGCTCACCGACATGATCGTGTGGCTCTGGGAGGCCGACGACGACACCGTCGACCTGGAGGTTTTCGATCCGCGCGACAACACCGTCACCTCCGTCGAGCTCGACCGCTTCCCGGGAGAGGACTGGGGCCTTGAGTTCGATGGCCCTATCTTCGATGGCATGCGCACCTGTGTGAACGCCTGCGTGTTCTGCTTTATGACGATGCTCCCCAAGGGCGGCCGCTCCACGCTCTACATCCGCGACGACGACTATCGCCTAAGCTTTTTGCAGGGCAACTTCGTCACGCTCACGAACCTTACCGACGAAGATGTTCAAAACGTCATCCAACGCAACATGAGCCCTATGAACGTGTCGGTCCATGCCGTGAGCCCCGACGTCCGGCGTCGTATGATGGGCCGCAACGCCCAGCGCGGCATGGACGTACTCGAGGCCATCATGGCCGCCGGCATCGAGATTCACGCGCAGATCGTGTTGTGCCCCGGCATGAACGACGGCGAGGAGCTGGAAAAGACCCTGCGCTTTTGCGAGGAGCACGAGCAGATCACCAGCCTGGGCATTGTGCCGCTCGGTTTTACCAAGCACCAGAACCGCTTTAGCTGGTCCTACAGCGACAAGCCCGAGCTCGCGCGCGAAACCATTGCCATGATCCGACCCTTCCAGGATCGCGCGTACGAGCGCTTTGGCCGCCACACGTTCCAGATGAGCGACGAGTTCTATCTGGACGCCGGCATCGAGCCGCCCGAGGCAGACTTTTACGACGGTTACCCGCAGTACTACGACGGCATCGGCATGATCCGCTCGTATCTGGACGAGACAGACGACGTGCTTGCCGCCGACGCCGAGCGCCTTGCCCGCGTTCGCAAGGCTATGACCGACCGCGACCAGCGCCTGGTATGTCTTTCGGGCGCCAGCGCACGCGATACCGTCGCCCGCTTCGTGGAGTCTCCACAGGGCCTTTCCGGCACCGTCACGGCCATCAAGAACCGCTACTTTGGCGGCAACGTGGACGTGACCGGCCTCATCGTCGCGAGCGATATCCTTGAGCAGCTGCCGCAAGACCTGTCGGGGGTTATGCTCTTTGTGCCTAAGCTCATGTTCAACGCTGACGGCATGACGCTTGACGAGTATCATCGTGACGATTTACTCGCAAGCCTTACCAGTCGCGGCGCCGAGGTTCATGTGGTGTCGACCATGCCGCATGAGCTGCTCGATACCCTGGAGCACATCCTTGGCATTGTGCCTGCCGACTCTACTAATTCCGCTGACCCTACCCATTAAAGGAGAGCAGATGAAACCTATCGTCGCCGTCGTCGGACGCCCCAACGTGGGCAAGTCCACGCTCGTCAACCGCCTGGCCCAGACCTCGGACGCCATCGTCCACGAGTCCCGCGGCGTCACGCGCGACCGCTCGTATCACACGGCCGATTGGAACGGCCGCGAGTTCACCATCGTCGACACGGGCGGTATCGAGCCGCTCAAGAGCGACGACGTCTTTGCCACATCCATCCGTGACCAGGCACTCGCCGCCGCCGAGGAAGCCGCCGTCATCCTGTTTGTTGTCGATGGCCGCACCGGCGTCACCGAGGAGGACGAGTCGGTCGCCCGCATGCTCAAGCGCTGCGACAAGCCGGTCTTTTTGCTGGTGAACAAGCTCGACAACCCCGATCGCGAGAACGACAGCATCTGGGAGTTCTATTCGCTTGGCATCGGTGAGCCCACGCCGCTCTCGGCCCTGCATGGCCACGGCACGGGCGACCTGCTCGACGACATCGTGGCCCTGCTCCCCGAGGAAGAGGACGAGGTCGCCGACGAGTTCCCCGATGCGCTGAACGTCGCCATCATCGGCCGCCCCAACGCCGGTAAGTCCTCGCTGTTCAACCGCATCCTGGGTGCCGACCGCTCCATCGTGTCCAACATCGCCGGCACCACGCGCGACGCCATCGATACCGTCGTGGAGCGTAACGGCAAGCACTACCGCATGGTCGACACCGCGGGCATTCGCAAGAAGAGCACCGTGTACGAGAACATCGAGTACTACTCCATGGTCCGCGGCCTGCGCGCCATCGACCGCGCCGACGTGGCGCTGCTCGTCGTCGATGCCTCCGTGGGCGTCACCGAGCAGGACCAGAAGGTCATGGGCCTTGCCATCGAGCGCGGCTGCGCCATCGTGGTGCTGCTCAACAAGTGGGACCTGCTCGACGACGACCGCAAGCGCGAGGCCTGCATGGAGACCATCGACCGCCGTCTGGGCGTCATGGCCCCCTGGGCCCAGTACCTGCGCATCTCGGCCCTGACCGGCCGCGGCATCGAGAAGATCTGGGCGATGGTCGACGCTGCCGAGAAGACGCGCTCGCAAAAGATCAGCACCTCTCGCCTCAACACGTTCCTCACCGACCTGCGCGAGTTTGGTCACACCGTGGTGGACGGCAAGCGCCGTCTGCGCATGCATTACGTGACCCAGACTGGCGTTAACCCGCCGATGTTCACGTTCTTTGTCAACCACAGTGACCTGGTCAACGACACCTATCAACGCTACGTGGAGAACCGCATACGCTCGACCTTCGATTTTGCCGGCACGCCCATTCGACTCTTCTTTAGGAAGAAGGAGCAAAAGGATGCATAATCCGATTCTGCTGACCGCCGTCTGCGCCGTGGTCTCGTTCTTTATCGGGGCGATTCCGTTTGGCCTGATCCTGGGCCGCGTGTTCAACCACACGGACATTCGCAAGGCGGGCTCCGGCAACATCGGCACCACCAACGCCCTGCGCGTAGCCGGCCCCAAGGTGGCCGCGCTCACGCTGCTGCTCGACTGCCTTAAGGGCGCTATCTGCGTCATTATCGCGCGTCCGCTCATCGCGAGCGTGGGTTATGGCTTCCCCGTGAGCATCATGGCTCCCGGAGCCGCCGGCGACTGGATGCTCGGCGTCATTTGCCTGGCTGCCGTGTGGGGACACATCTTTTCGCCGTACCTCAACTTCCACGGCGGTAAGGGTATCGCCGTGGGCCTGGGCGTGATTCTTGCCTGGTATTGGCCCATTGGCCTGTCGCTGCTGGGCATGTTTATCGTGGCCGTCGCCATCACCAAGTTTGTGTCGGTAGGCTCGCTTGCCGCGGCCATCGGTCTTCCTATCGCCGCCTGCGCGGTTTTTCCGTACAGCAGCCTGGGACTTAAGTTTTGCATGGCGATGATCGGCATCACCGTGGTGTGGGCCCATCGTGCGAACATCAAAAAGCTCATGACGGGTAAGGAGTCCAAGCTCTCGTTTACCAAGCGCGTCACCGAGCCCGACGATAAGTAGGAGAGAGTCATGAATGTTGCGCTGATTGGCTCCGGCTCCTGGGGAACCGCCGTCGCCGGCCTTGCCGCCGCGCGATCCGAGCGCGTGACCATGTGGGCCCATAGCGAGCAGACGGCAGCCGGCATTAACGGCGAGCACCGCAACCCCCGCTATCTGGTGGACTACGTGCTGCCGGAAAACGTTGTCGCCACGACGGACTTGGCCCAGGCGCTCGACGGCGCCGAGGCCATCATCTTTGCCGTGCCTTCGACGCACCTGCGCGACGTCTGCCACCAAGCGGCTCCGTTCATCGCGGGCGAGACGCCGGTTCTGTGCCTCACCAAGGGCATCGAGCCCGAGTCCGGCCTGCTCATGAGCGAGGTCATCGCCAGCGAGATCGGCAACGAGTCGCGCGTGGCGGCACTCTCGGGCCCCAACCATGCCGAGGAAATCTGCCGCGGCGGGCTCTCTGCCGCCGTCATCGCCAGTGAAGACCAGCAGGTGGGGGAGACCTTTAAGGAGCTGCTGCTTTCCACGGCCTTCCGCATCTACCTGTCGCAGGACATGACGGGCGTCGAAGTCTGCGGCGCCATGAAAAATGTCATCGCCATCGTATGCGGCATCTCCGCCGGTACCGGTGCGGGCGATAACACGCTCGCCCTCATCATGACGCGCGGCCTGGCCGAGATCAGCCGCCTGGTGCACGCCCGCGGCGGTCTGGCCATGACTTGCATGGGACTTGCCGGCATGGGCGACCTTATCGCCACCTGCACTTCGGAGCATTCGCGCAACCGCACCTTTGGCTACGAGTTCGCCCATGGCGTGTCGCTCGACGAGTACCAGGCACGCACGCATATGGTGGTCGAGGGCGCCGTCGCGGCCCGCAGCGTCAGCGAGCTCGCCCGTTCACTGGGCGTAGACATTCCGCTCACCTTTGCCGTGGAGCAAACGCTCTACAACGGTGTTACTTTGGATAGGGCGCTCGAGATTCTCACCGACCGCGTCCCTTCTCAAGAGTTCTACGGACTCACCGACTAGCGCAGAAAGGCTACTACCATGGGTTCCATCAAAATCGCTCCGTCCGTCCTTTCGGCCGACATGGCAAACCTCAAGGGCGAGCTCGACAAGATCGCCGGCGCCGATTACGTGCACTTCGACGTCATGGACGGTCACTTTACCGGCAACCTGACCTTTGGTGTTGACATTCTTAAGGCCGTCAAGCGCTCCACCGATGTACCGGTCGACGCGCACCTGATGGTATCGAACCCCGACGAGACTGTCGATTGGTACGCCGATGCCGGTGCCGACATGATCACCGTGCACTACGAGGCTTCCACGCACCTGCACCGCACACTCACCCATTTGCAGCAGCGCGGCGTCAAGGCCGGCGTGGTGCTCAACCCCGCCACTCCCGTGTGCGTACTCGAGAGCATCATCGACGTCGTCGATATGGTGCTGCTGATGAGCGTGAACCCTGGCTTTGGCGGCCAGAGCTTTATCCCGGGCACCATTGCAAAGCTGCACGAGCTCAAGGCCATGTGTGAGCGCCATGGCGTGTCGCCCTTGATCGAGGTCGATGGCGGTATCTCTTCCAAGAACATCGCCGAGGTCGTCAAGGCCGGCGCCAACGTGCTCGTGGCCGGTTCCGCCGTATTTAAGTCCAAAGATCCCGCTGCCGAGGTTGCGCTGCTGCAGAAGCTGGGCAACGAGGCCGCACAGGAGGCATAAACCCTTATGACCGCAGGTCAAAACCGCATACCCGTGAATCTTGACTATGCCGCCTCGACGCCCATGCGCGCCGAGGCGCTCCTTGCGCAGCGCGAGTACGACGACAGCGAGCTTGCCGGCGTCAACCCCAACTCGCTGCACTCGCTTGGTCGCAAGGCCGCCGCGCGCCTGGAAGTCGCCCGTCGCGAGATCGCCCGTAGCTTTGGCGCACGCGTCCGCCCGTCCGAGATCATCCTTACCAACGGCGGCACCGAGGCAAACCAGCTGGCGCTCCTCGGACTTGCCGAGGGCGCCCGTCAGCGCGATCGCAAGCGCGATCGTGTAATCGTTTCGGCCATCGAGCACGATTCGATTCTGGACAACCTGCCGCTGCTGCGTGCCGCCGGCTTTACCGTCGACTTGGTGCAGCCCTGCCGCGCGGGCTACATAGAGCCTGCCACGCTTGTCGAGCTGCTCGGCGACGACATTGCACTCGTGAGCATTATGGTCGCCAACAACGAGACCGGCGTGGTGCAGCCCATCCGCGAGCTGGCCGCCGCCGCACATGCTGCCGGCGCCTTGTTTCATACCGATGCCATCCAGGGCTACTTGCATATTCCGCTCGATGTCACCGAGCTGGGCGTCGATGCCATGACCGTTGCCGCGCACAAGATCGGCGGCCCCGTGGCATCCGGTGCGCTCTACCTTAAGAACCGCACGCCGCTGCGTCCGCGCATCTTTGGCGGTGGACAGGAAGCCGGCCGTCGCGCCGGTACGCAGGATCTGCGCACGCAGCTGGCTTTTGCCGCCGCCGCCTCCGCACTGACGCCCAACGTGGCCCAGGAGCGCGAGACGCTGCAGGCCCTGTCCGATAAGCTCTACGCCACGCTTACGGCCCATCCTCGCATTCACGCAACCATGGACGACTATGCGCAGGCCGATCGTCTGCCGGGTATGGTTTCGATCTACGTCGACGGCATGGACTCCGAGGAGCTCATCATCAAGCTCGATGCCGCCGGTTTTGAGGTGTCGGCCGGATCAGCTTGCTCGAGCGGCAGCATGGACCCGAGCCACGTGCTCAGCGCCATGGGCATTGGTCGCGAGCAGGCATTGGGGTCGCTGCGCATTTCCTTCGATGACCGCGTGAATCCGGGCGATCTGGACGACTTTGCGCAGACGCTGCTCTCGATCGTAGGCGCCGCATGATCGTCTCCGAGCTTGAACATGCGCTGCTGGAGCGCTATCCCAAGGCAGACGCCGAGTGCTGGGATCATGTTGGGCTATCTGTAGGTGATCCCGCTGCCGAGATCCACGGTGTTGCCTGCGCGCTCGACGCGACCGAGGCCAACGTACGCCGCGCTCTCGAGGCCGGCGCCAACGTGCTGCTGACGCATCATCCCATCTATATCAAGGCACCCGAGGCCTTTTGTCCGGCCGATTCTAAGCGTCCCCAGTGCAGCGCTGCACTGTACGAGGCGGCTCGTTGCGGCGTGAGCATTATCTCGCTTCACACCAACCTGGACCGCTCGCACGAAGCGCGCGTTCGCCTGAGTGAGTTGCTGGGCGCTGAGCCCATGAGCTCACTGGAGCATGTGGACGAGCCTGAACTCACCGGTCTGGGCGCATTCACGACCCTCCACGACGCCTGCAACCTGCGCGATCTCGCCAACCGTGCCGCCACGGCCTTTGGCAGCGACCCGCGCGTATGGGGCGAAGCCGAGCGCCCGTGCCGCACCGTCGCCATCTTGGGCGGCTCCCTCGGCGATTTTGGTGAGCTTGCCATCGCCGCGGGCGCAGATGTTATTGTGACCGGAGAGGCCGGCTACCACGTGGCGCAGGACCTTGCCTTGCGTGGGCTGCCGGTGATCTTGCTCGGCCACGACCGCTCCGAAGAGCCGTTCGTGGATATCTTGATGAACTCTGCAGTTGACGCTGGGGTCGACCCCCGTCATGCGATTAAAATACTGAACCCTTGCCAATGGTGGACTGTGACAAAAGGAGAGAACTTATGAGCGCCGGCGCTACGCTACTCAAGCTGCAACAGATCGATTTGGAGCTCGCCCGTAACAAGAGCGAACTTGCCAATATGCCGGAGCTCAAGGAGCTCGCCTCAAAGCGTAAGACCTATGTGAAGCTCAAGTCCGAGATGACCAAACTCTACGCCCAGCGCAAGGATCTGGACATTGAGCTCGACGACCTCAACACCACCGAGATCCAGACCAATAACGCCATCGAGGCTGCCAAGAAGCGTCACGTCGACGGCTCTGATTACCGCGAGGTGCAGGACCTGGAGAATGAGCTTGCCACCCTGGCCAAGCGTCTGGACAAGATCGAGCACACCCGCAAGGATGTCGTTGTCGCCCATAAGGAAGCGCTCGACCGCGAGGCTCGCGCGCAGGCCATTATCGCCAAATTCGAGGAGGGCGTGAAGGCCGACACCAAGGCCGCACGAGCCAAGGCCGCCGACCTGCAGGCCCAGATCGATGCTGCAACCAAGGAGCGCACCGCCCTTGCCACCACGCTACCGACCGACGTGCTCACCGACTACGAGCGCCTGCTCAAGCAGTTCCGCGGCCTTGCCGTCGAAACCATCCAGGGCAACATCCCCACGGTCTGCCACACCGCGCTGCAGGCATCGTCCATGAGCGACCTCAACCACGACGGCAGCGAGATTACGCATTGCCCCTACTGCCACCGCCTGCTGGTGCTCCCGAGCAAGGAAGCTTAAATGATGACGGCGGCACCCAACAATTCAATGCAACTTGAGGGAAAAACGATCCTGCTGGGCATTACCGGCGGGATCGCCGCCTATAAGTCGTGCAATATCGTGCGCCTGCTGCAAAAGCGCGGCGCGCGCGTCAAGGTCGTTATGAGCGAGCATGCCACGGAGTTTGTGGGCCCGCTCACCTTCCGTGCGCTCACCAACGAGCCCGTTGCCGTGGGCCTATTCGACGACCCCTCCGACCCTATCCACCACATTTCGCTCGCGCAGGAACCCGACCTGGTGGTCGTGGCGCCTGCCACGGCAAATATCATCGCTAAGATGGCCAACGGCATTGCCGATGACCTCATCTCCACGACGCTGCTCGCCACGCCGCGACCCATTGTGATCGCGCCTGCCATGAACAACGGCATGTGGAAGGCGCCGGCAACCCAGGCCAATATGGCCACGCTGCGCGACCGCGGGGTGCACGTGGTTGGCCCCGGTAGTGGCTACCTTGCCTGCGGCGACGTGGACACGGGGCGCATGAGCGAGCCCGGGGACATTGTCGAAGCCATCTGCGAGGTGCTCAATCCCGTGCCGCAAGACCTGGCGGGCAAGCGCATCGTGATCACCGCCGGCCCCACGCATGAGCCAATCGATCCGGTGCGTTTTATCGGCAACCGGTCGTCGGGCAAGATGGGCATCGCACTGGCAGGGGAGGCCGTACGCCGCGGCGCTGCGGTCACGCTCGTGCTGGGGCCGACGTCACTCGACGTGGGTCGCGGCGTGGAGTGTGTACGCGTGCAGACCGCCGCAGAGATGCTGCAGGCGGCGCTAGGTGCCTTTAAGACGGCCGATGCGGCCATATGCGCGGCGGCTGTCGCCGACTACACCCCCGTATCCCCTGCGGACCACAAGCTCAAAAAGGCCAACGAACGCTTGGATCGCATCGAACTGGTCGAGACCGTTGATATTTTGGCTGAGCTCTCACGCCAGAAGGGCGAGCGCCGTGTGATCGGATTTGCAGCTGAGACCGATAACGTCGTAGAGTACGCTGAGCGTAAATTGGCCCGCAAGGGCTGCGATGCGATCATCGCCAACGATGTCTCGCGCGCCGATTCTGGCTTTGGAACCGACACCAACAAGGCCTGGATTGTGAGCACAGCGGGTACACAGGAACTTCCCGTGCTAACAAAACCCCAGCTCGCAGATACAATTTTGGACTTGCTCAAAAATAATTAAAAAAGTTCTTGCGCAAGGCCAAAGTTTCGGGTTAATATACTCCTTGTTGCGAGCGAGAGCAGAGCAACAAACAAAAGCTTCGGGACGTGGCGCAGCTTGGTAGCGCACTTGACTGGGGGTCAAGGGGTCGCTGGTTCGAATCCAGTCGTCCCGACCAGAAGTTTGCAGGTCAGGCACCTAGTGCCTGACCTTTTTTGTTTTTAATCATCATGATTCATTTGCTTAAAGCAACAGCTTTCCCGATCGATGTAATCACTGAATCAAAACGTGTACATCAGCCACCAAAGATGTCGAATATTGTCGTTTTTGGAGGCTGATGTACACAAATGTAGAATCGCGCACAGCCCAGAACCGTCCTCCACATGTCTGGACTCTCTATGGCCGCGCTGGATAGACATCGCTAGAACAGGTATAGTATCGAAAGTTATGTCGTTTACCAGTGGGGGAGTCCTGTGGGCATCAAGAAGAAGATCAAAAAGGAGCTTATCGGCACTTCCGATTACCCGTCGAATAAGATCTTTACGATCTCCAATTTCATCACCTTTACGCGCCTGGTCCTCACGCTCGTCTTCCTGTACCTGTTTGTGACGGACAACAACCGTGTCGTCGCCATTGTCATCTATGCCATCGCGGCTTCCACCGACTGGATGGATGGCCAGATTGCCCGCATGACCAAGACGGTTTCGTGGCTCGGCAAAGTCATGGACCCCATCTGCGACCGCGCGCTATTGTTTACCGGCGTACTGGGCCTGGTGGTCCGCGGCGAGCTGCCCATCTGGGTCTGCGTACTCATCATTGGTCGCGATATCTATCTGGGTATCGGCACGCTCATCGTGCGCCACTACCACCGGCGCCCCATCGACGTCGTCTTTCCCGGCAAGATTGCCACGGCACTGCTCATGACCGGCTTCTCGCTCATGCTGCTTGGGTTCCCCGTCATCGACGGCTGGCATCTGCTGCCCGCCACGTTCACGGCATTCCCGGGCCTCAACGGCAGCTCGGTGCCCCTCGGCATCTTCTTTGTGTATGGCGGTGTCATCTTCTCCATGCTCACCGCTGTCATCTATTCCATTAAGGGAGGGTTGGCCATTAAACAGGCCATCGCGCATCCCGAGGACGAGGACATCGACTTTCTTAACCCCGAAATCGAAGACTAAGTCGTTGGGGTATGATTACGTACGGTTCATTCTTTGCGGCGTAGCCGCGTTAGATAGGGGTTGTCATGGACAACAAGGTTAACAATATGCCTCAGAACGATAAGACTGCGGACGCTACCTGCGTTTTCCGTGTTCCTTCGAGCGATGTCACCGTTCCCGACCTCATGGCCAACGTGCGCATCACCGCTCCGGTTCTGTCCATCGTCAAGGGCCCGCAGACCGGAGCTGCCTTTGAGCTCGAGGACGACGTGACCACCATCGGCCGCGATCCCGCGAACGGCATCTTCCTCAACGACATGACTGTCTCGCGCAGCCACGCACGCATTATTCGCGAGGGCCTGGGCGCCCGTATTGAGGATCTGGGCTCGCTCAACGGCACCTGGGTCGACGGCGCCATCGTCAACGGTGCTCCGCTGCACGACGGCTCTTCCGTTCAGATCGGTACGTTCACGCTCATCTACCACGAGAGCACGCCGGAGCGCATCGAAACCGGTGAGTAGGTAATGGCCGAACGCAACTATCTGAGTATCGGCCAGGTCGTCAATCTACTTCGAGGCGCATACCCCGATCTATCGAACTCAAAAATTAGATTTCTAGAAGATGAGGGGCTCATCACCCCTCATCGTACGCCTAAGGGGTATCGCCAGTACTCCAAGGAAGACGTTGATCGTCTCGAGGTCATCCTGCACCTGCAGAAGACCCGCTACATGCCGCTCAACGTCATTAAACAGCGCTTGGAAAACGCAACGGACCTGTCCACTTTGGCTTACGAGGTGGGTCTTCTGTCCGATGTTCCGCTTAAGACGGAGCCCAAGGAAACCAAGCAAAAGCTGCATCCCATCGAGACCATTCCCGACATGCTCGGCGTCGAAATCTCGTTTATCCGCTCCCTTGCCGAGAACGATCTAATCCGCATCATCAAGAGCCCGCAGAACCGTGAGCTCGTCGATGGCCGAGATTTCCCGATTATCCGTTACTGCTCGGAGTTGTCGCGCTTCCACATTGAGCCGCGCAACCTGCGTCAGTACGTATCGTCGGCAAACCGCGAGTCTTCGATGTTTGAGCAGGTTCTCGTGAGCATGCTTGGCATGGATACCTCCGACGACGAACGCGACGCCAAGCTCGAACGCGCTTTTAAGAAGCTGCACGACCTCACCGAGGGTGTGCACACTGCGCTCCTTAAGAACCGTGTCTTTGAGTCGCTCAACGCCGTGGTCGAGGACGCTGACATCGATGCACTCGATGAGGAGATCGCGCGTTCCGAATCCACCAAGGCTAAAAGCGATGAGGCAAGCGTCCCCGCGGTTGCCGCGCACGAGGAGTCGCTCGTGCAACCGTCCAAGGTCGTCGTCCCCTCGCATAACCCGTCTGCTAACACGGGTAAATAACCGCCGTCCACCCGGCAATCCATGAAAGGTCACCCATGTACGACTTCGAATCTCATATCGTCGATATCCCCGACTATCCCGAGCCCGAAGTCGTCTTTAAGGACATCACGCCGCTCTTTGGCAATCCCGAGGCCCTGAAGGCCATGGTGGATGCCCTGGCCGAGCATTTTGCCGACATGGGCATTACCAAGGTCGTAGGACCCGAGGCCCGCGGCTTTATGGTCGGTGTGCCCGTGGCCGTCGCCCTGGGTGCCGGCTTTGTTCCCGCACGTAAGCCGGGCAAACTGCCGCGCAAGACGGTAAGCGAGAGCTACGAGCTCGAGTATGGAACGGATTCTATCGAGATCCACGCCGATGCCATCAGCTCTAAAGATACCGTGTTGATTCTGGACGACTTGGTCGCGACGGGCGGAACCGTCGAGGCAACAGGTAAACTGGTGCGAGATATGGGCGCAAAGCTTGTGGGCTACGGTTGTATCCTTGAGCTTGCGTTTCTCAACCCGCGCAAGAAGCTCACGCCTTCTAACGAGGACGTTGAGCTCTTTAGCCTGGTAACGGTGAACTAGCCGCTACCCTTAGATACCGGAAAGGAAGCTACATGCGCACAGCAAACACGCACAGAAACATGGCACGCTGCGCTGCTACGGCAACCCTCGCTTGTGTTTTGGGCTTGGGCCTCGTGGCTCCGGCCTATGCCGATACCGCATCCGACCTTGCCGCTGCTCGTACCAAACTCGAGCAGATTGGCACCCAAACCCAGCAAATTCATGAAGAACTCTCCGCACAGACGCAGGAGCTTGATCAGACTGCAGGCGAGATCACGCAAAAGCAGCAAGAGATTGCGGAGGGTCAGGCAAAGCTTTCGAGCTATGTTGCCGGTGAGTACAAGACCGGCGGTCTGAGTCTCCTTCAGGTTCTGACGGGCGTCGACGATCTGGGCGACATGCTCAACCGTCTCTTCTACTACGGCAAGGTGTCCGACAAGCAGGCCCAGACCATTCAAGAGGTCAAGGACCTTAAGCAGCAGCTCACCGATAAGCAGACCGAGCAGGAGAAGAACGTCGCCGCGACGCAGAAGAAGGTCGACGAGCTCAATGCCCAACAGGCTGAGGCCCAGAGTGTCGTGAACTCCCTGGATTCACAGCTGCAGGCCGAGCTTGCTGCCGAGGCTGAGGCCAACGCCGCGCTGCAGGCTGGCATAAATGCCAGCACCGCCGAAAAGGCCACGGTGAGCAACGACACCGCCGGTACGACCGAGAACACCAACAATGGTGGCGGTACGACCAACAATGGCGGCGACAACACGCCTGCGCCTGCGCCCGCTCCTGCCCCCACGCCGCAGCCCGTGACGCCCGCTCCGGCTCCGACGCCTTCCGCACCGAGCCAGTCCGTTGACGGTGGTACCGTTGTTTCGCGCGCCTACAGCAAGCTCGGTTATGCTTATTCTTGGGGCGGCATTGGACCGAACAGCTTTGACTGCTCCGGTTTTGTAAGCTACTGCCTCACCGGCCGTTATTGCCGCCTTGGCACCACGGGCACCTTCATGGGCTGGACCCGCGTGTCCGATCCCCAGCCTGGTGACGTCGTGGTTAACTCTTACCACACCGGCATCTACATTGGTAACGGCCAGATGATCCATGCTTCCGACTACAAGACGGGCGTTATCATCAGCTCCGTTGCAGCTGGCATGAACAACAATTACATTTTCGTTCGCTACTAAGTGTTTTAACTCAGCAAACGAAGGTGGGCCTCGTATCCTTTGGGAGCGAGGTCCATTGTTTTATCCCGACAGCCCGTTTTGCGTATAAGTAACAATCTAGTTTTGAATACTAGATATGCGCAGCATCTGTCCAAAAGATAGCTATAATTGTTGAGGAACAACTAGAAAGGACCCTCAATGAGCTGGGCACTTATCTCCGATTCGAGCTGCAATCTTCGCGATTGGCGACCAACCGCACCTCATACCACCTTTGCATTTGCACCCCTTAAGATCCGAGTGGGGGAGCGTGAATTTGTCGATGACCTCTCGCTCGATGTTCACGAGCTTAATGTTGCCATCCAATCGGAAACCAGCGCATCATCGAGCTCCTGCCCAAGTGTAGGGGAGTGGGCTGAGCTCTTTAAGCTCGCCGACAAGACGATCTGCATGCCCATCTCCGAGGGCGTCTCGGGGAGCTACAATGCCGCGGCCACCGCACGTGACATGGTGCTTGCCGAAGAGCCCAACCGTCAGATTCATTTGGTTAACTCGCGAGCCGCAGGTGGCAAGATGGATTTGATCTTCCTGCTGTTTGATCGCTATCTTGCAAGCAACCCGGAAGCCTCCTTTGAGGACGCCTGCGCTTACTTCGATAGCCTCGAGCAGAACAGCAAGATTCTCTTTAGCCTGTGTAATTACGAGAACCTTGCAAAGGCTGGACGCATTCCAAAGGCAGCCGGCGTTATTGCCAACAAGCTCAATATCCGCATTTTGGGCACGGCGAGCGAAGCGGGCAAAATTGAACTCGTTGGGCACACCCGCGGCGAAAAGAAGATGCTCACCAAGATTGTCGACACCATGGAGGCCGAAGGCTTTACCGGCGGCGAGGTCGTTATCGACCATGTCGAGAATGAGGCGGGCGCTCAGGCGCTTGCCAGCCGCATTGTGGAGCATTGGCCCGGCTCCAAGACGATTATCATGCCCTGCAACGGGCTTGATTCATACTATGCTGAGATGCACGGCCTCATCATCGGCTACGGCATGGGCGTGGCTTCGGGCCGATAATGTCCAACTAGACAAACGTACGGGCGGGATAAAGAACCAGTGGCCCTTTATCCCGCCCGTCTTATGACTCGATTAGCTATTAAACCCATTAAACTTAAGGTAGCTCATCAGGTACGCCTTCGATACAAAAGACGAAACCGCACTGCGTACGAGCAGCGATTCGCGCGTAACCTGGTGTGCGGTATCGGGCACGGGAGTCTGCTCGACGGAAAACGCCGCACGAATCGATGCCTCAAGTTGATCGACTACATAATCGAAAGCCGTCGGAGCGTCATAGCTCAAGCGCTGAATATTAAAGAGCGCCTGAACCGCAGCGATGGGTAACACCTGCTTAAAGATACAAATGGCGATGAGACGCGCAATCTGCTCACGGCCATACTGCTTTTTAACCGGAGCAGGAACGAGACCGACCTTCACGTAGTTATTGATCATCGATGGCGTGATAACGGGCTGCTCTACGCAAATCGAAAGCGGCTCCATCCACAGCGCAACATATTCAATAACCTGATCGCGATAGAGCGTTACGTTGGGCAGCTGGTCATAGCGTGGCAGGCTCAACGCGTTGAGTTTACCCACCATATCGGACTGAATAAATGCATCCGGCAGCACCGTCGGCTGAATATCCTCCGGTTTAATGCTGACCGATGTATCGGACATCGGGATAACATGTTTGACGTTGTTCATAAGAGGCCTCCGTTCGTTTTCTATATTGTATTCTAGGTTATCTAGTTTTGAATACCACATAGCCGCTAAGTAAAAGTGGTTGGACAACACATTGACGCACCGTCCAACCACTTTGTATAAAGATAGCAACCTTACATAAGATATATTATCGTACTTATCCACGAATAAATGCGTATGCGCTGGTTGCTGCTATGGCTCCATCAGAAACGGCGGTCACAACTTGGCGTAAACGCTTGGAACGGATATCGCCAGCAGCAAATAGACCTGGCGTGCGGGTCGCCATGGATTCATCAGTCAAAATGCCACCATCAGGCGCCAGATCGACTAGATGCTCAACAAGCTCGGTATGGGGTTGCGTTCCGGTAAAGACAAAGATACCAAACGAGCCGGGCTCAAATGACTCGGTATGAGTCTCACCGGATGCATTGTCCTTAAAGGCGATCATCGTTGGCATGGCTTCGCCCGAGAGCTCCACAATACTAGTTTGGTACCTAACTGTAATATTGTCCTTTTCGAGCACCTTCTGAACAACACCATCAGGCGCACGAAACTGGTCGCGACGCAGCACGATGGTCACGCTGCTGGCAATTTCTGACAAGAACAGAGCTTCCTCGCAAGCAGCATTGCCGCCGCCGATGACAAAGACCTGCTTGCCGCGAAAGAACATGCCGTCGCACGTCGCGCAATAGGAAACGCCGCGACCGCGATACGTATCTTCGCCAACAAAACCAGCAGATCGCGGCGTGGCACCCATGCAAGCGATAACGCTCGAGGCCAGCGTATCGCCCATATCGTGATGCACCGTAAACAACGCTGCATCGGCATCGTAATCGATACCCGTAACCATGCTCCATGTAACCTGTGCTCCCAGGCCCTCTGCATGCTCCTGAAAACGCTCGCCGAGTTCGGCGCCACTCAAGAGCGGAATGCCCGGATAGTTCTCGACTTCATTGGTCGTGGCGATCTGTCCACCCGACATGCCCTGCTCAATCACGGTCGTCGTCAGGTTGGCACGCGCAGCGTAAATGGCGGCAGCATAGCCCGCGGGGCCTCCACCGATAATCGCAACATCAATCGGCTGATCGGTAGTCATGGAGAATCCTCTCGTCGAAACGTTGTCGTTCTTTGCGCTCATACCCAAATTTACGTGAACATGACACTCATGCACTACAATGATAAATCGCGTAACAAAGCTGAAGGGGAGTTATCGATGGATCAAACGCAGATGAGCAATAGCGCTCCCCTGCCCATGCAAGCCACTCCCCAACCGGAGCAAATGACCGTTTCACCTGCACAAAAACACCTAGTAACCATTGTGCACGCATCGGTTGGATCGGGCCACAAAGCCGCCGCCAACGCGATTGCACAAGCATTTGACCTTATCCGCGGCACCAAGGGAATCCCTGAGGATATTGAAATTGAAGTGCTCGATATCCTTGATTTTGGACGTATTAAATTCGACGGCAATAAGACCGCGGCTTCTTTTACGGGAGCCACACGCCCCATTTACGACCTGACCTGGCGATATACGCTTACGGGGCATCTTCTCTGGGGTGGCGGCACGGCATGGTCGCGAATTATGTTCCCCGCCTTCAACGAATATATTCGTCGCCGCAGGCCTATAGCCGTGGTCGCAACGCACATCACAGCAGCCAATGTTGCCGTGGGCGCCCGCGTAATTACGGGTATCGATTATCCGGTCATCTGCGTACCAACAGACTATGAAGTAGAAGGCTTTTGGCCCCACAAGGACACTGACCTGTTCTGCGTGGCCAACGAGTTTATGGCCGAAACGCTGCGCCCGCGCAAGGTTCCCGAGTCAAAGATCCGCATAACGGGCATCCCCATTCGAGCCGGTTTCGATACTGATTACAAACGCGAAGATGAGCTCAGCAAGTTCAATCTCCCCATAGACAAAACCGTCGTATTGGTGATGGCCGGCGCCAGTTTACCCCAACCATACGTGCGTTTCCGAGCAGCGATGGACCACACGCTCCCCTTCTTACGCAGCTTTGAGGACATGCATTTTGTCTTTTTGCCGGGCAAGGATGAGGAATACGCCACCCGCCTCAAAACGCTCTTCGACGCCATGAAGCTCGACAACGTCACGGTTCTGGACTACGTGGACGACATGGCGGCCCTCATGCACGGCTGCGACCTGGCAATCCTCAAATCGGGCGGACTCACCGTCACCGAGTGCCTGTGCGCGCATCTGCCGATGATCCTGCTGGGCAAATCATACGGCCAGGAAAAGGCCAACACCACGATGCTCACCGGCATGGGCGCCAGCATGCATGTCACCACCGCACGAGAACTCATCGTAACCCTACGTCACTTGCACGACCATCCCGAATCACTCAAAGCCCTACTCATCAACGGCGAAGTGCTACGCCGCCCCCACGCAGCCGAAGACATAGCCATCGCAACCATGGAGCTCGTAGGCAAGCCCCAAAAGCGCAAACGAGCCTTCTGCCGCTTCTACTGGGGCGGGAAGCCTGCGCATATCCGCTAGCACCGGACTGTCCGCCGTGGCGCAGGCCGCCCACACATATCATTCCATGCTCAAACATTCTCGCTTCGCTCGCTGCGAAACTGCGCGTGGAACGATATGTGTGGGCGGCCTGCGCCACGGCTATACGTACGCACTAGCAGCCATATCGGTTACCCTACGAAAAGCAGCGAAGGGGAACTCGGAAACAAGTAATCAAAGTAATCCGATCTGACAAAGGAGCCGTCTCTTTGTCAGATCGGATTACTTATTAGACACAGTTTCTAGATACAGCATTCGGCTTCAGATGGGAAGCCATAACCGATTGCGAGCATGTAAACGTAGCTCGCCCCTGGGAGGCCCCTATATATCGTCCCGCGCGCAGTTTCGCAGCGCAGCGAGAATGTTTGAGCACGGGATGATATATAGGGGCCTCCAAGGGGCGAGCGGGCATTACGACGCCCATTTTCAACGAAGAAATGGGCTAAGCCACACCAGAAGAACCGAAGCCGCCGGCTCCTCGGTCGGTTACGTCTAGTTCTTCTACTTCTATGAGGTTGACCGTGGGGACTTCTTGGATGACGAGTTGGGCTATGCGGTCACCTTTGTTGATTTGGATGTTGTTCGTGGGGTCTAGGTTAATGAGGATGACTTTGAGTTCTCCTCGGTAGTGGGCGTCGATGAGGCCCGGCGTGTTGACTATAGACAGGCCCTGCTTGATGGCCAAGCCGCTGCGGGGCTGGACGAAGCCGGCGTAGCCGTCGGGCAGGGCGATGGCCAACCCAGTAGAGACCAGACGGCGTTCGAAGGGCTTCAGGACGCAGTCCTCGTTGGAGCGCAGATCCAAGCCGGCATCGGTGGGATGGGCGTATTTGGGAAGCTCGACGGTGGGGTCGAGACACTTTATATTGACGGTAATGTTGGACATGGAATCACCTTAGCTTGTCGAGCTCTTGCAGAAACTCATCGACGTCTTTGAAATCGCGGTAGACCGAGGCAAAGCGGATGTACGCCACCTTGTCGATCTTGGCCAAGCGCTTGAGCACCATGTCACCCAACTCATGGGACGTGACGGCCGTCAGCGTGCGAGAGCGCAGCTCGACCTCGATGTCGTCGATAATCTCATTGAGCTTCTTAGTGTCGATATCGCGCTTGATGGTAGCACGCATCAAGCCGACGAGCAGCTTATTGCGATCGAACCGCTGCTTGGTTCCGTCCGACTTAATGACCTCAATTGGGTCTTCGCATCGCTCGAACGTTGTAAAGCGGTAGTTACACGAGCAACATTCGCGACGGCGCTTAATGGTGTTATTTGACTCCTGCATACGGGAATCAACGACGCGGGTATGTGCCTTGCCGCATTTAGGACAGCGCATGGTACCTCCTCTTAAACGATAACAAGGGTACCATGCGCAGCGCGATAATGATTACGAACGAGCAGGAACCTTAAGATGCGCACCGGCGGCGAGCGAACCATGCTCCAGATGATTGACGTTACGGATCATGTCGGAAGTCTCTTGCGTGGAAAGGCCTTCGATTGGATATTCCTCGGCAAGCGACCAAAGAGAATCACCAGGCTGAACGCGAATGGTCTCGTAGGTAACGTTGGAAACGGACTCGGCATACGCGGCGTGACGAGCGCTAAAGACCGACGTAGCGAGGACAAAAAAGAGCGCGAGCGCAACGGCGACGGCAACAATCGTCGAGGCCTTCAGGGCAGCGGGAGTCGGCGCGGCAACAGCATACTGAGTGCGAGCAGACTTTACGGGCAAAGGCTGATAACCGGAACGTCCACCCTTGACAACAGTAAAAGCGGGCGCGGTAGGCGTCTCGAGCTTAAGGGCGAGGTTTCCCTGGACCATATTCGTTGCGTTCATCATGTTCTCCTCTCGCGTGTTTTGCTGAGAACAGTTTTATCAAGCCGCGCGGACAAAAATGTCTAGCGCGAGAACGAATGTTCGGTTATTATTATCTTCGAACAGTTGTTCCTGTCAAGCAAAATTCGAACATTTGTTTGACATGGGTAGAGAGGATGCCCTGATGGCTCGCAAAATTACCAAGCGTCAGCAGCAAATTTACGACTTCATCAAGGAATATCAGCAGGAGAAGGGTTATCCGCCCAGCGTACGCGAGATGGCTTCTGCCGTGGGCCTATCCTCCCCCAGCACCGTGCACGCCCATCTATCTGCTCTGGAGGCGCGCGGGCTACTCAAGCGCGATGCCACCAAACCGCGCGCCCTGGAACTCTTTAACGAGGACGGTTCCTCTGTCTCAATTTCTAAATCTGACGAGCCCACCGCACCTCGCGGAACGGTCTCGCTACCGCTCGTTGGTCGCGTCGCGGCTGGGATTCCCATTCTGGCCGAGCAGAATATCGAAGACACTTTTACTATCCCGACCGAAATCGCCACCGATCAGGGTTCCTTTATCCTTGAGGTGCATGGGAGCTCAATGATCAATGTCGGCATCTTCAATGGCGATTACATCATTGTCCGTGAACAAAAGAGTGCCATGAACGGCGAAATTGTCGTGGCCATGATTGATGGTTCAGCGACCGTCAAGACGTTCTACAAGGAGCAGGGACGCGTACGCCTGCAGCCCGAGAATGACACCATGGAGCCTATCTATGCAACGAATCCCGTTATCTTGGGCAAAGTCGTCGGCTTGATGCGCCGGTTCTCGTAATGCAAAAACGCATCACCATCTTTGATACCGTCCGCGGGTTTACGATGATTTCAATGGCAGGTTTTCACGCTTGTTACGATCTCGCCTACCTGTACGGTTGGGATATGCCCTGGTTTACACAGACTGTCTTTCAAGACATCTGGCGTGCCAGCATCAGCTGGGTATTCTTGTTTATCGCGGGTTGGATGTGCACGCTCTCACGCAACAATGCTAAACGAGCGGCCAAATACGCTGCCGCAGCTTTGGTCGTCTGGATCGTAACAACGCTCGTATCGGTCGACGATTCAGTGAACTTTGGCATCATTTATTGCATGGCGGCGTGTACCGCTGTGGCAGCCGTAGCACGACCGATGCTTCAGAAATTTCCCAGCACATTGGGCATTGCGATATGCCTCGCTCTCTTCGCAGCGACATGGGGCATTCCGAAATCGACCTATTCATTCCCCTATTTGGCGTGGCTAGGATTTCCCGACCCCAGGTTTGTTTCAGGCGACTATTATCCAATCATCCCGTTTATATTCATGTACCTCACAGGATACTTTGCTGCGCGTACCGCTCAAAGATGTGAACATCCCGCCCCAAGCTGGGCCTACGCCAATCCCGTCCCGGCGCTCGCTAGCCTTGGACGTCATGCACTCCCCTTTTATCTGCTGCATCAGCCCATCATTCTGGGCATTTTGGAGCTCGTCTACTCGGTGCGATAACGCTCGAGCCGCGGCGCGATACGGGCCGGCAGCTTCGCCACAATACGAACGCCGTCCTCAAGATATTCCTCGTGCAAAAGGGTTCCCTGCTCATGCACCAGCGTGATGAGGGCGCCCTCGCGATACGGGATATCAGCAGAGAGCAACACATCGGTAGCAGCAGCCTCACGAGCAATACGGTCGACGAGATCGTCGAGCCCCTCGCCCGTCTGGGCCGAGAACAGCACGGCCTCGGGATAGCGACGACGGAAACTCAATCGATCAACGCTATCAAGCAGATCGATTTTATTGAACACCGTAAGCGTCAAACGCTCGCCGGCACCGATTTCGTCAAGAACGCGATCGACTGCCTCGAGCTGGCGCTCGTAGTCCTCGTCAGAGGCGTCCACAACTTTAAGGATCAGATCGGCACCAAGAACCTCAGACAGCGTGGACTTAAAGGCATCGACGAGACCATGCGGTAGCTTTTGAATAAAGCCGACGGTATCGGTAATCGTCATGCCGCGACCGCCGGGCAGGCGATACGAACGCGTCGTCGGGTCGAGCGTAGCAAACAGCTTGTCCTGCGAAAGTACCGTAGAGCCGGTCAGGCGATTGAGCAACGTCGATTTACCGGCATTGGTATAACCGGCTAACGCGACGCGAAACGCCGGTGACTCAACGCGGCTCTTGGACTGGACATCGCGACGCTGTTCAACCTGCTTGAGCTCACGACGAAGCGCGGCAATCTTATTGCGAATCAAGCGACGGTCAACCTCGAGCTGGCTTTCACCCTGGCCAAAGCGCGAACCGATGCCGCCGCGCGTCTGCTCCTTGGCAAGATGGCTCCACATGCCACGCAGACGAGGCAACAGATATTGAAGCTGCGCCAGCTGTACCTGTAGGCGTCCCTCACGCGTCTGAGCATGCAGGCCAAAGATATCCAAGATCAGTGCTGTACGATCGATAATCTTTACCGGCTCGCCCACGGCTTTCTCCAAATAGGATTGCTGCGAGGGCGTCAGGTCGTCGTCAAAAATAACGACATCGGCATCCATGCGATGCACTAGGCCGCACAGCTCTTCAACCTTACCGGAACCGATAAACGATTTTGGATACGGCTTAACCAGACGCTGTGACAAACGCGCCACGCACTGGGCGCCAGCCGTATGGGCCAGGCGCTCAAGCTCGTCAAGCGAACGATCGAGCGGCCATGCATTGTCGCGCCACTCAACACCAACTAATATGGCACGCTCGGGCTCGGGTGCCGTGGGAACAAGGGGGAAACGGGCCATTAGGCAGCCTCAATACGATGCAGGATGTCCTCAACGACCTCATCGATCGTAAACTCGTCCATATCAAACCACACGATACGGTCATCGCGCTTAAACCACGAAAGCTGACGCTTGGCATAACGACGCGAACGCATCTTAATGAGCTCGCGAGCCTCATCCATGCTCATCACGCCATTAAAAGCATCGATAATCTCTTTATAGCCAATTGCCTGCATCGACGTCAGGGCATCTCCCAGCCCCTGGTCCATCAGACCGCGAACCTCATCGACAAGACCCTGTTCAAACATCAGATCGACACGTAGGTTAATGCGCTCGTAGAGAACCTCGCGATTACGCGTCAGACCAAACCATAGAGCATGATAATGCTCGCGCGGAACACTAAACTGACTTTTTTGCTGTGCATAGGAGATACCATCATCGTGCATTTCGAGCGCACGAATCACGCGGCGAACATTATGGGGGTGGATGACCGCAGCGGACTCGGGGTCACGCTCGGCAAGCAGAGCATGCAGTTCTTCCTCACCAATACGCTCGGCAAGCTCCTGATAGCCCGCACGGCGATCGTCCTCAAGTTCGCCCGAGGGAAAGTCCATCTCATCGAGGGCGGCCTTGAGATACAGCCCCGTACCTCCGCAAAAAACCGGCAGGCAACCCGAACCAAGGAGACGTTCAACATGCGCGCGAGCGTCAGCCTGATAAAGCGCAGCAGAATATGCCACACCCGGCTCCACAATGTCGACGAGACGCAGCGGCGCCGTACACTCATCGGGCGCCATCTTTGCGGTACCGATGTCCATGCCGCGATAGATTTGCATCGCATCGCACGACAGCACTTCGGACGAAAGACGAGCGGCCAAACGGTCGGCAACATCACTCTTACCAACCGCCGTCGGACCGACGATCGCAACGGCGGAAAGACCTGCCCCGGAAGAAACCATTAGCGCGGCTCGCCCACAACGGAGCCGGACAAATACCAGGTCTTGGCAACGTCAACGTCAACATCAACGATCTTGCCAACAAGCTGATCGATGCTGTAACCCTCGGGGATAGGCGCATGCACGGTCTGATTCTTGGGACTCTTGCCCAGCAGGACCGCGTCGTTCTTTTTACTCGTTCCCTCAATGAGCGCCGGAACAACAGTATGAAGTTCACCCTGGTTATACTCATGTGCCGTGGTCTCGATAACCTTAACCAGGCGGTTGAAACGCCCGAGAATAACCTCATGCGGCGTAGGATCGTCAATCTCTGCGGCCGGGGTACCGGCGCGCTTGGAATAGATGAAGGTATAGGCCTGGGCATAGCGGACCGTCTCGGCAAGTGAAAGCGTCTGCTCAAAGTCTTCTTCAGTCTCGCCCGGGAAGCCAACGATAATGTCAGTCGAGAGCGCGATATCGGGCATGCGGTTGCGAATGCAATCGACCAGGCCCAGATAGTCCTCGCGTGTATAACGGCGATTCATCTCTTTGAGGATCCGCGTCGAACCTGACTGGACGGCCAGGTGCAGCTGCGGCATAACAGCAGGCGTCTCGGCCATGGCGTCGATGGTCTCGGGCAGCAGATCCTTGGGATGCGAAGACGTAAAGAAGATGCGCTCCACACCCGTATCGCCCACGGCACGCAGCAAATCGGCAAAACGCGGCTTGCCAAACAGATCGCGACCATATGAGTTAACGTTTTGGCCCAGCAGCGTAATCTCACGCACGCCCTGGCGCACCAAACCGGTCACCTCGTCGACAATCTCCTCGAAGGAGCGGCTCTTTTCGCGACCGCGCACGTACGGAACGATGCAATAGGTACAGAAATTATTGCAGCCCGTCATGATGGGCACCCAAGCGTGATACTGGGTCTCGCGATGCCACGGCATGCTCATGGCATCCGTATCCTCATGCTCATTGGTGCGGATATGACGCTTGCCATCAAGGAACGCCTCGGCAATGAGCTCTGCCACATGTGCGATGGAATGCGTACCAAAGATGACATTGACGTTATCGACGTTGGTGAGCAGGCCCTCGCCATCGCGCTGCGCGATGCAACCACCAACGGCAACCACACGCTTGCCCGAAGGCGAAGGCGGCAGGCTTTTACAGGAATTGCACTGGCCGTACAGGCGAGTATCGGCGGCCTCGCGCACGCAGCATGTCATGAAGACAACAATATCGGCATGCTCGGGATCGAGCGCCATGAGGCAACCATACGAATCGAGCAGACCGCTCACGCGCTCGGAGTCGTGCTGATTCATCTGGCAGCCAAAGGTGCGGATAAAGTAGGTTTTACCGGCAAGAATATCGCGTACGGAACGCTGGTCCATGTGCATAAGTCCTAACGATGGAGAGGGGGGGGGCGAATCGAGGCAAGCAGAAGCTATGCCACAGGCTTAACATCATCCATGACGACGTTATCCATAGCAGCTCGATTGATCTGGTGAACGTAAATAGAAAGACGGATGGCCGTGCGCGACTCCCCGTTAATGAGGATGTCGGAGAACACGGGCGCGCAGGAAATATCAAACCCGGTTGGAATCAAAAAACCGCGCGCAATAGCCACGGCCTTTATGGCCTGGTTGACCGCACCGGCGCCGACACACTGAATGTTGACGGGCACACCATCCTTGACCATGCCGGCGATGGCGCCGGCAACGGACGCGGGCGATGATTTGCTTGATACCTTCAGGCAATCCATGAAGAAACTCCTGCGTTTAAAAGTACGTTTTAACTGCAATAACTGTATCGTACCGAGTGGACTCGGTAAAGGCACTATTCCTCTTTGGCAAGATCGAAGGTCACAGTGATTCGATCACGCGAAACACGAATCTTTGGGTCACCGCAAAGGTTGAGATAGTACCGGGCGGCAAGGTCATTAAAGTCACGCTCCACAGCACGCGAAAACTGTGCCATGTCATCCTTGGCAATACGTAGCCCGCGACGATCCTTTGCAAGATCGATAGGAGCCGGCGCATGCGAGGACGAATCACGCTCGCGCAGCAGACGCGCGGTCACACCGCGAACGGGTTTAATCTGCCCTGCCAAAATGCGATGGGCCGTGCGCTCGGACATCTCAAGACCCAAACCCGAGCAGATACGGATAAAGTCCTCGGCATCAGAGGCAAGGCCTAAACGATCGACAACCGGAAGCTCACTCTCGTCATCAATGAACAGGAGACGCGACGTATCGAGCCGACTTGACGCCTGAGCATAAAGGGTCGCGGCAATCTCAGACGGAGAACCAAGATAGACATCACAACCACGCAACTCCTCGAGCGCAAACTCACAAGCAGCGCGAATAATATTATGCGGGCCGCGAGCACAGACATAACGTCCGTACTCATCCTTGACGGCCTGAGGCCAGCTGGACTGATCGGCACGCTCACTGAGGCGGTCGGCCGCAACGCTCACCTTAAAGGCCGAGCCAAGGTCGACACCAGACGTGACCACACGGGCCTCGTCGGTGTTCTGCTTGATCGAAAACAATGCCATGCCACGACCGTGAACGCCCCAACGGTCCATCTTCATGCTCTCGAGCTTGGAGGTAACGCGGGCATCGAAGATTCGCTCTTGCATATCCTGCGGAACGCCCGAACCGTTATCCAGAAAGACAAGCGTGCGGACGCCATCTTCCTTGGTCGTGGCGAGATAGACCTTGTCGGCGCCGGCATCGCGAGCATTACGGAGCATTTCGATGACGATATCCTCGACATGCTGAATGTCGTGTTTTGCCTGGCGCCGCTCGGCCTCCGAAACGCGGAGGCGGACATACCCCTCGCCAAGGTTCTCCTCGACGCGAAGGTTGCCCTCCCCCGACATCGACGCGATAAATGAGATGAGCTCGTTCGCGTCGCTCATGTTATTTAGCGATATCGACAGCGCGGCTCTCGCGAATCACGACGACGCGCACCTGACCGGGATACTCCATCTCTTCCTCGATCTGATGGGCGATATCGTGAGCCAGGACCGTGGACTGGGCATCGGAGATCTTGTCCGGCTGAACCATGACGTGGACCTCGCGACCAGCCTGCATGGCATAGGTACGCTCGACGCCTTCATGGGAGTTGGCAATCTCCTCGAGCTTCTCAAGACGCTTGATGTAGTTCTCGGCAGACTCGCGACGGGCACCGGGGCGAGAGGCGGAAACGGCATCGGCGGCCTGTACCAGGACATCGAGCACCGTGTTGGGGTCGACATCGGCATGGTGAGCCTCGATAGCGTGAACGATAACGGGCTTCTCGCCATAACGGCGGGCAAGCTCGGCGCCGATGACGGCATGCGGGCCCTCGACGTCATGGTCGATTGCCTTGCCCAGGTCGTGCAGCAGGCCGGCGCGCTTGGCGGTCACAACGTCCAGGCCAAGCTCGGAAGCCATCACGCCGCACAGGTCAGAGACTTCGAGGGAGTGCTGAAGCACGTTCTGACCAAACGAGGTACGGTAGCGCAGGGCACCAAGGGTCTTGACGATCTCGGGGTGCAGGTCGTGGATGCCGGTATCGAAGGCAGCCTGCTCGCCAGCCTCGCGCACGCGCTGCTGAACCAGGTCGGCAGCCTTGTGATACATCTCCTCAATGCGGGCGGGGTGAATGCGGCCGTCGGCGATGAGGTTCTCGAGGGCAACACGGGCGGTCTCACGACGGACCGGGTCGAAGCTCGAAAGAACGACGGTCTCAGGCGTGTCGTCGATCACGAGGTTGACGCCGGAAACCTGCTCGAAGGTCCGGATGTTGCGACCCTCGCGACCGATGATACGGCCCTTGAGGTCATCAGAGGGAATGTGCACGGAGGTAACGGTGACCTCGGCTGTGTGGTCGGCAGCGCAGCGCTGAATCGCCAGGGACAGAATCTCCTGGGCGGTCTTGTGGCACTCGGCGCGAACCTGCTGCTCGGACTCGCGAATGATCGTGGCAGCCTCGTGGGTAACCTCGCCGCGAACCTTATCGAGGAGCTCCTTGTGGGCGTCCTCACGGGTCAGGTCGGCGATACGCTCGAGCTCGGAGGTCTGCTTGGCGCAGAGCTCCTCAAGCTCGCGGGAGCGCTTCTCGACCTGACCGGCCTGGCTGGACAGCTGGTGCTCACGCTTGTCGAGAGCGTCGTTTCGGCGATCAAGGGACTCCTCGCGCTGCATCACGCGGTTCTCAAGCGTACGAATCTCGCTCTTACGCTGCTTGTCCTCGGCCTCGGCGGCCTGCTTGTTCTTGATGATCTCCTCTTTAGCCTCGAGCAGAGCCTCTTTTTTGAGGGTCTCGGCCTGACGCTTAGCATCACCGATCAGGGACTCAGCCTGTGCGTGTGCCGACTGGATCTTTTCGTCGGCCTCGTGAAGACTACCCTGCTTGGCGGTGCGCATGTAGGCAATGGCGGCGATGGCACCCAAAACGATGCCAACGAGCGCTGCGATGATAGGCATGCTCACTCCTTTTTATGGATTCGTTACACAACAAAGCGAACCGTCCTTACGAACGGCTCGCGACATTTGAGTAATATGGGCGCAGCTTATGCGGGTCGGATACAGATAAACATATAAACAAACTCATCACAGATGAGCACATATCACAAAGCAAATGACAGTGTTTATCGTACGTTGAACCACAACAACTGTCAAATAAATGGCCCCGGCACGGCGGCTAAAACACGGTGAACGGCAGGGCCACAAAACGCATACGCCTAAACCGCACATTCCTCGCGTTCGGCATCGAGACGTGCCTTAACGGCATCGGCGGCGACGTGATACGAGAAGCCCTTGCCCATCAAAAACCGAACCAGTTTTTCGAATGCGCGCGTCTCTGGAACACGCCGCTTGGCGAGCAGGGCTGACGCACGCGCCAAATCGTCTTCGACGGCAAAATAATCCTCGGGATAACCGGGAATGTCATCGAGCACGACATGACGGCGCTTGAGCTCGGTCTCGATTTTGCGCTGTCCCCAACCGCGCCGCTTGCGCTCCCCGATAAAGTACGAGCAAAAGCGGCTCTCGTCTAAAAAACGATACTCGGTGGCGCGCTCGACGGCGAAATCGATCGCAGGCTGGTGAAAGCCGTAGCGAGCCAGCTTGTCACGGACCTCACCCGTCGCATGGTCGCGGCGCGATAACATCTCGGTCACCATGGTAAGTGCACATTTACGCTCAATAAGCTGCACCGCCTCACGGAAGTTGTCCCAATCACAGGGAAGATCGGGGCGGTTTTTGACATACAGCCGCGCGACCCGCACGGGAATCCAAATGGACCGCTCAAAACCGCCCTCAAGCTCACAATCAATATGTGCGCAAGGCTTTTTGGACGCATACCGGCTCGAGAACGAGGAGGCCGCCTTCTTATCGGGAAAGACGACCGTGGCCTCGGTCACCGTATACGACATGAGCGTAACCGCTACTCGTCGTCATCATCGAGCATGGCGGAACCATCGATGGCGTAAAGCTCGTCAAACTCCTCAGGCGCAGGCTGATCGGTCAGCTCGACCTCGGACGGAGCATCGTCATCAAACTCAAGTCCACAGGCAAGGCGGACCTTATGCTCAATCTCGTCGGCACAATCGGGGTGTTCGCGCAGGAACGCCTTGGCGGCCTCGCGACCGTTGCCGAGCTTATCCTCGCCATAGGCAAACCAGGAGCCCATCTTCTTGCAAATGCCGCACTCGACAGCCATGTCCAGAATCGAGCCCTCCTTAGAGATGCCCGTACCGTACATGATGTCGAACTCAGCAGAACGGAACGGAGCTGCCACCTTGTTCTTAACGACCTTGGCGCGCACGCGGTTACCGATAACCTCGTCCTTAAGCTTAATGCTGTCGATGCGGCGAATGTCGATACGCACCGAAGAGAAGAACTTAAGGGCGCGGCCGCCCGTCGTGGTCTCGGGGTTGCCGAACATGACGCCGATCTTCTCACGCAGCTGGTTAATGAAGATGCACGTCGTGTTGGACTTGGACAGCGAGCCGGCGAGCTTGCGGAGCGCCTGGCTCATCAGGCGAGCCTGAAGACCGACCGTAGTGTCGCCGATTTCTCCCTCGATCTCGGCACGCGGGGTCAGCGCGGCGACGGAGTCGACGACGATAGCATCAATGGCGCCGGAACGCACGAGCATGTCAACAATCTCGAGCGCCTGCTCACCCGTATCGGGCTGGGAAATCAGTACCTCGTCGATATCCACGCCGATGCGCGCGGCATACGTGGGATCAAGCGCGTGCTCGGCATCGATAAATGCCACAACGCCACCCATTGCCTGGGCCTCGGCCAGGATCTCGAGCGAAAGCGTCGTCTTACCGGAGGACTCAGGACCGTAAATCTCGACGATACGGCCGCGCGGCACGCCGCCGATACCCAGCGCGGCATCGAGGGCCAGGGCGCCCGTGGGAATGGCCTCGACCTCGAGCTCGGGGCCACCGTCGCCGTACCTCATGATGGAACCCTGGCCGAATTTCTTCTCGATCTCGGCCTTGGTGGTGGCGATCATCTCATCGCGCTCTTTACCCGTCGTGCGAGCATGAACGGTACGTACGGGACCTGAATTCTTGGCCATGAATAGCCCTCCTCTTAACAACCTGCATCGATAATAAACGAACGGCTGTTCGTGGTCAACCGTTCAGGCCAATCATATGCAGGCGGTCTTTCCAAAACCCAGCCAAACGCCGACCAAACACTGACCAAATACTTGACCACAAAGGACCAAATATGAACAAGGCAGGCAAAAATACATCTACAACCAGCACAAACGCCAAATGAGCCTAAGGTCCCTATCTCCACAATTAAGGGGCTCGGAGGCCCCTTAAAACACGTCTATTCCATAGAGTTGAGCACAAGGGCAATGCGACCCAATGCCTCCGTGACCGCATGGGCACGAACAAACGAACGGTCACCCTCATAGTGGCAGCGCACAGAGTCCACGACCGGCACGCCCCCATCGGCGGAACGATGCGCCCAGCCAATATAGAAAGTGCCCGCCGGATCGTCCTCAGTGCCACCGCCGGGGCCGGCATAACCCGTTGCGCTCACTGCAATATCGCACTGGTACAGCTCCAGCGAACCCACCGCCATCTCGCGCGCGGTCTGATGCGACACCGCGGTATAGCGGTCGAGCGTCTCCTGCTCAACACCAAGAACACGATGCTTAATCTCATCGCAATAGGTCACCGCACCGCCGCGCAGCACCGCCGACGCGCCCGGGATATCGGCAATCGTCGAGGCGATCATACCCGCCGTCAGCGACTCAGCCGTCGAAACCGTCACGCCCCGAGCGCTCGCGTGCTCGACAATATCGCGCGCCAGTTCCTCGTTATGTGTGGAAATCTGCTCAAAAGAGACCGTCATACCCACCAGGACCTAGACCGAAAAGACAATCTTGCGGCAGTTCCAGAAGTACTGGGCGCCCGAGATAACGGTCAAGACAACGGCAACGGCATACAGGAAGCGCGACACCGAGTAGATGCCGAGCGTCAGCGCCACCGGGCCAAGGTGCAAGCCGGCCATAGCAAAAACACACAGGTAACCGCAGATGGAGACCATCGTGGTTGCCGTCTTGTACTTGCCGAGCTTATCGGCCGCAACGACCACACCGGCCGCACTCGCGACCATGCGAAGGGCGCTCACCAGAAGCTCGCGGAACAGGATAATGAACACCGACCACACGGTCACCGCGCCAAAATCCAAGAACAGCAGCAGGGCCGAGAACACGAGCAGCTTATCGGCGATGGGGTCCAAGAATTTACCGAAGTCGGTGATCTCGTTGCGCGAGCGCGCCAGATAACCGTCAACCTTATCGGTGCACGACAGGATCACATACAGAATGAAGGCAGCGGCGGCGAGCGGGCCGTCGAAGGTGCTCCAATCCGTACCGGCAACACTCGTGTGAGAAAGCGCCGACACGATCATGAACACCGGGATAAAGACGATGCGAACGCACGTCACGATGTTGGCGGGCGTCCAAACACTCGTCAGTTCCTTATTGCTCTCGTTTGCCACGATGCTCTCCTACTCCACAACATGGCCGATAAGCTCATAGCAGAAGCTATCGGTAAACTCGACAGTCAGAATATCGCCCACGGACGCCTCGCTGGCGTCCAAGTGGACCGCGCCATCGGAATCGGGCGCCTGGAACCAGGCATGGCCGATCAGCTCGGCGCCGTCCTCGGTTTCTTCGATACCGTCGACGATCACCTGGGCGCGATCGCCCACATGTGCGGCGGTGGCGGCAAAACCGAGCGACTCGGCTAGGTCCATGGCCTCCTGGGCACGCTCAAGCTTAACCTCCTCATCGACCTGACCCTCCATCTTAGCGGCCAGGCTGCCCTCCTCCTGCGAGTAGGCAAAGACGCTCGTGTAGTCAAAGCCGACGGTGTCCATAAAGTCGATAAGGTCGCGGAACTCGTCGTCGGTCTCGGTCGGGAAGCCGACCATGGCCGTGGAACGGATCACGATGCCGGGGATACGCTCACGCAGATCGCGGAACAGGTCCTCGAGCTCCTGGCGCGAACCAGAACGGCGCATAGCCTTGAGGATGCGCGCGTCGCAGTGCTGAACGGGGATATCGATATAGGGCAGCACCTCGGGCGTATCGCGAATCGTATCGATAAGCTCGTCGGTCATGCCCTCGGGCTGCAGATAGAGCACGCGGACCCAGACGTTGTGCGGGCGCACGGCCTCGGCGACGGCACGCAGCAGCTGCGCCAGATTGCTCGGCGAGCCATCGGCGACGTCCTCGTCGGCAAAGTCGGTACCCCAGATGCCCGTGTCCTGGCCGATCAGCACGATCTCGCGCACACCGCCGGCAACCAGGTCGCGCACCTCGGAGATGATGCTCTCGGCATTGCGCGAATGATAGCGGCCGCGGATGTAGGGAATCATGCAGAAGCTGCAAAAACGATTGCAGCCATCGGAAATCTTGACGTAGGCAACCGCACCCTCGACGGTACGCTTGACCTGCGGGATATAGGCTGCAATCTCACGCTCGACACCCAGCACGCCATCGATGACCGCCACGATGCCGTCTTCCTCGTCGGCCTTCACAAAGGCAGCGACCTCGGGCAGCTCGTCAGGCAGGTCATCGCCATAGCGCGACGGCACGCAGCCGCACATGACGATGGGGCAAGAACGAACGCCGTCCTGAACCTCATTGGCGAGCTCGAGCGTGGTCTCGATGCTCTCGGACGTTGCGGAGGCGAGGAACGAGCAAGTATTGACGATGGCGATATCGGCATCCTGCGGGTCGAATGCCTCCTCGTAGCCCGCGGCGGTCAAAAGAGAACGCATGCGGTCGGTGTCAACCTCGTTCTTAGCGCACCCGAGGGTGATGTAGAGCACGGAGCCCAACGGTGTATCCATGTTGGAGAGCAGTCCTTTCGATTGATATTAGCGGTAGTTGGTGAACTGCAGCGGCTGGCCGTAGTCCTGGTCGCGCAGGAACTGGATCACGGTCTGCAACGCGTCCTTCGAAGCAGAGGAAACACGCAGCTTGTCGGCCTCGATGGTCACCTTGACTTTGAGCTTTTGGTCCTTGATGTCCTTGTTGATCTTCTTGGCGGTCGCCTGGTCGATACCCTCGACGATATGGCCGAGCACGCGCACGGTACCGCCCGATGCCGCCTGCGGAGCATCCCACGAGACAGCCTTGAGGTCAATGCCGCGCTTGATGAGCTTGGAGCTCAGCACGTCGACAATCTGCTTGGAGACAAAGTCGGCCGGGGCGTTGATCGTAAAGAGCTTGTCGCCCTTCGAAAGCTCGATCGTGGCGCCGGAATCCTTAAGGTCATAGCGCTGGGAAATCTCGCGCGTGGTCTGCTGGAAGGCGTTGTCGACCTCTTGCATGTTGACCTCGGACACGACGTCGAAGCTGGAATCTTTAGCCATGATGTTTCCTTTCGCGTACGAGCGGCCTAGTAGCTATCGTACGAATTGTCGGTAGAATCGGTGGGTGTCTGACCGTCAGTTGCGGTATCGGCGCCATCCGTGGACTGGGCATCGGTACCGTCGGTGGTATCGGTACCATCAGAACTTTCACCATTCTCGGAATCAGACGTCTCCTTCTTGGGAACGGTGATCGTCACACGCGCCACGCCCGAGGTCTTGGTATCGTAACGGACCTTTTCACCGTTCTTGGTAACGGTGACATCGGAAGGCTTGGACGTGGTGATCTCGATCGAGGACTCGGGCGTGTACTCCTGCTCAAAGGGGCCAGTCGCCTGGGCGCCATAGACCGACTTGCCGTCGACCTTGACCTCAATCCACGCGGTCTTTCCCTTGGCAACGGAGACTTTGACCTTCGTGACCGCGTTCTCTTCCTTCTTTGCCGTCGTCTTGGTAGCGTCCGAATCAGTCGACTCATCCGTCGCCTCATCGGTGTCTTCGTCCTCGTCGACCGTTTCGGTCTTCTTAGAAGACTTCTTGGTCGTCGTCTTGGTAGCAGCGGGCGTCTCGGGCGTGTTCTCGGGCGCCGAAGATGCGCAGCCGCGCAGAAGCACCACGATGAGCACAATCAGCAGCAACACCACGGCACCGATGCCGGCGTAGACGATACGTGGATCGAGCCCGTTGTTTTGAGGAGTACGTGATCCGCCGCGTCCACGACTGGAACTGTTGCGGCCGCCTCCCTGAGGCATACGACCACGATTGCTATCGGAACGGCCGCGATAGCCACCCTGGCCCTGAAGGCTGCGCTGACCCGAGCGGGGCGCAAGTTCACCGCGGCCTTGATAGCCACGCTGGCCCGAACGCGGAGCCGAAGAGCGCTGGCCATACGGCTGTGATTGAGAGCGAAGACGCGGCGTCACCTGCGTGGTATCGGCATCCGCATAGCCACCGCGAGAGCGTCCCATAGAGACACCACGGTAACCGCGATCGGAATAGCCGCCGTCGCCGTAGCCGGCACGAGGGTCACGCGCCACGCCGCGAGCAGCGGGAAGTGCACGGTCCTCGGGCATCGGCGTACTGCGGAACCGGTCACGCTGTGAGCGAATCTCCTCGCCCGAACCCGTCTCAGTAATATAACCGGCCTGCTGAGGACGCTGTCCATAGCGAGTCGAACGACCGCCCTGAACCATCAGGAAGCGCCCGTTATCGACCGAGGAACGCGAATTGACGTAGCCGGCGGCATCCTGAAAACGACCGCCCTGCTGCGACGTCTCGCGTTCGTATGCCATCAGGTCGTCAAAGTAGGCATTGACGACCTCGCGCGGATTGAGGCCCAAAAAGCGAGCATAGCTCGAAATCATGCCCTGCGCATAGCCGCGCGGCGGCATCGAAGCAAAGTTACCGGTCTCGAAAAACTCGATGATCTGCGGCCTGATTTTGATGGTGTTGGCGACCTGCTGAATGGAAAGGCCCATTCGGCGACGCTGCTCGAGCAGCATGTCACCAAAGCGTGCAGCCATCAGAATCCTCCAAACTCACGATCTTCACGTGCCATCTCGGCGTCGACAGATTCCAGCGCGGCAAGCCCCTCCTCGTCCAGCAGGACCTCGCGCGGCTTGGAACCGTCGGGCGGGCCGACGACACCCTTTTCTTCCAGCATATCCATAATACGCCCGGCACGCGCATAGCCAACCTTCAGGCGGCGTTGCAGGCCAGATGTGGAGCCAAGCTGCGAATCCACCACAATATGGGCGGCTTCCCAGATGAGCGGATCATCGTCTTGCGGCTCGGCGACTCCGGTACGGACAATGCCGCCGCCACACGCCATGGACATGGAAGCGGGCGCCACGGCAGACAGGATCTCCTCGTGGTAGTCGGGCTCGCTCTGCGACTTGACGAACTCGACAATCTCGTTGATTTCGTCATCCGAGACAAAGCAGCCCTGGATACGGCGGGGCTTGCCCCAGTCGACCTTGGAGAACAGCATGTCGCCCAAACCGGTGAGCTTTTCGGCACCCATCTGGTCGATGATGACGCGCGAGTCGATGCCCGTGGCGACGTTAAAGGCGATGCGGTTGGTGATGTTGGCCTTGATGAGGCCCGTCACCACATTGGAACTGGGGCGCTGCGTGGCCACGATAAGATGAATACCGGCGGCACGGCCCAGCTGGGCGATACGCACGATCGAGGCCTCGACATCCTTACCGGCGACCATCATCAGGTCCGAGAGCTCGTCAATGATGATGACCAGGTAGGGCATCTTTTGCGGCGGGTTGTCGTAATGCTCAAACTCGCCGGCGGCCTGCTTTTCGTTATAGGTCGAAATCTTACGAACGTTAAGGCGCTCGAAGACCTTCAGGCGACGCTCCATCTCGGACACGGCCCATTGCAGAGCGCTCGCGGCCTGCTTGGGCTCGGTCACTACAGGCACGTAAAGATGCGGCAGACCGTTATAGCCCGCAAGCTCGACGCGCTTGGGATCGACCATGATCAGGCGAACGTCCTCGGGAAGGGCGCGCATGAGCAGAGTCGTGATGATGGAGTTGATCATGACCGACTTACCGGAACCCGTGGTACCGGCGATCAGCAGGTGGGGCATCTTGGCAAGGTCGGCGACGACCGGCGTGCCCTCGGCATCGCGCCCGATTGCGAGCTCAAGCGGACCGCCCTTCACATAGGGCAGCACGTCGCCCAGGTTGACGTTCTGGCGCTTGCGATTGGGGATCTCGATGCCCACGAGCGAGGTGCCGGGGATCGGGGCAAAGATACGCACCGACTGGGCAGCGAGCGAAAGCGCGATATCGTCCTCGAGGCTCGAGATCTTGCTCACGCGCTCGCCCTCGCCAGGTTGCAGCTTAAAGGTCGTCACCGTGGGGCCGGCGATCCAGCCGACCACGCGGGCACTGCGGCCAAACTCAAGCAACGTGGACTGAAGCGACTCGGCAGTCTGTTCCAGCTCCTTGTCAGAAGACGCGGAGGACGCCGACTGCGGGTTGGCATGCAGGATTTCGAGTGGCGGAAGCTTAAGGCCATCCTCTTCTTCGCCCTCGTTATCCGCGGGGGCATTGACCGCTCCCCCATCGCTAGAAGTAGGAGCCTCGGCAGCGCCCGCGACAGCCGTATCGGCAACCTTGGGATGCTTCAAGAAGTCGGGAATCTGCGGAGCTGCCGAAACAGGATTCACGGCAAACGGCGGCTCGGACTCGTCAATCTTATCGGGGTCGTCTTCCATCGAAAGCTGGCCGGTTACCTGGTCGCGCTTTGCATGGCGACGCGGCAGCAAAGTTGTCTTTGCGGTCTCAATCGGAGCCTCGTCGTCCCCGTCATCGCCCTCGGTAAGCTCAATCTCGCTATCGGACCAGGACGGGTCGGGCTCGCTCGTATTGAGCTTAGGCGCAGCCTTGCCCTTCTTGGCATGGCGACGCGGCAGCAGCGTCGTCTTAGCGCGCTCGGCCTCCACGGCATCGGATACGTCGACAAACGGATTCTCGTCCTCGTCGTCATCGTCCAAAACCGGGTCCACATCGTTGCCCATAACCGTGGTCACGGCAGCATCGGAGCCCTTTTGACGAAGAATGCTCAGGTGCGGACGGGCAACGCCGGGCACCGACAGGGCTTCGTCGTCACCCCACGGGCTCGCGTTAACATCGGCACGACGGCGCTCGGCAAAATCGGCCGCACGATCGCGGGCAGAGCGCAGCACGCCACCCACCGAAAAGCCAATGATGACAAAACCAACGACGGCCAGACCCAACAGGACCACCATCGCGATAGGCTTACCCAGGGCATTCTGCAGCGCACTCGCAATAAACGCACCGATGTAGCCACCCGAGGCGGACAGATTTTGCGGCGTGAACATAAGGTCACACGAGTCGCTCGTACCCGGCACCATCAGCGAAAGAATGGAGACGACGGCGATAAAGACCACGGCTCCGCCCGCGACCGAGCGAATGTTGAGCGGCGAGTCCTCGCCTAAAAAGAGCGTAGCGGCAAACAGCAAAATGACGATCGGCAGCACGTAGGCACCCAGACCAAAGCCCAGGTGGTAGAAACCGGCAACCGCAGCCGTAACGGGTGCGGTCGCCGGCGAAATCACGGCAATGAAGGACGCAATCGCCAAAACGGCGATGACCACGCCGGCGATATCGCGGTTGGCCGAGGGCTCGACCAGCGGCTCAAAATCGTCGAAGTCGGCCTCGTGGCCCTTATTGGCACGAAGATGGGAACCGGCACCCTTAGCAGATGCCGGTTGGTTATTGGCCTTATTACCTTTGGCGTTTTGTGCAGATCCGCGCGCCAAACTAAACCTCCATGACGACCGGGATGATCATCGGACGGGTGCGCGTACGGCTCCAGATAAAGTTAGAGAGCGAATCGCGCACGGCCTTGCGAATGGCATCGGAACCGCTGCTGGTAAAGCTAAACTTACCCTTCTCGATCGTCTTCATAATGGATGCGGAGGCATCCTCGGAGAACTGGTCGTCGATGGCAAACGAGACGCCGCGACCCGAGAACTCGATGGCCTCGATCTTCTTGTGCTTGAGCGAGACGATGGCAACAGCGGTAACCATACCGTCGTTGGCGAGCTTCTGACGATCGCGCAGGACGATGGGGTCGGTATCGCCGATACGCAGGCCGTCGACGTAGACGACGCCGGACTCGACGGGCGTACCGCGTTTGACGATACCGCCGCGCATCTCGAGCGTGTCGCCGTTATCGAGGATAAAGATATGATCGTCCTTGATGCCCATCTTGCGAGCCAGCTGGGCATGGGCGCGCAGATGCACGGCCTCACCGTGAACCGGCATAAAGTACGTGGGCTTGGCCATGGCCATCAGGAGCTTAAGCTCCTCCTGGCTGCCGTGGCCCGAGACGTGAACAAGAGCGCGGTTCTTATCCCACACGTCGCAGCCGAGCTTGGCCAGGCTGTTGACGACCTGCTGGACGGCTTTCTCGTTGCCGGGAACGGGAGTTGCCGAGAGGATGACGGTATCGCCCTCGTGGATGGAGAGCGTCTTGTGCTCGCCGTTGGCCATGCGGGACAGGGCCGACAGCGGCTCGCCCTGCGAACCAGTGCACATGACGACGATCTTGTCGTCAGGCAGGTTATCGATATCGAAGGCATCGATAATATCGGCATCGTCGATGTTGAGGTAGCCCAGCTCGCGCGCGACGCGGGTGTTGGTGAGCATAGAGCGACCGGTCACAACGACCTTACGGCCGCACTTGCGGGCGGCATCGCAGATCTGCTGCAGACGATGGATGTGGCTCGAGAACGACGCGACGAACACGCGACCCGGGGCATTCTTGATGGCGTGCAACAGGTTGGGACCAACCTCGGCCTCGGACTTGGTAAAGCCGGGAACCGTGGCATTGGTGGAGTCGGAAAGCAGCAGGTCGATGCCCTGCTTGGCAAAGCGGCTGATAGCGGCATAGTCGGGCGTGACGCCGTCGATGGGGGTCTGGTCGAGCTTAAAGTCGCCGGTATGCATAACGGTGCCCTGATTGGTGCGGATGAACACGCCCAGAGCGCCGGGGATGGAGTGCGTCATCGAGAAGAAGTCGAGCGAGATGCCGCCGAGGTTGACATGGCTGCCGCCCTTGACCTCGCGGAACTTGGGTGCGCGAATGCGGAACTCAGAAAGCTTGCCCTCGATAAAGCCAAGTGTCAGCTTACTCGAGAAGATGGGCACCTTGTTGTTGAGGTCCTGCAGCAGATACGGAAGCGAACCGGTGTGGTCCTCGTGGCCGTGGGTGACAACGATACCGCGGAGTTTCTCCTCGTTCTCCAAAACATAGGTGTAGTCGGGAAGTACCAGATCGATACCGGGCTGGGAGTCATCCGGGAACATGAGACCGGCATCGACGAGCACCATGTCGTCGCCGCACTCGAAGACCGTCATGTTCTTGCCGATGCCGTCAAGGCCGCCGAGCGGGATGATCTTCAAGGGAGATGATTTTTTAGCTGCCATAGGTGAGTGTTGTTTCCTTTCTTCGAAACGGGTCTGGAACAACCGACGGGGCGCTTCTGGCAAACCGACCGCCGGGAACGTACAAACATGCATCACAGAGTCGACGCAGTAACCACAGTATGATACCCATTTGCACAACAACAGACCACCCATGCATCAAAGCCCCATCTGAACTGGTCCATCCCGCCGGTCTGGGGCCATCGGGGGCCGGGGCGGGTTAAGTTTGCTGCTCTACAGTCCTGCGCAAGACGGAAAGCACATTAAGTGCT